>Ga0302241_1001907_pt1 | contig 13762 bp, 11 predicted proteins | sample AAG_UR_Arg_MG_FD_193532 | JGI IMG/M metagenome (GOLD analysis project Ga0302241, IMG submission 193532) | Enriched activated sludge microbial communities from anaerobic digester in WTTP, New Holstein, Wisconsin, United States - AAG_UR_Arg | ecosystem: Engineered > Bioreactor > Anaerobic >...
ATCCGCCGGTGCACTGGACAGAGACCGTGTTGGTGAGCGTCCAAACCCAGCGGACAGCGGCGAATCCGCTCGATCGGATCAACGGCATTGATGACCTCCAATACCGACAAATCCGCCGGTTCGCGGATCAGGGCGAAACCGCCGCGAACACCACGCTGAGCTGACAGAATACCCGCCTTGGCGAGCCCCTGAAGGACCTTCACCAGGTAGCCCGGCGCAGCGCACGTACCCGCCGCAATCTCTCGAACTTTTTGGGGCTTCCCCGGCTCCTGCGCCAGCCAAATCACGGCCCGCAGGGCGTATTCGGAGGCATCCGAAAGTAGCTTCATTCAAGAAATCCTCGTCGGCTGTGTTGACAAAATACTAGACCGCCGATAAAAATATGTCAAGTGTGCATTGAAGCACTGAAGCGTTTTTTTGTATTCAATCGGCCCCGATAGGCGAGTCTCACGGAGACTCGTGTCCGGTCGCGAGTTTGTCTAACCACAAACACCATGCGGGTATATGCACAAGGAAGACAATGTGTTGTTTCCCCGGGGCGATCGGGCGCGAGTCTGAGGCGTCACGAACAAGGAACCCCGTTGATGAAGACATCTCTTGAAATCCTGATGAAGGAACACCGCCTGATAGAGCAGGTGCTCGACTGTCTGGAAAAGATCCTGGAACGTTGTGCGGCCGGCGGCCGACTGGACGGCGATGCCGCCCGCCAAGCGATCGAATTCTTCCGCGTCTTTGCCGACCGCGGCCATCACGGAAAAGAGGAGATCCAGCTGTTTCCGCTGCTGGAGACTCGCGGGCTGGGCAGTCCCTGTGGGCCGTTGGCAGTGATGCGCCGCGAGCATGAGTTGGGTCGGCTGTACATCCAAGGCATGGAAAGCTACGCGGTCGCCGCGTCGGCAGGCGATGCGGACGCGGTGCAGTGGTTCAGCCAACACGGCCGGAGCTACATCCGGCTGCTGCGCGAGCACATCGGCAAGGAAGACCACTGCCTGTTCACGCGAGCCGATAATACGCTGACGGACGAGGACGACGCCCAACTCCAGGCGGCGTACGCTCGATTCGAAGCCGCCGACATGGGAGCCAACGCGCGGGAAAAACACCTCTCGCTCGCCAACGCCCTGGCCGACCGCTGCGGTGTGCCAAGAGCCCAAGCGTTCGTCTGAAAAGCACAACAGGCTCTCCAGCCGGGCCGGTCAGGCTGGAAAGCCTGACGTACGCGAAACACCGCCTGCTCCTGGGCTTGAACTGGAGAACGAACATGACGCGGGACTTTGCCATGCTGGCCTTGATACTGATCGTTGCCGCGGCGGACTAGCACCGAAGACCGCTTTGCCGGACTGCTGATCTCGATGGGGCTTGCAGCAGGCCGCGGCCCTTGATTCAATGCATCTGACCCTGGAATTGGACCTGAACGGAGAGATATGCAGATGGTTGGCGCATCCGGCCACGGCAAAGAATTGATCCAAGTGCAGCACGCCACGGTCCGTTTTGCCGGTGATTCGGGCGATGGCATGCAGCTGGTCGGCGGCCAGTTCGCCGATATCGCCTCGATGAGCGGCAGCGCCATTTGCTCGTTTCCGGATTTCCCGTCGGACATCCGCGCCCCGGCCGGGACGCTGGGCGGAGTGAGCGGTTACCAGTTGAGTTTCGGCGATCAGCGCGTCACCACGCCGGGCGACGCGCCGTTCGTGCTGGTCGCGATGAACCCCGCGGCGCTGAAGGTCTGCCTGCCGGAATTGCAGAAAGGCGGGATCATCATCGCCAACGAGGACGCCTTCACGGCGGCGAACCTGCAGAAAGCCGAGTACGATTCCAATCCGCTGGAGGACGGCTCGCTGGACGACTACCGGCTGATCCCGGTGCCGATGGGCCGCTTGAACGAGGAAGCCACGGCGGCGACGGGGTTGCCGAAATCGCAGCGGGAACGCTGCAAGAACTTCTTCGCCCTGGGCGTGGCCCTCTGGCTGTACGACCGCCCGCTGCAGCCGCTGCTGGAATGGATGATGAAGAAATTCGCGCGGACCCCGGAGGTCATGGCGGCCAACGCGGCCAGCCTGAGGGCCGGGCACAACTTTGCGAACACCGCCGAACTGTTCCGGGTGCATTACCAAGTGGCGCGGGCCGAGCTGCCGCCCGGCCGGTATCGCCGCGTGACGGGCAACGAGGCGCTGGCGCTGGGCTGCATCGTCGCCTCCCACCGCCTGGGCCGGCCGCTGGTCTACGCCAGCTATCCGATCACGCCGGCCAGCGAGGTGTTGCACGAATTGGCCAAGCACAAGGAGTTCGACGTCCGCGTCATCCAGGCCGAGGACGAGATCGCGGCCTGTTGCGCGGCCATCGGCGCGTCGTTCGCCGGCGCCGTCGGCATCACGGGCACCAGCGGCCCCGGGTTGTCGTTGAAGTCGGAAGCGATCGGCCTGGCCGTGATGACCGAATTGCCGCTGGTCGTGCTGAACGTCCAGCGCGCCGGGCCCAGCACGGGCATGCCGACCAAGACCGAGCAAGCCGACTTGTTGATCTCGATGTTCGGGCGGCACGGCGAATCGCCGGCGGTCGTGCTGGCGGCCGCGTCGGCCGGCGACTGTTTTCAGATGGCCTTCGAGGCGGTGCGGCTGGCCACCAAGTACATGACGCCGGTGCTGTTGCTGAGCGACAGTTTCCTGGCCAACAGCGCGGAACCGTTCCGCATTCCCGATCCCGCCTCGCTGCCGGACCTGCGCCTGCCGCTGAGCGTGACGGCGGAAGATTTCGCGCCGTACCGCCGCGATCCCGAGACGCTGGTCCGGCCGTGGGTGGCCCCCGGCACGCCGGGCTTCGAGCACCGCATCGGCGGCCTGGAGAAGGAAGACGGCAAGGGGACGGTCAGCTACGACGGCGAGAACCACACGAAGATGGTGGCCTACCGGGCCGCCAAGATCGCTCGCATCGCGGCGGACGTGCCGCCTGCGGAAGTGGTGGGGGCCGAGCGGGGCGACGTGCTGGTGGTCGGCTGGGGCAGTTCCTACGGGGCCATCGCCGCCGCCGTGCAAGAACTGCGCGCCGAAGGCCGGAGCGTGGCCCATCTGCACCTCCGCTACCTGAACCCGCTGCCGCAGAACACCGGCGAAACGCTGGCCCGCTTCCGCCGGATCCTGGTCGTCGAAGGAAACTACGGCCAGCTCAAGATAATTCTCCGCGACCGCTTTACGGCGTCCTTCTCTTCCTTGAACCAGGTCGCCGGCCGGCCGTTCTTGATCCGCGAAGTCCGTACCGCCATTCAGGAGTTGTTAGACCGTGAGCACCTCGACCGTTGACATCCAACCCGCTGCGCCCGCCGCCGGCGATTGCCTCCGCGTCTTGACGTCCAAGGACTTTCAATCGCCCCAGACCGTCCGCTGGTGCCCCGGCTGCGGCGACTATTCGATTCTGGCTCAGGTACACAAGGTGCTGCCCGAGTTGCGCGTGCCCCGCGAGAACTTCGTATTCGTGTCGGGGATCGGCTGCTCGTCGCGGTTCCCTTACTACGTGAACACCTACGGCTTTCACACCATCCACGGCCGGGCGCCGGCGATCGCCACGGGCGTCAAGTGCGCCAATCCGGACCTGTCGGTCTGGGTCGTCACCGGCGACGGCGACGGGTTGTCGATCGGCACCAATCACCTGATCCACGCCATCCGGCGGAACGTCGACCTGAATATCCTGCTGTTCAACAACCGGATTTACGGCTTGACCAAGGGCCAGTACTCGCCGACGTCCGAATTTGGCAAGAAGACGAAGTCCAGTCCGATGGGCACGATCGAGCAGCCGATCCGGCCGATACAAATGGCCTTGGCCGCCGAAGGGACGTTCGTGGCCCGGACGATCGCGGCGGACCCGAACCATCTGCGGCAGACGCTGGAAGCGGCCGCCCGTCACCGCGGGACTTCCTTCGTCGAGATCCTGCAGAACTGCCGGGTGTTCAACGACGGCGCCTTCGACGCCGCCGGGGGACGGGATGCGGCGGAAGAAGCCCGCATCCTGCTGCGGCACGGCGAACCGATCCGCTTCGGCGCCGGCGGCCGCAAGGGCATCGCGACGCGGAACCTGGCCCCGCAGATCGTCGACCTGGAGGCGGGCGAGGCCAGCCTCGGCGAGTTGCTGATCCACGATGCCCAGGCGGCGTCGCCCGCCCTGGCGGCCCTGCTGGCGGCGCTCGAACCGCCCGAGTTTCCGCTGGCCCTGGGCGTCTTCCGGGACGTCGAACGGCCGACGTACGATTCGCTCTTGGTTTCCCAGATCCAAGCTGCCGTGACTCAGCGCGGGCGCGGCGACGTGGGCAAGCTGCTGAACGCGGGCACCACGTGGGAAGTTGACTGACGCACGATGAACGAACTGGCCCCATCCATCGCCGACGAAGTCCAGGTGGCCGTGTACGAGATGCCGCCCCATCGTCCCGACGCGCCGCCGGCGCCGGACGACGCGGGGCAAGACGCACTGTCCACCCGCGCGTTGCTGCGGCAGCACGCCGTCTGGTTCTGCCGGCTGCGGTGGATCGTCGCGGGCGTCTTGGCGGCGGTTGGGCTGGCCGCGTGCTTGCCGGGCTGGCCGGAGTGGTTCGCCGCCTCCCTGCCGCCAGCTTGGTTGCTGGCCTGTTCTGCGGCGCTGGCGGCCGTGAACGTCGCGTACCTGCTCACCTTGAGGCATCTGTCGGCGGACTCGCACGCCGGCTCGGTGCGACGCCACTTGTGGTGCCAGGTGGTGGTGGACCTGATCGTGCTGACCGCCGTGGTCCACGCGGTGGGCGGCCGCCTGACGTACGCGCCGGTCGCCTATTTGTTTCACATCGTCCTAGCATGTATCTTCTTCCCGCCGGCGGAGAGCCTCGGGGTGACCGCCGTTTCGGCGGTGCTGTTCGGCACGCTGACGCTGTTGCAGGCGGCCGGAGTCCTGCCTGGGCCGCAGGCCGGCACTGGTCCGCCCGCCCCCGCGGCAACCGGCCTCGACGGCCGGCTGTGGCAACTGGGCTTGCTCCTGGCGGTCTGGGCCGTGATTTGGTACTTGGCGTCGCGGCTGACGGCGGAACTGCGCCAGCGGACGCGGGAATTGGCGGCGGCCAACCGCCGGCTGGAAGCCAGCAGCGCCGAACGCACGTCCCACATGCTGCAGACCACGCACCAGTTGAAGGCCCCGTTCGCCGCCATCCACGCCAACACACAGTTGCTGTTGAACGGCTACGCCGGCCCGCTGTCCGCCGACTCCAGGACCGTGATCGAAAAGATTGCCGCGCGGGCGCAGATGCTGTCGCGGCAGATTCAGGAGATGCTGCAACTGGCGAACCTGCGTTCCCAGGCCCAGGCCGAGCCGCCGCTGACGGTCTTCAACTTGCGGGACGTCGTGCAGCGGGAAGTCGAGCGGATCGGGGCGCAGGCGGCCTTGCGCGGCATCTCGCTCGAAACCAGTCTGCAGCCGGTCCTCGTGCGCGGCAGCGACGACTACCTGGTGATGCTGATCGACAACGTGCTGAACAACGCCGTCAACTACTCGTGCGACGGCGGACAGGTCGCGGTCAGCTGCGGGCCGGACGGCCCGGCGACGGCGTCCCTGGCCGTCCGCGACCGCGGCATCGGCATCCCCGCCGACAAGCTGCCGCGCGTCTTTGAAGACTACTACCGCACCACGGAAGCGACCCGGCACAACAAGAGTTCCACCGGGCTGGGGCTGGCTATTGTGCGGTTGGTGGCCCAAGCCCTGCAGGCCACTGTCAGGATCGAAAGTTCGCCGGGCTGGGGAACGCGCGTGACGCTGCGGATGCCGGCGGTCTCGGATGCGGTTGCCTTTGAATAACAAGGAGATTCCCATGGCGTATCTGTTGATTGTCGATGACGACGAGGATTTTTCGGCTGCGGTCGCCACGGTTTGCCGGGGCGAGGGGCACGAAGTGGCCGTGGTCAGCGATGCGGCGGGGGCGCAAGCCAGCCTGGCCGCACGACTGCCGGACGCCGTGATCCTGGACGTGATGTTCCCGGAAAACCCCAGCGGCGGGTTCGAGTTGGCGCGGGCCATCCGCAAGAAATGGGGCGAAATCCCGGTCCTGATGCTGACGGCCGTCAACCAGCAGTTTCCGCTGGGATTCAGCAACAAGGACATCGATCCCACCTGGCTGCCGGTCAGCGACTTTGTCGAGAAGCCGGTGGATTTTGAGATTTTGAAAGCCAAAGTGAACGACCTTCTCAACCGCTCGCGGCAGCCGAAGTAGCCGCGCACGATAGGCGCCAGCGGGCTGGCGCCTTCGCTTGCGGAGAAGAACGCCGGAGAACGGCCGCGTTCCTTTCACTTCGTGGAGAACTGTTATGGAGACACATTCCGAGCACCGTCAGCACTTTCCCCTGCCGCTCATCCTGCAAGGCAAGGCCCTGGTCTTTCGGCCGTTGAGTCCGGCCTGCCGAGACGCCATGCTGCGGTTCGCCTGCGGTCTGCCGGAGCAGGACCTGCTGTTCCTGGACCGGGACATCGCTCAGCCGCCGGTCGTCGACCAATGGATCCAGCGTGTTTCGGAGGGCAATCTGTTTACGGTGGTGGGCTGGCAGGGCGACGAGATCGTCGGATATGCCACTGCGGAACGCGGCAACGTGCGTTGGACGCGGCACGTAGCCGAGTTGCGGGTCGCCGTCGCCGAATCCTGCCGCGGCATCGGCCTGGGGCGATGGCTGCTGGAATTGGCGTTCGAAACGGCCCTGGAAGAGGGTGCGACCAAGCTCGTCGCCCGCATGACCCCGGACCAGACGGGGGCGCTGAGCCTGTTCCAACGGCTCGGCTTCGAACAGGAAGCCGTCCTGCGGGACCACGCGCAGGACGCCAACGGCGTGACGCACGACCTGGTGATGCTCAGCTTCCATACTCGCCAGCATCCCGACAACCGGTGCGGCTCCTGCGGTGTTTCGATTCTCGTGCCTTCGGACCTGGAAGGGGTCCGGCTGTGTTCGCAGTGCTACGAGTCGCGCTACGAAGAACTTGGCGGCGGTGACTGAGGACATCGAGACGCCCCCCTCGCGCCGCCGTGGCGACACATCCCGGCAAACCGGGACAGCATCTGCCCTCCGAGAACCCCCATCTCGCCGATGGCCACCGGCAGCCGGCGGCGGATATCAGCCGGGTCGATGTGCGCCAACCCGCTCAACTCCCGCCGGTTCTCCGCCACGTCCGGCCACTCGCCCACCATTCGCGCGGTGACCTCGACGTGGAATTGCAGGCCGTACGCCCGCGACCCGTAGCGAAACGCCTGCTGCTTGCACAACTCGCTCCGCGCCAGTTGCACCGCGCAGGCGGGCAGGTCAAACGTGTCGCCGTGTCATTGGAACACGGTGTGACGCCGGCTCAAGGAGCCGAACAGCGGATCGTTCGCCGGGGTCGTTAACTCGAGTCCGTACCAGCCAATCTCCTTGGTGCGATTCGGGTAGGCCCTGGCCCCCAGCGACTCGGCCAACAACTGAGAACCCAGCCGAATTTGCCAGAATTCGGGACGCACGAGTGCTTCCCGAATCCTGGCGAATTCGGCTACGTGCCAGAAATCCCGGCCGGACCACCAGAACCCGGCGTTCTTCGCCTTCTCCGACCTCCCCAAGGCCCCGGCTGGGCGGTATACTGGCTGAACCCCGGAGGTCGTTTTCCGATCCAAGCTACAGACGCTCGGCACAACCATCCGTTTCATCATTTGCTTTTGGGAAGGTAGGCTCGCGAGCCATGACTGACACCGCGGCACACCGCACGATGTTCGAGAAGATCTGGGACAGCCACGTTGTCCACGCCGAGGAGGGCCATCAGTCGATCCTGTATATCGACCTGCAACTGGTCCACGAAGTCACCAGTCCCCAGGCATTCGAGGCCTTGCGACTGGCCGGCCGCAAGGTCCGCCGGCCGGGACTCCAGGTCGCGACGCCCGACCACAATGTCCCCACCACCGACCGCTCGCTGCCGATTGCCGATCCGATTTCCAAACAGCAAATCGAAACGCTGCGCAAGAATTGCCGGGAATTCGGCATCCGGCTGTACGACATTCACGATCCGCAGCAGGGCATCGTCCACGTCATCGGCCCGGAACTGGGCTTGACTCAGCCGGGGATGACCATCGTCTGCGGCGACAGCCACACGGCCACCCACGGCGCGTTCGGAGCCTTGGCGTTCGGGATCGGCACCAGCGAAGTCGAGCACGTGTTGGCCACCCAGACGCTGCTGCAGTACAAACCGAAAACGTTCGAAGTGCGCGTGGACGGGGTGTTGCCGCGAGGCGTGACGGCCAAAGACATCATCCTGTACCTGATCGGCCAGATCACTACGTCAGGCGGCGCGGGATACGTGCTGGAGTATACGGGCAGTGCGATTCGGGCGCTGAGCATGGAAGAGCGGATGACGGTCTGCAATATGTCGATCGAAGCCGGGGCGCGGGCCGGGCTGATCGCGCCGGACCAGACAACGTTCGACTACCTGCGGGGCCGACCTTTCGCCCCGCAAGACTTTGTCGCGGCTGTCCAGCGCTGGCAGCAGTTGCCGGCGGACCCAGGCGCGAAGTACGATCAGGTGCGCGTTTTCGGCGCCGCGGACATCGAGCCGCAGGTCACCTGGGGCACGACGCCCGGACAAGTGACCTCGGTGACGGCGAAGGTGCCGAATCCCAGTGATTTCGCGGACGAGACGGAACAGAAAACGGCGGCTCGGGCCTTGGAGTACATGGGCCTGCAAGGCGGTACGCCGATCACCGACATTGGCATCGATCGGGTGTTCATCGGCTCGTGTACCAACGGGCGGATCGAGGACCTGCGGGCCGCCGCCGCCGTCGCCCGCGGGCATCGCGTCGCCGATCGCGTGCAGGCGATGGTGGTGCCCGGCAGCGGTCAAGTGAAGCGGCAGGCCGAGCAAGAGGGCCTGGATCGAATCTTCCGCGAGGCGGGCTTCGAATGGCGCGAAGCCGGTTGCAGCATGTGCCTGGCGATGAATCCGGACAAGCTCGAGCCGGGCGAGCGCTGTGCGGCCACCAGCAACCGGAATTTCGAGGGCCGCCAGGGCAAAGGCGGCCGGACGCACCTGGTCTCGCCCGCCATGGCCGCCGCCGCCGCCGTCCGCGGCCGGTTTGTGGATATCCGCCAGTGGGAATACAAAGGCTGAGTGGCGGCCCAATCCCAACCTCAACTTGATGACACGTTTTTGAGAACCCTGACATGAACCCTTTCAAGAAACATACCAGTTTGGTCGCCGTCATGGACCGGGCGGACGTCGATACCGACCAGATCATTCCCAAGCAGTTCTTGAAGCGCATCGAACGTTCGGGCTACGAGACCCTGCTGTTCTACGATTGGCGTTACCGGGAAGACGGCAGCGAGAATCCCGAATTCGAGTTGAACCGGCCGGCGGTGCGCGGCGCGTCGATCCTCGTCGCCCGCCGCAACTTCGGCTGCGGCTCCAGTCGCGAGCACGCCGTGTGGGCGCTGGAGAACTACGGCTTTCGCGCCGTGATCGCTCCCAGCTTTGGCGACATTTTCTTCAACAACTGTTTCAAGAACGGCGTGCTGCCGATCCGCCTGGCCGAGGACCAGGTCGAGCAATTGTTCCGCAGATTCGGCGAGCATCCGGGCTATCAGTTGACGGTGGACCTGCAGACTCGCACGATCAGCGACGTGTTCGGGTTGAGGTTGGATTTCCAGGTCGACGACTTCCGCCGCCACTGCCTGCTGCACGGCCTGGACGACATCGCCTTGACGCTGCAGCACGAAGCCAAGATCGCCGCTTACGAAACCGCCCACGGGATCGTCTGATCTACGCGAATTTCGGAAGACCAGTTGTTTGACAATCGCGCTTGTACAGCGCGGGCGAGGATGACTACGTAGTGTTCACCTGCGTCAGGACGTGATGAAGGCCGAACAAGGGCGTGCATCCGAACGGCAGATCGGGGCGGAATCAGAATCGAAGGTCACTTGGCCGCCGCCGTGCGCCCACGGTGCCAAACGGCTGCAGGAAGCCGTGGTGGACTTTCAGCTTCCAGGCGTCGACGTCCAGGTCGGCCAGCCGGATGGCGTTGGCATAGGACAGGTTGCACTCCGGGGAGGGGCACCATGAGTGAGCGGAATGGCGCTAGCCACCTGTGCGCACAGGTCTGGCAGACACCGGGCGATGGGATCTCGAATTCAAACAGCATGACGCCGTGGACCTTTCGTCCGCCAAGGATTATCATTTGGTGGTTGCCAGAACCTTGCCAAATGGGATGTGCCGTCGATGTTGGACATGTTGGACGGATGGTTTCTGCCTCTGACATACGCTTTTCAGCGGGCGAGCCAGGGCCGATTCCGAGGGACAAGCCGCGTGATCTCCGGTTCGTGGATCATCTGCGTCTGGGCAGTGTTGGCGAATGTCGCTGCGGAGGAGACCAAGGGCTATCTGGGGCCGTCAACGCTGGCCGTCTCGAAGGATGGCAAGACCGGATATGTTGCCAACGCCGATGCGCGGCAGATCGCCTGCATCGAACTGCCGGCGGGGCCGGTGACGCGCCGCATCGAGGTGCCCGCCGAGCCCACCGGTTTGGTCCTGAGCCCCGACGGGAGCAAGCTGATCGTCACCTGTGCGGCGCCGCGCAGTACCGTCGTGGTGCTGGACGCCGCCACAGGACAGGCGCTGGCCGCGATCCCCGCCGGGCATACGGCGATGAGCCCCGCCATCGCGCCGGACGGCAAGTGGTTGTACGTCTGCAACCGTTTCGACAACGACGTGTCCGTGATCGACCTGGCGGCCGGGGCGGAGGCGACTCGCGTCCCGGCCGTGCGAGAACCCGTCGCGGCGGCCGTCACTCCCGACGGTTCAGCCGTGTACGTGGCCAATCACTTGCCGAACGACCGGCTCGACAACTATCCTGTCAGCGCCGTGGTGACGATGATCGACACTCGGACACGTCAGACCTCAGCGGTTCGGCTGCCCCACGGCTCGCACAGCTTGCGCGGACTGTGTGTTTCGCCCGACGGCCGATACGTCTACGTGACGCACTTGCTCTCCAACTTCGAACTGGTGCCCACGCACGTCGAATTTGGTTGGATGAGCATGAATGTGGTCAGCGTACTCGACGTCCGAGAGAAGAAGGTGGTCAACACGGTCGGCTTGGACGAATCGTACTTGGCGGCGGGAAACCCGTGGGGCGTGGCCTGCACGGCCGACGGCAAGCTGCTTTGCGTCGGTCACGCGGGCACGCATGAAGTGAGCGTCGTGGACGCGGCAGCCGCTGCCGGCCGGCTGGTGCAAATGTACATGTCGGCCGCGGTCGGCGCGCTGCCCGACGATTCGGGGCAGGCGACCAGCCAGCGGCACCGGATCAGCCTGCTGGGCAAAGGCCCGCGGGGGCTGGCCATCGCGGGCTCGAAGCTGTATGTCGCCGAGTACTTCAGCGACACGGTGGCCGTCGTCGATCTGCAGGCGCCGCCGGCAGACGGCGCGGAGCAAATCGCGCTGGGCCCCCAGCCGCAACTGACAAACCGGCGCTGGGGTGAACTGCTGTTCAACGACGCCAGCATCTGCCGCCAGCAATGGCAGAGCTGCGCCAGTTGCCATCCGGACGGCCGGACCGACATCCTGAACTGGGACTTGATGAACGACGGGGTCGGCAACACCAAGAACACCAAGAGCATGATCCTGGCGTTTCCGACCCCGCCGTCGATGGCCGAGGGAGTGCGGCCCACGGCCGGGGCTGCGGTGCGGGCGGGCCTGAGCAACATCCTGTTTGCGGATCGGCCGGAAGAGGAATGTGAGGCCATCGATGAATACATCCAATCGCTGGAACCGGTCCCCAGTCCGTATCTGGTGGAAGGGAAGCTGAGCGCGGCTGCCGAGCGCGGCAAGACGCTGTTTGCCAGCGACCGGACCGGCTGCAGCCGCTGCCATCCGGCGTCCTTGTACACGGACTTGAAAATGCACGACGTCGGTTCCCGAGACAAGTACGGCTGGGTGGACCGTTTCGACACGCCGACCTTGGTCGAGGTCTGGCGCACCGCGCCATACCTGCACAACGGACTGTATCCCACTGTCAAGGAATTGCTCGTCCAGGGCAAACACGGCCTGGTCGGCCGCTTGGAGGGATTGAGCGAGCAGGAGATCGACGATCTGGTCGAGTTCGTGCTGTCGCTATAAGCGGAGTTTCGCGAAACGTGGCATAGTTCGACTCGTGCGTCCAATCGAGCGTGACAATCCAACTCAACAACTTGGGGGGTATTTCCATGCGTAGCTGTGTCCGCCTTGTGACGTTGCTGCTCGCCGTTCTGGCCGGCGGGACGGCAGCGGCCGAACCGGCGCTCCGCGAGCGTGCGGCGGCAGGACTGAAGAAGGCCGTCGACTTTTTCGACCGCGAAGTCTCTTGCGAAGGAGGATATCTCTGGCGCTACAGCGAAGACCTCCAGCGGCGCGAGGGGGAAGGCAAGGCGGCGCCGACGACCGTTTGGGTCCAGCCGCCCGGCACGCCGTCGGTCGGCATGGCCCTGCTGGAAGTCTATGCGGACACCGGGGACAAGCATTATCTACAGGCCGCACAGCGGACCGGCATGTGCCTGGTCCGCGGGCAGTTGCGGTCCGGCGGCTGGGATTACCAGATCACCTTCGATCCTCAGCAGCGTGCCCGATACGACTATCGCGTCGAACCGGCCGGAAAGGGCAAGCTGCGCAACACCAGCACGCTGGACGACGATACGACCCAGGCTGCGCTGCGGATGCTGATGCGGCTGGACAAGGCACTGGACTTCCAAGACAAGCAGATTCACGAGGCGGCCCTGTTCGGCCTGGAGCAACTGATGGCCGTCCAGTATCCCAACGGGGCCTGGCCGCAGCGGTTCGACAGCCCGCCGGACCCCCAGCAGTTTCCCGTCAAGCAAGCCAACTATCCGGAGACGTGGTCAAAGACGTTTCCGCGGGTCGACTACAAGAGCTTCTACACCTTCAACGACAACGCGCTCAACGACGTGATCGACGTCATGTTCGAGGCCTGGCACACTTACGGCGACAGCCAATACCGCGATTCGGCAGAGCGGGCCGGCGGATTCATTCTGCTGGCGCAAATGCCCGATCCGCAGCCGGGCTGGGCCCAGCAGTACAACACCGACATGCAGCCCGCCTGGGCCCGGAAATTCGAGCCGCCGGCGATCACCGGCGGCGAATCCCACGGCGTGGTGCGGGCCCTGTTTCAGCTGTACCGCGAGACGGGCGACAAGAAGTACCTGGAGCCGATTCCCCGCGCCATTGCGTACTACCGCAGTTCGCTGCTTCCCGGTGGCCAGCTGGCCCGCTTCTACGAACTGAAAACGAACCGGCCGATCTACTTCACCAAGGATTACCAGTACACCTACAGCGACGCCGACATGCCCACCCACTACTCGTTCAAGGGCGGCGACTGGACCGGTTCGGCTGAGCGGGAACATCAACAACTGCTCAAGCTCGAGCCGGAGGATCTGCAGAAGAAGCCGGCCAGGCGTCCGTCGCAGGCGTCGCCGAAGCTGGTTTCGCAGGTCCAGTCGGTGCTGGCCGCCCTGGACGACCGCGGCCGCTGGGTCGAAGACGGGCGGCTCCGCTACCAGGGCGACGACGACGCGACGCGCCGCGTCATCGACTGCACCACGTTCATCCGCAACGTTCGTACGCTGAGCGCGTATTTGGCAACCAAGGGAGAGTGAGCCGAGGCGGACCTTCGGGCTCCGGGCTCTGGTCGCGCTCGCTCGTGGAGCACTTGCTGACCCCGCCGTTGCTTCGGGAGTTCGGCGACGCGGTGGTCGTGCTCGGCCATCACGCC
>Ga0302241_1001910_pt1 | contig 13722 bp, 9 predicted proteins | sample AAG_UR_Arg_MG_FD_193532 | JGI IMG/M metagenome (GOLD analysis project Ga0302241, IMG submission 193532) | Enriched activated sludge microbial communities from anaerobic digester in WTTP, New Holstein, Wisconsin, United States - AAG_UR_Arg | ecosystem: Engineered > Bioreactor > Anaerobic >...
TGTCAATTGGCCGAACATAGATGTGAACAACGAGGAATTTTAAAATGTCCTCAGAGAACCGTATCAATAACAAGTTGGAATTTACACCAACAATTGAGACTCTACAGAAATATGTTTGCACAGAGTGCTTTGGGATCTATGTATAAATATGGTGTAGGAGTAGATCAGGATTATTCGATGTCAGTAAAATGGTATCGTAAAGCTGCTGAACAGGGATATACAGATGCTCAGTACGAGATGGGTCTAAGCCATGTATTAGGTTTGGGTTCTCTTTTGGATTTTGAAGAAGCATATTTCTGGTTGTTATTGGCATCTGCCAGCGGCAATGTAGATGCTGTTGAGCTAAGAAATGAAATATCTAATGTACTGTCTATGACACAAATGGAAAGGATTCGCAATAGAGCTAAAAGGTGGATGGAGGAACATTAGGTAGTGCTAACTGTATTCAGCACGGCTAAGCTTGATTATCTGGGAAGCAGAGCTGGCAGAACTTAATGGTTGATTTTAGCCCACAAATTACGAGAGTAGTGCTCACAGTTAACTTTAACCCATTATCCTAATAGTCCCATTCCTCATAGCTGAGCGGCAGCTCATTCAATAACTGCCTTCTGTACCTCCAGTTTGGCAAGAACTTATCCATCAATGCCACAAATCTATCGTTGTGATGCCTCTCAAGTAAATGCACCAATTCGTGGACAATGATGTATTCAAGGCATTCCTCAGGTTTTTTTGCGAGCTCCAGATTGATCCAGATTCTTCTTGCATACGTGTTGCAGGAGCCCCATTTGGTTTTCATCTTTCTTACGTCCCAGCCATTAACATGTACGCCGATTACTCCTTGCCACTTGCTGATAAGAGGCTCTATTCTGGCTTTGAGTCTGGCTCTATACCATTCTTGCATCATCAAAGCGCGATGAGATACGGTTGTCCCCGGCTTCTCGTAGAGATCAATGTATTTCTTCCCTCTTATCTTAATCTGATTTATGCTTGCATTAGGTATCACATTTAAGAGATAGCGTCGCCCTTCCAAATAGTGGCTTTCGCCGCTGACATACTCTCTTTTTGGAAGTCTTTCAGCTTGCTCAAACTTGGTAATCTGTTTCTTTATCCAGCTCAGTTTGGATACAATATGCAGACGGATAGTCTCATCATCAAGATGCTTGGGTACGGCAATTCTTATTCTGCCATTGGGGGGATAAACCGCCAGATGAAGATTCTTGATATCCTTTTTGACGACGTCTATAATGTGTTCGCCAACTGAAATCTGATACATGTTAATACTCCGCTTGGTTCTTCACGATATCAAAGATGCGCTCCACCTCACTCAAGCTGTCTGCAATGGTGTTTTTCATCACGTTGTAAATTGCTTCCTTTATTTGTCGTTCCTTGGTTAAATTGCCACGCCATTCATCTTTTTTGGTTCTAGTGATTGCATCATGCAGGGTCAAAGCCAGCTCTTCATTGCTGTGGAGGTTGTCATAAAGTGCACGTTTGGCCTTTGTGTTCAGGTTGGGCGTATAGCGGTCGGTAGTTTCCGGTTTGCGAACCTTTATCATCAGATCAGTGATGCGTTTCAAATATTCTTCATAACATATGGCAAGATCTTTTCTCAACTTGATTATCTCAGCAAGAAGCTTGGACATCTGCTCATAATAAATAGGGTTTTGTGGAGTTTCGTCAACGATCACCTTGCGGACGTTGTTTTCCATGGTGCCTGCAATGAGTTCTTTGTCTTCTTTGATGGTCTCCGGCAGCTCTTCGATTGCCTCTACGGGACCCTTTTGAATAAACAAGTCCACCAGTCCCAAGTCATCAAAAGCAGAGATCTTTTTAGGGTCCTCAGCCTCAATATAGTTGTCTATTAGATGGCGCATAGCGGGTTCATACATCTTGAGGTCTATGTAGTCACCGCTGGCAAGTTTGATTACCTTTCTTAAGTTTTCATAACGAGCTACCTCTTTAGCTATATGATCAGCTTCCTCTTTAGTGAATCCTGCCTCTTCCATTTCGTTGGCAATCTCAACATAAACCCGTAATAGGGAGGCTGTAGTTTTGTATAACAGCAATCTTTTTGGCTCGTTATCGACAAGGTCTTGTTCGTTATCAGTATCACCACAGAAATAGCGGACATAGTCAATCTCTTCTTGTGGGGGTTGAACCGGTTCACACAAAGCCCTTATACCTTCCAGCATTTCTTCAAGCCGTTCTTTCGCCTTTGTGAGCCTGTCGCTCAACAGACCTATCACATCCTTCTCATCATAACCGTCAAAGGCTCCTGATGTATAGTCTGTTACGGCCTTTTCCAAGTTAAAAAACAGGTCTTTATAGTCTACAATAAAGCCAAAGTTCTTGTCTTCTCCGTCAATACGATTAACTCTGCAAATTGCTTGAAACAAGCCATGATCCCTCATAAACTTGTCTATGTAAAGATAGGTGGCACTGGGGGCATCGAAGCCGGTTAATAGTTTGTCTACCACAATGAGGAGCTTCATCTTTTCGGGCTCTTCTACAAAGCGCTTTTTCACCTCATCTTCAAATGCTTCCACATATCTGCCTGCCAACATCTTTCTGTAAACCCTATCTTTTACAATTTCTTCATTAACATAGCCTCTTCCTGAATCCTGAAGCTTGATATTGTTGATATCCGGTTCATATGAGGTTACGATGGCGCAATTATCAAAACCTGCAGCATTGAAGAGCTCATAAAATCTGCAAGCGTCATAGATAGAACCTGCCACCAGCATGGCATTACCCCTGCCACTGCTCAGGCGGTCTTTGATTTCCATATCTGAAACGATGTCAGCCACTATTTTTTGTAGCCGGTCTTTAGAACTCAGGACTTTATTTAAGGTAGCCCATCTGCGCTTGAGGTCTGCTTGTGCCAATTGGCTCAATCCTTTGGTTTTCTTTTGAAAAAACTCGTCAATCTTATCTTCTGAGGTGATGTGCTGGTCTATATCCCTGGCCTCATAGCTCAAGTCTACAATCACATTGTCGGCAACCGCTTCGTCAAACTTGTAAGTGTCTATATACTTGCCAAACACTTCCAAGGTGGTTTTTTTGTCTTTTCTCATGAGAGGCGTGCCTGTAAATCCTATGAATAGAGCGTCAGGCAGTATTGCTTTCATGGCTTTGTGCAATTCGCCGGATTGGGTTCGATGGCATTCGTCCACAAAGACGTGGATGTTGCCCTTTGCTTCAAATCCGGATTGCGCACTGCTGCGTAGGTCATCGATGTAAGAGAGCCAGCCGTCTTCATCTTTGTTTCTAAACTTGTGGATCAGGGAGCATATCAGCCAATCCTCACTTGAGTTGAGCCTACTGATTAAATCAGCACCGCTACTGGTGCGAACGATTTTTTCATCTACTCCCCTAAAGACCATCTCAATTTGTTTGTCCAGCTCATCCCGATCCGTGATAATCAAAACCCTGGAATCTGTAATATTTTCTCTGATCCATTTGGCCAACCAAACCATGATCAGGCTCTTACCGCTGCCCTGTGTGTGCCAGATGATGCCACCTTCACGCTTTAGGATGCTCTCTTGAGCTGCCTTGACTGCGTTGTACTGATTGTGCCGGCAGAGCTTTTTGATCCCTGAATCATAAACCACAAAGTCGTGGATAAGTTCCAAAAAGCGGTCTTTGGCAAACAAAGCTGAGATGTGATTATCTAAGGAGGACTCCGCTTCGCCTCTTTCTTTCCATTTCAGATAATACTCCTCTTTGGTTTCTATCGTGCCATAGCGTAAGCCTTGGCTATCATTACCTGCAATTACAAACTGAATGGTAGAGAAAAATAGCCTGATAAATTCTGGCTTTTGGCTGTCGATATTCTGTCTGATTCCCTCTGATAGTGATACCGTGCTACGCTTTAATTCAATCACAGCAAGGGCGATTCCGTTTACATATATCACAAGGTCCGGACGCTTGTTGTTGACACCGATTACAGAGACTTCTTCGGCAACAGCAAAGTGGTTTGCCTCGGGATTCTTCCAGTCAACAAGATGCACCGTTACATTGTTTTCACTCACATCGGGCTGGACCTTGATTCCATAGCGCAATAGTGCGTAAACTTCCTTGTTCACGTCATACAGGCTTTTGGTTTGGTTGCTGGCAATCTGGTTTAGTTCAAATATGGCCTTATTTATAATCCCTTCAGAGTAACCACTTTGGACTAAAAATTCACGAAGATAGATCTCCTCGATTGCCTGATTGTTTTCTCTGTGGTGCCAATCACCCAGAAAATCGTAATGAAGCCGATCCTCAAACAGCCTTATTATCCTTTCCTGTGTCTTTCTTTCCGCTTGTCCTATTTGGCTCATAATAATCTTATCCTCCCGGTCAAGAGCTCTTGCATCATTGCTTTTTTGAGCAATGCATATTTACGCAATTGTTTTTCAAGAGAACGAATCTCGCAATCAGTTGTCCCAATAATGGTAGAGATAGCTACTTGCTCACTTAGATCAGGGAGCTCAATGATGATGTTTTTGATGTCCCCGCCTTGTAAGTGATAGATGGTTATTCCCTTGGTTTCCCTTGCTATTTCTTTTCGCCTTACGACGTTTAGATACATCGCCAAAAAAGCTGAGTCCAATTCCCGCTTGGGGCGCAGAATGTTGATGTCACCTCCCAAGCTAACGTTATCTTGCAGAAGTGCTGATGCTTTTGCCAAGTCAACTCCCGTTGTGGTTGTTGAACCGGGTAAAAGAATGTCTCCCGCCCTTGAATCCACTCCCCTGTGGCTATTTGTTGAGCTATAAACAACGTCAATAACATCATTATATGTGGTGAAAAGCTCTCCGTAGAGAATACAGCTATTTGCCCCATCGGGGGTCAAGTGAGCTTTAGATAGCCCACTACCCCTTAGAACAGTAAAACATTCATCAATGGTTGTCTTTACCCATTCTCCATTGAAGCCAGAAAGACGTCTTTCCCCAGTCAGCATTTCCTGCATCATACCCTGCTTGATGAGCTTCTTCTTCTCAATTAGTTTTTCAAGTGATGTGATCAGGTCGTTGATACCAGATATAACCTCAGCGATCGCTTTTTGTTCTCTTATGGGTGGTAAAGCGATAGGCATATTTGTTATCATTTTCAACCTTACAGAGTCTACTGATGTTTTAGCGGTGAATTGCATAATCCTTGCGTAAAAGCGGCTTTGGAAGAACAAAAAGAAGTAATATCCATCAATTGCTTGAGAAAAATTGCTTAGGCAATATACTCTTTGATGATAGTCAAACCGACCGTTGATATAGTGAAAGACTTTCCCTGTACCAACTCCATCTCCAGCCGTCAAAACAGCTTCTCCATCAAATGAATAGCTGTTAATACGCTCTACTTCTTTTGATCTGACAAAGAAAGGGTATAATCCATTAATTACGTTATCCTGAGTATTTCTCTTCCCAGTGGTGATCGAGCAATGATTACTCACATAATCTACACCCCAGTCTTCGGGTATGACGCCAATTTCAGTCAGATTGTATCCGGGTTTTACTTCCATTGGAACCCCATTTGTCTGAGGTGTTCTTCCACCTTTTCGCTTCGCTCTTTTACCTCCCGTTCTATCTCAGGCAGAGGTTGTGCATAACGCTCTACCAACTCTTGCAAGCGAGAGCTGAAGCGATACGATATCTGGTCAATGATGCTGTTAAGCTCTGTTTGTAGGCTTATCATCCATTTGTCGTCCACCATTAAGGACTTAATCATATCCTCAGTAAGTTGGGCACGCCTTTGGGCCACACGTTCATCCCTTTCTTTTTCCAGTTTGCTTTGTAACTTCTTAAGAGCGGAATCCTGATCTTGGAGACGCTTCAATTCGGCGAGTAGTGCCATTTCTTCAGAATTATCGGGATAATTTTGGATTGCTTTGATACGATCCTTGACCGAGGTTTTAGTGATATTGCCCTTTTCGTTTTTTACTAACTCCAACAGATCGTCTTCAGGATCTTGTTCTTCTGCCATCTCGTTTATTATTCGGATGATCTCATCTCTCTGCTCTGTCAGCTTGTCTATCTCATTCTGCAGGTGGTTAAACCATTTTTTCACTATTAGATAATCGTCTGCCACTTCCTCTTTCCAGCCATCAACACAAATATAATAAACATCATCATGCATGATTTCTCCCCAGTACAGCATCAGCATCTGATAGACGTCGTATTTATCTATCAGTTGCAAATCTGCGAATGTGCTGAGCAGGGATTCGGAGATTTGGGTGATGATCACATCCGGCTTGTATCCGGGTTCAAGAGCTTTGAGCAGGGTGCAGGTTTGGGTTTTCCAGTTTTCAAAATGGCCGAGCAAGCTGCTTTTGAAAGCTTCAAACTCATGGTCTTCAAGGATAGTCTTGCGTAACTCCTGGGGTTCTACATTGGGCTTCATATAATCGACCTTATCGAAGCCGGAGAATAATTTCGTCTTCAGGGATGGCATCACGCTCCAGTAGTCATCAAACCGGTGTATATCCCGACCGGGAATGCCACCGGACAGATGGGCTTGGATGTCCTGCAATTCTTCGGGTTCGATGATGTCTATATAACGAGGGATATTGAGGTTAAAATCGTTTCTCTCAATCTCTTCATAGGATACGAGACGTGAAAACTTTTCCAGTTCAAGTTCGCGGGTAAAGACGTTAACTATCTTGTGTATATCTCTTTCTCTGAGGCGGTTTTTGTTGCCGTCTTTAACAAAGCCTTTGCTGGCGTCGATGATGAAGATGGCCTTACGATTAGCTGCATTTTCTTTGTCGATTACGATGATACTGGCTGGGATGCCTGTGCCGTAGAATAGGTTGGCCGGTAGACCGATTATGCCTTTGATGTAACCGCGTTTGATGAGGTTTTGGCGGATCTCAGCCTCATCACCACCCCGGAACAGCACTCCATGGGGAAGTATTATAGCGCCCTTGCCCTTGCTTTTCAAGCTTTTAACGAGATGCAGCAGAAAGGCGTAATCGCCATATGAGTTCGGTGGTATTCCAAAGCCATCGAAGCGTTGATAGACATCATTGTTGGGGGTAAATCCACTCTTCCAATTCTTCATGGAAAAAGGAGGATTGGAGACAGCGAAGTCAAACCTCTTAAGACTGCCGTCTGCCTCCTTGAAGTAGGGGTCTGCAAGAGTGTTACCGTTCCGAATATCTGCTGTAGGAATACCGTGCAGGATCATGTTCATCTTAGCGAGGCCGGCCATGGAGTTGTCTATCTCTTGCCCAAAAACGCTGAGCTCAAGCTCGGATTCTGAATCTGCTTTGATGAGTAATGAACCGGAGCCGCAGGTGGGGTCATAGACCGTTTGGCTGGAGCTTGTAGCTTTGCTTACTCCAATCACCTTGCTCATCACCCTTGAGACTTCTGCGGGGGTGTAGAATTGACCTTTGCTTTTGCCGGACTGGACGGCAAAGTTCTTCATCAGATATTCATAAGCGTCGCCGAGCAGGTCATCACCCTCAGCTCTATTCCTACTGAAATCGAGATCTGGTTTTTCGAAGATGGCTATCAGTTCAGTGAGACGGTCAACCATATCTTTACCCTTGCCCAACAGATTGCTGTCATTGAAGTCTGCAACATCGATCACGCCTTTGAGATTATTGGCCTCTGCCAGGCGGAGGATGATCTTGTTCATCTGATCTCCAATCTCCGCTTTGCCTTTCCAAAAACGCATATCATCGAAGCTGCCGCCTTTGCCAGGTTCATCATCTTTAGGTATGCTTATCACAGAAAATGGTGACGAATCTTTGCCGTATTTATCGGAAACGTATTTTACAAATAGCAGGACAAGGACGTAATTCTTGTATTGAGAGGCATCCATGCCTCCCCGAAGTTCATCGCATGCTTTCCAAATTGAGCTGTAAAGTTCGCTCTTTTTTAGTGCCATCTATGGTCTCCTGTCGGTTTCTAATTCTACCATCAAGCGGTTTTCACGATGAGGGCATACAACGCGGAGTGGGGATTGTTGTCAAGGGAAAAGTAAGAGGCTTTGAATAGTTTAGAAATTGAAGCTAACTGGGTATACAAGCAATCTATATCTAGCTGAGAGACGTTGTTGGTAGTCTAAAGGGAGGGGAAATATGTCAAAGACCTCGTTCAACAGATTGTATATGATCACGTAGAATTCCAGTCCCGGACGAATTCTATCAGTGGTGCAGTATTGTATGCTAAGGTTACAAAGTTTCACCGGAGCAGGATGGCTACTACCGTTTTATTCTACTTTCGTATTTTTTAAATACCTCATCACGTAATACATTCAGCTCTTTGGCTTTGATGTAATAACCCAGATTCAAGTATTCATCACTTGAGGCAGTTTCACTATTAGTAGAGCTCTTGTGTAGGCTAGATTTTGGTACTTTAGTAAATATCTCACCTTCGTCATTTGCGCATAATAGTGCAAAGAATATGCCCAGTAACTTAGGCTCATTATATCCAATTTTGACACCCTCTTTTTTGGAATATTTCGTGATTCCGGGATAAATGAATAGAGGGGAGCCTGAAGAGCCATAATAACAACTCATATCTATCATTCCGATGCTTTTTCCATTAAAGTCAATTGCGGGGTGAGTAGCTGTGCTTCCCTTCCGAACAATTGGAAGAAAATGCTTTTTGTCAATAATCCTATCAGGATAGCCAACCATTATAACATCGTTGACTGTTTGCATATCGTTCAGTTCATCTTCAGTATACACTGCGTAATCTGGACAGATCTTATAGTATAAACTATACCCTTGTCCTTGAGCTGACTCTACAATCGGTTGTAATAATGTACAGCATAAGTCTGTCTCACTGTTTGGATGCATAACCCATTCTGATCCATGTGTGATATGAACGATGCTGTCCAACAAATTACCTTTAGCGTCCTTTTGATGCATTGCGAATCTAACGGTTGGGTTTGATTCGTAGTTAATGACGTGCTTATTCGTAACTATGACGGGGACATGTAGGTCATCATCTACTGTGAATCCATAAATGAAACCTGTACCAGCTCCACTATTCAATTCTAACAAGACTGTGTGGAAAAGTATTTTTTCCGTAAAGTAAGTTGGATTAAGCATGATAGCTCCTTTATACTATATGATCATCGTTGGGTCTAAGCTTTTGATTAAAACACCAACCAATTGATTTTGGGGCTTTATGAGAGGTATTCGGCTCTTCCCACCAGTCCATGGCGTTTATAGGACCCGCAAGTGGCGCGTTATGTTGATAACGCCGATATATGTCAAGCAAAATATGGCTAAGGGTGTATTGCTGCAGTATGTATTTTGCAACAAGATAAAGCTAGCCCATGATGAGCTGGCTTTTTGGGTACGGTTGCTCGCTGCGCACCGAAGGTACCGGCTTTGCCGCAATTGTGAGTTGCCTTGTACGGGCGACCGCCGGCTACTTGGTTTTGCTGATCCAGCAGAAGTAAGGGGAGGTTTTCAGGTGTTGGGATACGTAGGTGTTCAGATCGGGGTTGTGCTTTTTGAGGAGTTTACGGAGGCGGCTGATGCTGGCACAAAGGGCTTGGTAGGGGCGGCGGCTGACGCTGTTGAAGCTGCGCAGTTGGCCATTTGCCTGGCTGCATTCGAGGAGGTATTTCTTGAGTTGCTTGAGTTCCGCGTCCATTTCGGCGCAATCCAGCTCGCGGTTTTTGAGTTCGGCTTTGGCGGCGATGAGTTGTTCGATGCGTTTTCTCACCTGATCGAGGGTAGTTTCATCGGTCATGATGAGAGGTGTTTCCTGTAGGATGTCACGTTCTTCCGGGGCTTGCTGCATGTGGTCGAAGGGGATGTATTTTTCGTAACCAATGGTGCCGGAAAGGATTTGGATCAGGGTTTGAGCGGTGAATTCTTCATCCGGATGTTGGGTGAGGAAGCGCAGGGCGCGGGCACCTTCCAGATGGAAGTGGTTTAGGAGGAAGGAGTCGAGGCCGGCGAGGCCGGCAGTTGTTAGTTGCCAGTTGTTAGTTGTTAGTGCTTCGCAAGCTGCGGAGATGGGCGACTTCGTCGCAGTTGTGAGTAGTGAGTTGTGAGTTGTGAGTTGCTGCGCAAGTTGTGGAGATGGGCGTGGTTTGTGGTGTTGATGCGTATAAGTATGGAGTTCTTTTTGAAGCAAGCGGTGCTTGCTTGCGGCGGTTCGGCGACCGCCGGCTACATTGCAGGTGTCAGTTTCCATTTGTAAACGTTGAGAATTCAAGCGTGAGAAGCATTCAGCATAGTGTTGCAATTGGGTAGCGAAGTCTTTGTGGTTCTGTTTCATTTAGATTGTCTCCGTAATTTTGTATTTGAAGCGGAGAGGAAGGGGATATTGTATTTAGTGGCAATAAAATATCTGCTTTCCTGTAGCTTCATGGGGACAGGATAGTAGTGTCGCTTATTTTGTCAATAGGAAATATGGAGCAGTGCTGAAGTTGTGAGTTGTGAGTTGTGAGCTCTGGCGCAGGTTGCATGGATGCGGGTGGTTGTGGCGAAGATCGAGGCTGCGGTGGAGCTTTTTAGTTTTTCCACGGATGTACACGGATGGGCACGGATGGGTTTTAAGAAAGGCCACAAATGAACATGGGTAACACGTAGCTTTTGGATTGAGCGAAGCCGCTAACAACTAACAACTAAGAACTATGAAAAAGGCAGACGCAGTCAGCCTTTTCAGGTATTTAACTACTGACAAGAAAGAGACAATATTTGCCCAATTTTGTTACGTTAACTGTGGCAAGAAGTTACGAGATTGGTTTTTCTGATTTTTCGCCATGGGAGCAACATCGTCAGAGTATATTATGAAGGCTTGTTTTTCCTCAAGGGCATTCCAATTTTAGCAACGCTTACATTTTGGCGGCGACTGGGCGGCTTTGCTTCATTAGTGAGTTGTGAGCAGCCTGTCGACAGGGTGGAGCTGACGGTTGGCAGTTAATTATGGTGGAGCGGGTGCTGGGTTATGGGCTTTTGGGATGAGCAGCCTATCAAAAAATACGTCATAATTGGAGTGATAGACAAATGAAAGTAAAATTCAAGTATGGTATCCGGACCTATTCCGGCACAGTTGATGAGATGACCTATGGCAGCTATCGCAAGGGGAGGCTTTGCATTGGTCGTCAATACGTGATTCCCAAGGCAACAATCCAAAACGAGAAAATGGGTAACGCAGCCAAGAATCTGGCTCTTCTTTGGAAATCTGCTTCCGATGAGTTCAGAGCAGACTACAAGATCTATGCCGGTCTGTATGCGACCTACGTGAGCAAGGCAAACGAGATGCCACCCACCTGCTATGCGCTGTTTACCAAGGCGATGCACAACTGGGCAAAAGGTGAAGACCCCGCTTTGGATCTGGCCGATGTGCAAGTGGAAGACATCACTACCCTGGGCGCAGGCATCAGCAGCATTGCAAACTGCGTGAACCATAACCACCTACCCGCCGTTCCCGGTTACAACAACCTAAACAACAGCTACTAATCCTAAAAGGAGGGAAAAATGCAGAGCGATGTAATGAAAGCCCTGGCCAAAGAACTGGCCACCCGTATCAACAGAGTAGTGGATATTCCACTGATCAGCGAAGAGAATGAACAGGCCTTCTTTGAGATGGTCATCCTGATGATCCTGGATCTGATCTTCTCGAGAATGAGCAAGGAGAGCCTCTAATGTACTACCTGCAGTTCATCCGGGACTGGCTCTCGAAAGTGCGTAACAAACTGGGCGGTCTCTTCAGGAGATAAAGCCTGGGTAAGCCAAAAAGCCCTGCCGTGATGGTGGGGCTTTTTATGAGTCGTCAGTCGTCAGTCGTCAGTAGTCAGTCGCTGCGCAAGTGATTGAGATGCGGATGGTTGCGTTATGGAACGACGCCGCGATTGGGCTTTTTTTGGTTTTCCCACGAATTACACAAATTAAGGGGCCAGCGGGGGCCGGCTGCGCCGTCCAGTTGTCAGTAGCCAGTGGTCAGTAGTCAGTCGCTGCGCAAGTGATTGAGATGCGGATGGTTGCGGAATGGAACGAGGCCGCGATTGGGCTTTTTTTGGTTTTCCCACGAATTACACGAATTACACAAATTAAGGGGCCAGCGGGGGCCGGCTGCGCCGTCCAGTTGTCAGTAGCCAGTGGTCAGTAGTCAGTCGCTGCGCTGGCAGTGTAGATGCGGGTGCTCTATGTATGGTCGCTTGCCACAGCTACCTTGTACGGGCGGTCGCCGAACCGCCGTTGTAGGGTCGGTCGCCGGACCGACCAAATAGGTGTCTGGCAGTGTAGATACGGGTGGTTGTGGTGGAGGTGCGCATGGTTCTGAGGCTCTCATTGTTGCCCACGAATTACACGAATTAACACGAATTATGATAAAGGAAGTCCACGGATGGACACGGATGGGTTATATGAAAGTCTGCAAATGTGCATGGGTAAACACATAGTCTTTGGATTGAGCGAAGCGACTGGCTACTGACGACTGGCTACTGACGACTGCAGCAAAGCTGCCGCGTACTTTTTGGTTGACAATAAAGACAGAGTCAGATTTGGTGGCTTACAATGGTAAAATGTTTATGGAAATCATAAAAACAAAAGGATTGGTCAAGGATTACGAGCTTGGCAAGATAAAAGTCAGAGCTCTCAATGGAGTGGATCTCAGCATTGAGACGGGGGAGTTTGTGGCCATAATGGGGCCTTCCGGAAGCGGTAAGAGCACCTTGATGCACATCATCGGCTGTTTGGATAGTCCTACGGAAGGAGATTATTATCTGGATGGCACTTTGGTGAGCAAGATGCGCCGGAATGAGCTGGCGGCGATCCGCAATGCCAAGATAGGCTTTGTTTTCCAGAGTTTCAATCTCTTGCCGCATCTCAACATCCTCAAAAATGTGGAGCTACCGCTGATGTATGCCGGTATTGCGGGTAAGAAGCGCAGCTTGAGGGCGAGGGAGATCCTGGATAGTGTGGGCTTGAGCGATAGATTGAGGCACAAGCCGGGCGAGCTTTCCGGTGGTCAGCGTCAGAGGGTGGCGATAGCGCGTGCGATTGTGAATAATCCTTCCATCGTGTTGGCGGATGAGCCTACGGGCAATCTGGACAGCACTTCGGGAGGTGACATTTTGGAGATTTTTGAGCAGTTGCACTCTTTGGGCAATACCGTGATCATGGTCACACACGATGCTGCTGTGGCGGCGCGGGCGGACAGGATAATCCAGATTCATGATGGTAAGATAGAAGATGGCGATTAGTCTGGCGGAATCCCTGCACATCGGTTTGGCCGATATTGCCACACGTAAGGTGAGAACGGCGGTGACGCTGTTTGGCATCGTGTTGGGTGTGATGAGCATCATGGTGGTATTGGCGATCGTGAACGGGATGAATGCCGTGACTTTGGACTGGATGCAGCAGCGGGGCGGGCTGAACAAGATAGAGATAGAGCCAAACTGGAGCTATGACTATAGCCGGGGTGGTGAGGCAACGCTCAGCATCAGGGAAGTGGACTATCTGCGAAGTCAACTTGAAGGAGTGGAAGCCTTTAACCCACAGGTGATGTCTTGGGGCTCGATCGTGCAATATCGGGATCAGGATTTTGATGCCAGCACGTTTGGCGTGTATCCGGATTTGCAGAAGGTGGAAGATTGGGGGCTGGAGAAGGGACGCTTTATCAATCTGGAGGACATCCGCAATCACAACAACGTGATTGTACTGGGTTCCACGGTGGCGAAGAGTCTCTTTGGCAACCGTAATCCTCTGGGACAGTATGTGACGCTCAATAAGCAGCAGTTGATGGTGATTGGCGTTTTACAGAG
>Ga0302241_1001919_pt1 | contig 13645 bp, 15 predicted proteins | sample AAG_UR_Arg_MG_FD_193532 | JGI IMG/M metagenome (GOLD analysis project Ga0302241, IMG submission 193532) | Enriched activated sludge microbial communities from anaerobic digester in WTTP, New Holstein, Wisconsin, United States - AAG_UR_Arg | ecosystem: Engineered > Bioreactor > Anaerobic >...
CTACCATCTGACCTGCTGTTTGCAATGACTCGAATGTGCCAGCGTCCGACCACCAGCCTTCCAGCACATCCCATTCCATTTTATTTTCCGCAATATAAAAATTGTTCACATCGGTGATTTCTAACTCTCCTCTTTGCGAAGGCTTAAGCGATTTAATAAATTCAAAAACACGCCAGTCATACATGTAAATGCCGATTACCGCGTAATTGGAAGCAGGGTGCTTAGGTTTTTCCTCAATGCGGATAATTCTCTTGCCTTCAAAAACAGGCACGCCAAATCTCTGCGGGTCCATCACCTCTTTGAGCAATATGCGCGCCCCCTCTTTCTGCGCGCGAAACTTATCCACCGCCGCCTTAATATTGTTTTCAATTATATTGTCGCCAAGCACCACGACAATTTTGTCATTATCGGCAAAATGCTCCGCCATACTCAACGCCGCGGCGATACCGCCTTCCCCTTGCTGATATGTATAGTTGATATGCTTTAATCCGAAATCCTTACCGTTTTCCAGAAGGCGTAAAAAATCACCCGCATTATTGCCGCCGGTGACAATCAATATTTCGCTGATTCCCGCGTTTACCAAAATACGGATAGGATAATAAATCATTGGCTCGTTATACACGGGAAGCAAATGCTTATTGGTCACTTTGGTCAGAGGGAAAAGCCTGCTTCCCAAACCGCCTGCAAGAACTACTCCTTTCATTATCGCTCCTTATACAAGTTGAAATTTGACTGTAATTTTTTACTCTGCATATCATATCTGATAAAATATAAACAATAAAATTCTTTGCATCTGCGCGAGGAATAAGGTAATTATTCCACTATGATTGATGACGACTACATGAAATTGGCGCTTGGACTTGCCCGTAAGGGACAAGGTTACGCCAGCCCTAATCCCATGGTCGGTGCTGTTTTGGTAAAAAACAACGAAATAATCGGGAAGGGCTTTCACCACAGATGCGGCGCCGCGCACGCGGAAGTCAACGCCATCAATAGCGCCCGCACAGATGTTGTCGGGGCGACACTTTACGTGACACTGGAACCCTGCTGCCATCACGGACAGACTCCGCCCTGCACGGATGCTATTATAAAAAGTAAAATTAGACGCGTGGTTATCGGCTCCATCGACGCCAATCCTCTGGTTTCTTGCCGTGGTATAAATCAGCTTCAGGCAAGCGGCATTGAAGTAAAAACTGGCGTGCTGGAAAAAGAATGCCGCGCGTTAAACGAAGTTTTTTTTCACTATATGCAAACAAAACTTCCTTTCATCACCTTGAAGTTCGCGCAAACACTCGACGGGCGTATTGCCAGCGCCGTGGGCAATTCCAAATGGATTAGCTGCGATAAATCGTTAACTTACGCGCATAAACTTCGAGCGCAACATGATGCGATATTAGTCGGCATAAATACGGTAATTACAGATAATCCTGAACTAACGGTCAGGCATGTTCGCGGCCGCAATCCCCTGCGCGTTGTGGTGGATTCCAAATTAAAAATTTCACCAAAAGCTAAGGTTCTGCAAAATCTGGGCAAAACAAAAACATTAATCGCCACAACAAAAAAGCCGGCTGACACGGCATTTAAAAAAATTTCCGCCACCGGAGCTGTTATTTTACCATGCCGCGCTGATAAAAAAGGCCGTGTTGACCTGAAAGATTTATTCAAAAAACTTGCCGCGCGCAATATTTCCTCTGTTCTTGTTGAAGGAGGCGCTCAAATAATCACTTCCATGCTGAGAGATAACCTCGCTCAGAGAATAGTAGTTGTCATCGCGCCGAAAATCTTGGGAACGGGAGTGCAGGCTGTCGGAGATTTGAATATAAAACGAATCGATGCGGCAAAAAAATTAACCATTCAAAAAATTTTAAAAAGAGGCGATGATATTATCATCGACAGCCGCCTGCAAAAAGTTTGATTCAAAGAGCAAAATTATCATGCCCTGGTATGCCATATATACAAAAAGCCGTCACGAAAGAAAAGCAAACACCGGCTTGATACAAAAGAAGATTACCACTTTTCTGCCTGAAGTGCAGGTTTGGAGCTCTCGCAAAGACCGCAAAAAGAAAATTTCCGTGCCGCTTTTCCCCGGTTATCTTTTTTTCGAAACACCCACCCTAGATAATGAAACGAGGCTGGCAGTCCTCAAAACTTCCGGCGTGGTGCGCATTTTGGGAAAAAAAGAAAACTCCGAACCGCTAGCCGTTCCGGATGAAAAAATTGAAGCTATCCGCCGTTTTACAAAAAATGACATCCAGATTTTTAATCTGCAAGCTCCCCAGGTGGGCGAAGCAGTCCGAATTATTGACGGGCCTTTTTCCGGCATTGAAGGTGTAATTATAAGCAGAGACTCTCAAAAAGACCTTTTTGTTCTTAATATTGAAATACTGCACCGCGCAGTAGCGGTTGAGATGGAAGGATTTCAAATTAAAAAAATCTGAAAGAATAATTAGAAAAGCAAGGTTTTATCTACATAAAATACTTGACTTTCCGTCCATTATGCGCAACAAAGCTTTCGCCGGTGATGTTTTAAATACCGAATTTCATGTCAAGTTGGGAATATAATTTTGAAAGGTTTCATAAAAATAAATAAAGAGCTTTGCAAAGAATGCCACCTTTGCATTCATTTCTGCCCCAACGGTCATATCATCCCCGGCAAAGAATATAACGCTCAGGGATACCGCCCAGTTTGTACAGACGAGAAAAAAGAATGTAACGGCTGCGCGCTTTGCGCAACAATGTGCCCAGATATAGCCATCGAGGTCTATCGTGAATAAATTTTTAATGTCGGGAAACAGCATTATTGGCGAAGCGGCGATTCGCGCTGGCTGCCGTTTTTATGCCGGCTACCCGATCACTCCGCAGAATGAGCTTACCGAATATATGGCCGAGCATATGCGTAACGCTGAAGGCGGCATCTTCATTCAATCGGAAAGTGAAATCGCCGCGATAAATATGATTGCCGGAGCTTCCGCCGCCGGCGCGAGAGTGATGACTTCTTCATCAGGCCCCGGCATTTCCCTCAAACAGGAAGGCATTTCTTCCATGGCCGCCTGTGAACTGCCCGGCATCATTGTCAACATCATGCGCGGCGGTCCCGGACTGGGTAATATCCGCCCCTCACAGGGAGATTATTTTCAGGCGACGCGCGGCGGCGGCCACGGAGATTACCGCACGATAGTTTTCGGACCGGCCACCTGCCAAGAACTGGCCGACCTGACGATGGACGCTTTCGATCTCGCCGACAAATACCGCACACCGGTGATGATTCTGGCTGACGGCATGATGGGACAAATGATGGAACCGGTTGTTTTTAAAAAACCTAAACCGCGACAGTACAGCAACGATTTTATTCTGCGCGGAGCGGGCGAAGGCAAAAGCAAATTCATCCATGGCCTTATTCTGGATGCCATTGATATGGAAGAACACAACTGGAAACTGGCGCGTAAATATAATGTCATCACCGAAAATGAAATACGTTATGAAGAACACAATATTGATAATTCCGAACTGGTAGTAGTGGCTTATGGAACCGCCGCTCGTATCGCGAAAGGCGCGATAAAACGCCTGCGCGAACATAATAAAATTAACGTGGGACTTTTCCGCCCGATCACTCTCTGGCCATTTCCCGAATTGCGGCTTCGCGTTCTTTCCGAAAAAGTAAAAAAATTTATCGTTTTTGAAATGAGCACCGGCCAGATGCTTGACGACGTGCGTCTGGCGCTGCAGGGTTTCGCCGATGTTGGTTTTCATGGACGTCCGGGCGGCGCCGTGCCCACTCCCGCGGAACTGGCTAATGTTATCGCGCGGCATTGCAACAAAAAAGATTAAAGGATTGCCAAAAAATGGCTAAAACAATATTCAAACATCCCCAAAGCTTGAAAAAAAATATCTTCCATTACTGTCCGGGCTGTGGTCACAGCATCGCGCACCGCCTAATCGCGGAAGTTGTCGATGAAATGGGAATCAGGGGAATAACCATCGGCGTGCCTCCGGCAGGCTGCGCTGTTTTGGCTTACAATTATTTTGATCTTGATATGATTGAAGCTCCGCACGGCAGAGGCCCGGCTCTGGCTACCGGTATCAAGCGAGTTTTACCTGAACATGTTGTTTTTTCTTATCAGGGCGACGGAGACCTTGCCGCCATCGGCATCGCGGAAAGCTTTCACGCCGCCAACCGCGGCGAAAATATCACCGTTATTTTCATCAACAACGCCGTTTACGGAATGACGGGCGGACAAATGGCGCCCACAACAATGCTGGAACAAAGAACAACCACCACACCAAGCGGAAGACATAAAATTCTTGATGGTTATCCCGTAAAAGTTTGTGAGCTTTTATCAAACCTAAAAGGGGTGACTTACGCGCAGAGATGCTCTGTGACATCTCCCTTAAATATAAACAAAACGAAAAAAGCGATTAGAAAAGCTTTTCAGTGTCAAAGAGACAAACTGGGATTTTCGCTGGTGGAGATTCTCTCTCCCTGTCCGACAAACTGGAAAATGAATCCGATAGAATCATGCAAGTGGATTGACAATGTAATGAGTAAAGAATTTCCGCTGGGAGTGTTTAAAGACAATACGGCACCGGCACATAAAGAAGCGGAGGCTGTTTAGACTATGCCAACCAAAACAATCTTTTCTGGTTTCGGCGGCCAAGGCGTTTTAATGATGGGTTACAGCCTGGCGCACAGCGCGATGAGCAAGGGTTATCATGTGACTTATCTTCCTTCTTACGGCGCGGAGATGAGAGGTGGAACAGCAAATTGCACAGTCGCAATTGACAAGGATGAAATCGCCTCTCCCGTCGCCTCGGAACCGGATTATCTTGTGGCCATGAACTCCCCTTCGCTTTTTACTTTTCAGAATAAAATAAGCTCGGGTGGATTGATTTTTTTGAATTCTTCTATTATCAAAGAACGCTCCAAACGAACGGACATCAATATTTGTACTATACCCTGCGTGGATATGGCTCAGGATATCGGCAACAGCCGCGTCGCAAATATAATAATGATTGGAGCTTTTATTAAGAAAACTGGTATTGTTACCCCGGAAATATATTTAAGAAGTTTAGAAACTATTCTCGGCAGCAAGAAAAAATCCACCGCGGAAATAAACCGCCGCGCCTTTACTTTGGGATTTGAGTACTTAAAAGACTAGTCAAGGACATATTTATGGCTGTAAAACAAATCTCGGTATTATTGGGTAACATTCCCGGTTCCTTTGCCCGGCTTACCCATATTCTCGATTCGGAAGATATCAGCACCAAAGCAGTATCTGCCGCCAGTACCGCAAAAGACAGCACGGTACGCTTGGTGGTCAATGATCCCGACCGGGCCGCTGCGGTATTAAAAAGTTTTAATTTTAACTTTGAAGTCACGCCGGTGCTCGCCGCAGAAGTACCTCTGCACACGGGCGGCATGAACGCTATATTGAAACCGCTCGCAAAAGGCGATATCAACATTCATTATCTCTACACAACCATCAATCGTATCGGCAAGGAAACAATTGTCATTCTGGGCGTAGATAAGCCTGAGGAAGCAAGAAAAATCCTCGCGGAGAATTGGATTTCTCTTATTGACGAAGAAATTTATTCAATCCCGTAAAACAACTGTTTTAAGATGCCCGTATCCGCCGAAAAAATAAAAGCGCTAACCGAGAGGATGGCAAATCTCGGCGTTTCTGAAAATGAGTTTGCGGAATCTTTCATCCGTTCTTCCGGACCAGGCGGACAAAAAGTAAATAAAAGCTCAACATGCGTTCATCTGATGCATATCCCCACCGGCCTTTCCGTAAAATGCCAACGAGAACGTTCACAAGGACTGAACAGATTTCTGGCACGACGTTTATTACTGGATAAAATCGAAGCTCAGCAAAAAGGTTTCGCGGAAGAAAAAAAGAAACTCAGGGAAAAAATCCGCCGCCAAAAAAGAAAACGAAGTAAAAAGACAAAGGAAAAAATTCTTGCGGCAAAACATAAAAGATCGGAGATAAAAGCTATGCGTGGCAAGGTAACTGATAATGAGTAGTCTTCCCACATGCTTCGCTGGCAAGCTCAGTGAACATTGCAAGCTTATCCTGACGCGACTCCCTAAAAAAAGGGAGTGAAAGTCGATGCACGCTTCCCCTCCCTGTTTTGTTATTATAGCAATTTTCTCTTAGCCGCCGATATATTTCAAAAGCGGATTTGCATAAAGCAGAATCAGCGCCACAACCAGCGCGTAAATGGCCAGCGATTCAATCATCGCCAGACCAACCATCATAGTAAGAAGAACTTTACCCTGAGCTTCCGGGTTTCTCCCCACGGCGTTGGTTGCCCCGTTCAGACCATTACCCATACCTAAGCCGGTGCCGATTGTTCCTAAAGCGATCGCAAAGCCTGCGGCGAAAACGGAAAGACCGATCACAATAGCCTTTGTGTAATCTATGGTTGCCACCTCTTCCGAAGCTGCGTAGACCAAGGGAGAGCAAACAATTGTCAACACTACTGCCATCATTGTGTAAAACAAACTCTTTTTCATTTTTATTCTCCTTAAACTTAAGTTAATCATTTTAAACACTACAAAACCTGAGTTTTTTCACCTCCTTTCTTTTCATTTGCGACATTTTGACTCTTAGTCATTATAATTTTTAATCGCAGTTATACCAATTGTCAAGGATTATTTAATATCAAATCCAATTATTGATTTTATCACTCGATCAAGATAATAATACGGACATGCGAAAAACAGGCGGTACAGAAAAAAAAGTGGCTCAACTTATCCAGAAAGACATTGACATAGTAAGCCAGCCTTTTGAAAAATTAGCGCAGACATTAAGCATAACGCAGTCAGAATTAATCCAGACAATTAACAATATGATTTCGCGGGGATTGATACGCAAATTCGGCGCAATTCTGGTTCATCAGAAAGCGGGTTTCAAAAAAAACGCCATGATTGTTTGGTCAGTCCCTCCAAAATTATTAGAAAAAACGGGCGAAATTTTTTCTTCCTTCCCTTTTGTTTCCCACTGCTATGAAAGAAAACCCCGTTTCAAACATAAATATAACCTTTTTACGATGATCCACAGCCAAAACGAAAACATTGCATCTCTGACCCGCATCATGTCGAAAGCCACGGGTGTGGATGATTTTCTGATTCTGGAAAGCCTGCAGGAATACAAAAAAACTTCTCCGGAGTATTTTTAATGCGAAATGATCATGACGATTTCTTTGCGAAAGCCAATCGTTTTGTCGCGGGCGGCGTAAACAGCCCCGTTCGTGCCTGGCGCGCGGTAGGTGGCAATCCCATCTTCGTCCGCAGGGCAAAAGGTTCTAAAATCTACGACAGTAACGACAAGAAATACGTCGACTACGTTTTATCATGGGGGCCCATGATTCTCGGCCACGCTGTTCCTCAAATCATCAACGCCATTAATGAGTCGGCGCGACGTGGAACCAGTTTTGGCGCGCCCACCGAGGCAGAAACGCGAATGGCGCAGTTAATCTGTGAAGCAATTCCCTCCATTGAGCTTGTGCGGATGACCAGTTCGGGAACAGAAGCAACAATGACGGCTATTCGCCTCGCGCGCGGTTTTACAGGAAAAAAATTGGTGGCGAAATTCGACGGGTGTTATCACGGACATGCTGATTCTCTCTTGGTCAAGGCCGGATCAGGAGTGGTCACTCTCGGCATACCTGGCTCGCCGGGGATTCCTGAAGAGGCCACTCATTTAACCCTCAGCCTACCTTATAACGATCTGGAATCTTTGAAAAAAATGATCAAAAAATACGGTCCAAAGCTTGCCGCTGTTATTGTAGAACCGGTTGCCGGCAACATGGGGGTAATTCCACCACGAGATGGTTTTCTAGAAAAACTTCGAGAATTTACGGCAAAAGAAAGAATTCTCCTGATTTTTGATGAAGTAATTACCGGGTTTCGCTTCAATTTCGGTGGTTATCAGAATTTAATACAAATCAAACCGGATTTGACCTGCTTAGGAAAAATAATTGGCGGAGGTCTGCCCGTGGGCGCACTAGGCGGCAAGAAGGAAATAATGGATAGACTCGCTCCGACAGGAGATGTTTATCAGGCAGGAACTCTTTCCGGTAATCCGTTGGCCATGAATGCGGGATTGGCTACGCTCCATATACTCAAGGAAAAAGCAACGAATTTCTCTGCATTGGATAAAAAAAGTGAATATTTATGCGACGAAATGAAAAAGTTATTTGAAAAAAAAGGAATCCCCGTTTGCATTAATCGCCTTCATTCCATGTTTACTATCTTTTTCCAAGAAGGTCCGGTTTATGATTTGGTCAGCGCACAAAAATCCGATATCAAGCTTTTTTCCCGCTTTTTTCATGGCATGTTAAAAAAGGGTGTCTGGTTGGCGCCATCGCAATTCGAAGCCTTATTTCTGTCTTTCGCTCACACACGGAAAGATATTGCTTACACCTTGGATGCCTGCACGGATACGCTGAAATATCTATAACCTGCCGATTGACAAGCTTCTGTCATTACTGTAATGTTTTTTGCAAATCGCGATGACAATTATTTTTTTCAGGAGGCAAAATGAAAAAGGCTTTTCTCACCGGCATCACCGGCCAGGACGGTTCATACCTTGCCGAATTTCTGTTAAGCAAGGGATATGAAGTTCATGGTCTGATACGCCGCTCCAGCACTTTTAACACGGACCGCATCAATCACCTTTATCGTGATTTCCACGAGCCAAATACAAGGCTATTTTTGCATTATGGCGATCTCAGTGTGTCCGGCCAACTAATGGATTTGCTCCATTCCATAATCCCCGACGAAATTTACCACTTAGGCGCGCAAAGCCACGTGCGGGTCAGTTTTGATATGCCCGAGTATACCGGCGATATTACAGGCCTAGGAACACTGAGAATCCTAGAAGCAATACGCAAGACCGGATTAAAAATAAAATTCTATCAAGCCTCTTCCAGCGAAATGTTCGGCGCAGCACCTCCACCACAAAACGAAAAAACAGCTTTTCAGCCGAGAAGTCCTTACGCGGCAGCAAAAGTATACGCCTATCATGTTGTGCAAAACTACCGTGACGCCTATGGCATCTTTGCCGTCAACGGAATTTTATTCAACCATGAATCCCCGCGGCGGGGGGAAACCTTTGTAACCAGAAAAATAACACGTGCGGCCACTCAAATTAAAATGGGGCTGAAAGACAAACTTTATCTGGGAAACCTTGAAGCCAAGCGCGATTGGGGGTACGCCGGTGACTTCATCGAGGCAATGTGGTTGATGTTGCAACAGGAAAAGCCCGATGATTTTGTGATTGCTACCGGTGAAACTCACTCTGTACGTGAGTTTGCCGAAAAGGTTTTTGCCAAACTCGATCTTGATTACAAAAAATACGTCGAAGTTGATCCTCGCTACTTTCGTCCCACGGAAGTGGATGTTCTGCTTGGGGACCCCTCCAAAGCAAAAAAAGTACTCGGCTGGCAACCGAAAGTAACGTTCGATGAACTGATCAATATGATGATTGCCGCCGATATGGAAATTGCCAAAAAAGAAAAAACTCTGGTTGATGCCGGTTTTACCTGCACCAACAGTGAACGCCTATCGTAAATAAAACAGGGAGATTTTCACTTGCTCAAAAACAAACGAATCATCGTCACCGGGGGTAAAGGATTTTTAGGTAAGCATTTGCTCAAAAAATTTACCGATTACGGCTGTCGAAATATTGATGTTGCTGATCTTCCTGAATTTAACCTGACAAATATAGACGATATACGGCGCATGTATGAAGAAAAAAAACCGGATATTGTCATTCACCTGGCCGCCAAGGTCGGCGGTATCGGCTTCAACCAGGAAAAACCGGCCGAACTTTTTTACGACAATCTGATCATGGGCTCGCAATTAATGCATGAGGCCTGCTTGCGCAATATTGAAAAATTTGTCGCTCTCGGCACCATCTGCGCATATCCCAAATTCACTCCGGTGCCGTTTAAAGAAGAAGATATCTGGAAGGGATACCCTGAAGAAACCAACGCACCTTATGGCCTAGCCAAAAAAATGATGCTCGTGCAGTCTCAGGCCTACCGGCAGCAATATGGTTTCAATTCCATATTTTTACTTCCCGTCAATCTTTACGGACCGGGCGATAATTTTGATCCGCGTTCCTCACATGTGATTCCCGCATTGATAAAAAAATGCTTTGACGCCCTTGATAAAAAAGAAGCTTCCATTGAAGTTTGGGGAACCGGCGCCGCGACACGAGAATTTTTCTATGTGGAGGATGCGGCTGAAGCTATTTTTCTGGCCATGGAAAAATATAACAAAAGTGATCCGGTCAATATAGGTGCAGGATTCGAAATCTCAATAAAAGAACTGGCCGAACTTATCGTAAATTTAAGCGGCTTCAAAGGGACTATCATCTGGGATAAAACCAAACCTGACGGTCAGCCACGCAGGATGCTGGATACTTCCAAAGCATCAAAAGAATTTGGTTTTCAAGCAAAAACCGATTTAATCACGGGATTGACCAAAACAATCAATTGGTTCAGAAAAAACAGATATTCGACAAAATAGCTGAACGTCGGTCATTTTTTTATTGACATTACTTAAGAGGGATGTTAAGGAGCCATCAGTTGAATGGATAAGGAACTCAAAAAAAGCGCCATTCAATTAGCGTATGCCAGCAGCGTCGGCATTGCAATGGTTTTGGCGATTTTTGGGTGCCTGCTGATAGGAGTTTACTTAGACAGGAAATTCGATACCGGCAGTGTTTTTACCTTTATATTTCTATTAATCGGTATCGTGGCTGGTTTCCGCAACTTATATGTCTTGATAAAAAGATATTTTACTGATGATGAACCAATAATAAAGAGTTTAAAAAGTGAACCTCATCGCCAAAGACCCTCTCCAAAAAAAAATTGAGATTTACAACTGGATAATGCTTGCTGTTGTTCTTATCCCGTCTTTAATTTTCGGCACTTTCAAATTCGCCTTGGGCGTATTGATCGGTGGATTTATCAGCATAGTCAATTTTTACTGGATGGGACACTCACTGCGTAACGCCTTCAGCCGGACAAGCGATAAAATAAAAACCAATATTGTGCTCAGATATTTCATCCGGCTGGTGCTAAGTGCCATCGTGCTCTATCTCTTAATTTCCACCGGCACTGTAAACATCATTGGTTTGGTCATCGGTCTTTCCGTAGTTGTTCTAACCGTCGTCTTTACGATAATTTTGACTTTTTCAAAAAAAAATTTAATTGAGGAGATTTCATAAAGTATGCATCCCATTTATTTTCTGGAAAACCCTTACATTCCCGCGCATGTCGCTTATGCTCTGCTTTTGGCGGTTATTTTAATCATCTCCGCCTTTTTGGCTTCAAGAAACCTGCAGGTTTATCCCGGTCGATTCCAAAACTTTATGGAAGTCATTATCGGCGGCTTTGACGCACTGCTCAATGAAATAATGGGAGAAAAAGGCCGTAAATATTTTCCACTTATCGCCACACTAGGCCTTTTCATATTTTTATCGAACCTTTTTGGCGCATTCCCCGGGTTTAAGTCGCCTACTTCAGATATCAATACCACCGCCGCTCTGGCTATTGTCGTTTTTTTCTCCACGCACGTAGTCGGGGTTAAAACGCACGGGTTAAAATACCTCAAGCAGTTCATGGGCCCGGTAATCTGGCTTGCGCCTCTAATGGTCCCCATTGAAATCGTCAGCCATCTCTCACGGCCACTATCTTTGTCTTTCCGTTTATTCGGTAACATAAAAGGTGGAGACCTTGTATTGATTATCCTGCTTCTTCTCGTTCCCATGCTTGTTCCCTTGCCCATAATGGCGTTAAAACTTTTCGTCTATCTGGTTCAAACGCTGGTATTCGTTCTGCTTGCCATGATGTACATAGCTGGCGCGGAGGAAGAAGCTCATTAATGTCGAATAATTTTTACAACGGCGTACCGATAAAACGGTTTTTTACCAACAGACAAAATGTATTTCTTTACAGTTTGATGAGGTCAAACATATATTAAATCGTTTACCAAAATCGCTGGTAAAAAGCTGATAGCAAAACGTTATCAGCTTTTTTTTTGAATTGTTTTATTTCGTATTGTTTTTTATATTTTTTAAAAAACATTTTCTTGCTCTTGACGTTGCTGTTTAATCGTAATATCTAACATGTGAATTTTTAGAAGCGGGGTTTGCATGCACAATTTAGGAATTAATATCGGCTCTTCCAACATCAAAGTAACAATGTTGAAAAATAATTATATTCTGTGGAGCGCTGTGGAGCCCCACGAAGGCGATTTTATTTCCACCCTAAAGAAGATTTTATCATCTCATAGTCTGCCCCCTAACACCAAAGCATTGGTCACAGGCACCGAAGGCAGGCACTTGTTGAATATTAACAGTGCCATCGAACCCCTGTGCATAGAAGAAGTATTAAAAAGTATCAATCACAAAGCGGACGCTTTAGTTTCTCTGGGCGGTGAAGACCTTGTTGTCTATACAATCGATAAGAACAAAAAAATTATCACCAGTTTTTCCGGCAACAAATGTGCGTCAGGCACGGGAGAATTTTTTAAGCAACAATTGGCCCGAATGGACATGAAACTCGGGGATGTTAACTGTCTTCCGGAAGATTGCCGCGTGCTCAAGCTTTCGTCCCGCTGCTCGGTATTCATGAAAAGCGACTGCACACACCGTCTAAATAAAGGTGAAGCCACGACAGGCGACATCGTGTTGTCGCTCAGCGACGTCATGGCCATCAAAGTCATTGACTTTTTGAAAAGAGCCCGGATAGACAAAGGGAAAGTACTGCTTGTCGGTGGAGTTACGCAGAATCAGTTTATTCTGCGTTTCATCCGCGAGCGCATGCCGCAAATTGAATTTGTCGTTCCCGAACAGGCAGCCTATTTTGAGGCTTACGGCGCCGCGCTCCTCTCCGAAACAGCAGGAAGTATTCTGCCGCCTCTTGACTCTCTGTTCAAAAACAGCCGCATTCAATTCAAGCGGTTCAAAAGCCTGAAAACCGCCCAGGGTCGTGTAACTTACCTTCCTTCTAAAAAAACTAAAGTCGTTGCCGGGCGCGAATACATTCTTGGTGTCGACGGCGGCTCCACCACCACTAAAGCCTGCCTGATCGACATGGAAACCAACGAAATCACCGCCTCTTTTTACGGACGCACACACGGAGATCCGGTGAATGCTCTAAAAAACTGCCTTACCGAAATGAAAAAGCAAATCCGCGAAGATATCGGCGATGAAAAAATCAGCATCTCGCTTGCTTCGACCACCGGATCCTCGCGTGAAATTCTGGGCGTTTTTTTGGAAACACCGGCCGTTTACAATGAAATAATCGCCCATTCCGTGGGAACCACATACTACCAAGATAACATCGATACGATTTTTGAAATCGGCGGACAAGACGCCAAATACGTTTCCTTGAAAAATAAAGTCCCTATCGACTACGCCATGAACGAAGCCTGCTCCGCGGGAACAGGATCTTTTTTGGAAGAATCCGCCCAAGGCGACTTAAATATCGCCGAAGCCGCCCAAATCGGTGATATCGCGCTCGCCGCAGACCAACCCTTAAAATTCGGCGAGCACTGTTCCGCTTTCATCAACTCAGATATTCGTAACGCCATTCAGCAAGGTGCCTCTCGCGAAGATATAACAGC
>Ga0302241_1001923_pt1 | contig 13617 bp, 15 predicted proteins | sample AAG_UR_Arg_MG_FD_193532 | JGI IMG/M metagenome (GOLD analysis project Ga0302241, IMG submission 193532) | Enriched activated sludge microbial communities from anaerobic digester in WTTP, New Holstein, Wisconsin, United States - AAG_UR_Arg | ecosystem: Engineered > Bioreactor > Anaerobic >...
AACGCAACGGGGTCAGACCTACACATTTGACAAAATGGCCGGATTGGCTGAGGCAAAAGACAACTTACCTCTTGGCAACTTGAGGAGCCCTTCCGTCAGGCGGATCTGCTTATTTGGGACGAAATGGTATGCAAGATCGTTTCCAATCCAAGTGAACGGGGTGGTGCCATGGTTGCGGCCATTGTTTACCGACTGACATTCAAGTCTTTTGTCCCGGATATGAACGGCGATTCATTCCGCCTTGACCAGCCATTGAAGCCTTGACATTCGCAGATAGGTGTTTCCCTTTGTGTTTGATTTGATGGTTCTCAACCCCGCGCCCCTGGCTCTGATCGCCGCGCGTCAATGGCTCTCTGTACTGCGACCCGGTGGCTCTAAAAAAACGCGTTTCGCAATCTTGTCAAATGTGTAGGTCTGACCCCTCCGAAGGTCCCCCGTGATACACGGGGAGTCCCAACGAGACTCCTGCAAGCGGACCTGCGAACGTCGGATCGCCGTTTGTTACTGTTTCTGCGTAGATCTCTGCGCCTTCCGGATCGGAAGAACCAAGGATCACTACGCAGTTTTCGGCTCCGAATTTCTCAGCTGCATCTTTGATGCGCTGCTGATTCTGCAAGTCCATTGCTCCTGCTGCCGTTCAGACAAAGCATTCTGTCGCCGAGAAGGCTATTTCGCCGCCGCTGTCCTTGAGACACGCTTCCATCGCGGGGCTCGGTACGCCGTCTCTTTCTCCCAGAAGGAGAAGTTTCTTGCCCGCCAGTTTGCCCATGCTGAACACCTCCCTTTCAGATTTAGTATTGTCTTCTTTGTTATTCGCCCCACTGGGGCGCCGTAACCGCTGTTATTTGAGCAGGTTCTCTACTTCTGCCCTGATGGCTTCGATGGTGCATTCGTCCTTGGAGAGACGTTTGACTTCGACGCCGTTCTTCCAGAAGAGGAAGGTGGGCAGGCCCATGACGCGGAAGCCCATGGCGACTCTTTTGTTGCAGGAGCAGTCGACGGCGGTGAACTTCACCTTGCCGACGAAGTCCTTCTCCATCTCGTGGTACTGCGGCTTAAGCGCCATGCAGGGCACGCACTGGGGGCCCCAGAAGTCCACGACTACGGGCATGTTCTTTTCCTGACGCACTTCGGCGTCGCAGTTCTCTTTTGTCAGATCGATCATTTTGCTGCGCCTCCAAATTTTATAACTTTAATGTATGTTAATCATAACACCTGCGTAAATTATATGGAAGCGTGGAAATCACGCAGTTTTTAAAAGCGATATATCCCGCAGCGTTCTCTGAAGCATGGTTTCGTCGATGGCGGCGAAGTCTTCGGCCTTGCCGGGACAGCCGCGGCGGCGCTCGATCTCGTACCTGTCGCGGGCTTTTTCTATCGCCTGGATGCCAGTGACGTCATACTGTTTATCCGCGCGCTCGATGACGAGCGAACGGTAGGGTCCGCGCATGATCGGCACGTTGGGCGGCAGCGGCGTGGAGCGAAGTCTCCACGACTGCTGCAGCAGTTCCTCGGTCTTGTCCAGCACGTCGAGCGGCGAGCCCTCGACCATGACCACGCCGCAGATAGTCTCAGGAGTGTTTTGGATGTTGGGATTGTTGGTAACGATTTGCATATTTAAAGCAGCGTCGGTCATGGCCCGGCTCCTTTCATGAAGCGGCGGCGAAGAAAATACACCGCCGCCGCAAAGGTCTTATTCCTTTTCGAAGATCGTCTGTGTGTCGATCTCCGTCGTCATTGCCTTGAAAGCGCGTCTGATGAGCTCTCTGCGCACTTCCTTGTCGCCCTCTGGTCCGAGAGCGGGGTTTCCTACCGGGTGCGGAATCGCGACGCCGGGAACTATTCTGTTTGCTCCGACCGTGAGCATGATCGGGACGATCGTAGCGATCTGAACAACGGGAACGCCTGAAGCTTTTTCAATTTCTCTTGTCATAGATGCACCGCATCTTGTGCAGGTGCCTCAGGTGGAGGTGAAGATGACGGCGTCAACTCCATCTTTCTTTAACTTCGCGCCGATCTCGCGGCCGAACTTTTCGGCGAAGGCGACTGCCGTGCCCGTGCCGGTGGTGGTGTTGAAGTAGGGATAGAGCTTGCCGAAGACGCCCTGCTTCTCAAATTCGCGCATTACGTCAAGGGGCACGACCACGTTCGGGTTCTCGTTGACGAAGGTGCGGTCGTAGCCGCCGTGTACGGACTGGAAGGTCTCGGGCGTCATGGCGTCGAGCTTGGAGATGTCGTAGGTACCGTAGCTTTCGGCCGAGGAGACGCGGATGTGGTCAGGGTTGCCGACCGGAACTACGCCGCCTGAAGAAACGAGCGCGATGGTGGCGTGCTTGAGGTCCTTGACAGCCGGTGCGGGCGGAATCTTGTTGAAGACCGGCATCTCGTACTCGGTGCGGAACGGTTCGCCCTTGAGCTTGGCGAGCAGCATCTCAGCTGCTCTTTCGGCGCCGCTCTTCTCGTTGAAGAAGGACTTTCTCATGCCGCGGCTGATGTAGCCTTCGAGACGGGCCGGGCCCATCTTTTCGCCCTTTACGAGCTTGAGCGCGAGAGCCGCCATGGCAGGCAGAGCCTTGCCCATGCCGCGGGCGCTGTCAGGAGTGACGACGATATAGGTCTTCTTGTGGTAGAGTTCCACGCCTGGGTTCTCAGGATACATGGCAGTGACGGTGTGGATGCCGAACTTGGCTCCGACGGAGGCGGAAATATCTCCGCAGGCGAAGCCGTAGCGTCCGGCGTTGAAAGCGGGTCCCGCGATGAAGAGGTCCGGCTTGTACTTGCCGATCATTTCGAGGCAGGCAGCGCGGGCTTCGTCCGTGTGTTCGCCGTAATAGCCGTCGCCGCAGATAACGGTGGCAACGATCTTGGCGTCTTCGCCGAGCAGCTTGGCGAGCTGCATGCCGGGGCCGACTACGCCTTCGCGTACTTCCGGCTTCCAGTCGGCCTTTTCTTCGCCGCCGATGCCGGCGTAGAACTGGTTGATGTAGTGTACGACTTTAAATGTCATCTTCAGCGCCTCCTATATCCACTCGCAGCCGAGTTTGTTGAAGCCGATCTCAGCTGTCGAGGCGATGATCGACTGCAGCTCGACGTACATCGAGCCGTCCGGACGCAGGCTTTCCTCGGCGCCGCCGGAGAGCAGCGCGATGGCTTCGGGATGTCCGATGACCTTGTCCATGGCAGGAACTTCGATCATTTCGTTGACGTTGCCGGTAGAGATGAAGCCGGTCAGCTCCGGAGTGGCGTCGGCCAGGCTCTGGCTGGCGCCGTCGGTGCCTGCGGATTCATCGGAAACGAGCACTGCCTTGATGCCGGCCTGCTCAAAATACTTGGCGTTGAGGCAGAGGTCTGTGTCCGGGTTGCCGTAGCCTTCCTCGGAGACGATGACGCCGTCGGCGCCGAGCTGCTGGGCGATGGAAAGGTTCATCTGAGCAGCGCGGATCTTGCCGTCGAGCACCGTGCTCTCCTGCGTGGGGATCACGCCCAGGAAGTTGATGTCCTTGCCGTGGCGGGAGTAAAGCGCCTGTACGATGGGATTGTGAACGTGGTGCCAGGTGGTGTTCTTGTCGCAGGCAGAGACGCAGTTGCCGGAGACCATGGCTCCGTCGAGCACTTCGTTCGGATGCAGAAGGGTCGGCAGAGAAGGACGCAGGTCGGCGCCGTAGAGATAGGTGTCGTGGAGCAGTCCCTGCGTGATGTTCATGCAGACGTAGGCGACTTTCGGAAGGTCCGGATATTTCTTGGCCTCTTCGAAAGTGTCGCCCTTTTCAAAGACCTGTACTTCGTCGGCTTCGGTGCCGTTGGCGGCGCAGCTCTTGGCGAGATAGACGCCCAGCTTGAGGCCTGCTTCGCGCAGAGCTGTTTCATACTGGTGCTTTTCGAGATCCTTCACCGGTTCGACGTTCAGCACGAGGTTGAAGGTAGCCGAGAACGGCGTGTAGGGAGCGGCGGGGCCGCTCATGTCGATAAAGCCCTCCTGGAAGGCTACGATGGGGCCGCAGGTGATGACCGCAGCGCCGTCAAGCACAAGGGTCTTGCCTTCGCCGACCTTGCCCATCTTTGCGCAGAAACCGGGGAAATATCCCTTTCCGTCAAGCTTCACGCGCGGTTCGACGGCGTCCTTGACCGGAATGATGCGTGTTTTGTCTCCCGGGCAGGCGATGTCGAAATTCACGCTGGCAAAGCGCTTGTCTTCGGCCACCAGGGCCGCCGCTTCGTCCTTGTTCACGCAAAGGACGCCTTTTTCCACCTGCGTCTTTGCGCCGAACTTCAGACCGCTTATATGAACTTTGTGCAGTTCAAGCCGCATGTTGCACTCCTCCTTGATATTGTGATGTGCAGAAAACTTCACTTCACCGTCAATTCTATGACTCGCAAACTCCTAAATTCATCATGCGCACGCATATTGATAAAGCTAAAAAATTATGCTAAATTGTGCTCATGAATAAAATCGGGGAGGCGAGAAAATGCTTAAAAAAATTGCCCAGAACATAGCCGAAAGCGCCAGCGGCGTAATCGGCCGCGAGGTGCTGGTGACCGATGAAAACGGCATCATCATCGGCTGCAGCGACCGCACGCGCTTGGGCGATCTGCACGGACCCTCCGTGAGGGTCATGAAGGAAGGCTCTCCGGCCGCGACTTCCATCCGCGAGGCCGCCGAGTTCGAAAAAGTCAAGCCGGGCTATACGCTGCCCATACAGCTTTTCGACAAGGTGACCGGCTCTATCTCCATCGCAGGGCTGCCGGAAGACGTATCGCGCTATGGCCAGCTGGTCGAGAAGCAGGCCGAGATCATGCTTCGTGAGCAGGCCTATCTCGAATCGAGCTTCGTCCGCGAACGTGCCGCGCGCGATCTGGTGGAGAGCATCGCGTCTTACGACGACCAGAGCGGTGGTTCGGACTCCATTCTTATGCAGGCCAAAGACCTTGGCTGCAGTCTGGACAAATGCTTCATGGCGCTGGTCTTTCGCATGACCAGATGGGGCTCCGGCGCCGGAGAAACGGTTTTTCAAACGATGGTGCGCGAACTGCGCGCCAATTTTTCCAACCCGCGCAATCTTATCTGTCCTCAGGAAAACTACAATATAACAGTGTTTTTCTCTCCCAGCGGCGGAGATTGATCCGAAGCATACGAAGCTGCGGAGCAGCTCGCTGAAGGTTTCATCAACGGCATGAAAGAGAAAGACGTAGACGTGGACGTGGCTCTGGGACCGGCGGAGGAAGGCTTGGACGGCCTCTCGGATTCCCTGAAGGTGGCCAGGCTCGCGCTGAGGATCGGCAGCCATCTTGGCGCCAGCGGCATCATCGAGGCGAAAGACTATTATGCCGAAATGATGGTGGATTGTCTGCCGCGCGGCAAGCGCAGCGAGCTGATCGGCAAGGTGCTGGGCCCCGTGGGGCTGCGCGGCTGCAGCTCCGAACTCCGCGATACGTTCCTGGCCTGGTGCGAAGCGCCCTTTGCAAGCGGGGAGGTGGCGGAACGCCTCTCTCTGCACAGGAACAGCCTCCAGTACCGGCTGAAAAAGATCAGACAGCTGACTGGGCTGGATCCGTGGAACTTCAAGGAGGCCTTTGAACTCTGGAGCGCTTTCATCCTTACCAAACTTGACAGCGGCCGGAATTTAAAAAAAGACTGACCGATAGATGTAATACAGCACGGATATCCGCAGGACGCGGGGGAGGCATGCGCGCTTCTCCCGCGTTTTTGTCCGCGTCGGCGGACGGATCGTTTAAAAACTGTCCTTTAAAGCGTCAAATTTTGCGCCGCTTGGTCCGAAAAACAGCAGCAGGCCGTCTTTTTGGTCCGATGCAAAAAAAGAGATAAATTTCACTAAACTAAGTCTGTTCAGCCAAACGATTACCAGCCGAATTTCCGACGATACAATAAAAACAGCATCCTAGCCACAAAACAAGAGAGAGGTGTCTGTTTTTATGCAGGAAAAGAAAGTTTATCTGTCAACAGTCGTCAAAACGGCAGGCGCGTTCATCGCCTTCCTGATCGGTTCCGGTTTCGCAACCGGACAGGAGATCCTTCAGTACTTCGCCGCCTATGGGCTCAAGGGGCTGCTGACGGCGGGAATGATGGCGCTGCTTTTCATCTACGTGTCGGCCAGCTTCAGTTCCGCCGGTTATGAGCAGCAGTTTGAGAAGAACAGCGACATATTCAAGTATTATTGCGGCAAATATGTCGGCACCGCTTACGATTATTTCACCATCGCGTTCATCTTTATGTCCTACGTGGTCATGATCGGCGGTTCAGGTGCCACGCTCAACCAGCACTTTGGTGTGCCCTACGTGGCCGGTTCTCTCATCATGGTGGTGCTTTCCGCCGCTACGGTCGCCATGGGGCTCGGCAAGATCGTAGACATCATCGGCTGCATCGGTCCTGTCATCGTCGTGCTGGCCGTCTCGCTCGGCGTCGCGGCGGTGCTCCGCGATCCGAGCAAGATCGCAGTCGGCTCCCAGCTGGTGCTCTCCGGTAAGGTGACGCTGCTCAAGGCCGGCACCAACTGGTTTACCTCGGCCTCGTCCTACGTCGGTTTCTGCATGCTGTGGCTGATCTGTTTCCTTGGAGCTATCGGCAAGTCGTCCCACAGCCGCAAAGAGGCTATTATCGGCACCAGCCTCGGCACAGTCGGTTTCACGGCCGGCTGCCTCGCCATGATGCTGGGGCTGCTGTCCCACATCGACCTTGTGGCCAACACGCAGATCCCCGCGCTGATCCTGGCCGGCACCTTCAGCCGCACACTTGCCACCGTGTTCTCCGCCATCATCTTCCTCGGCATCTACACTACTGCGGTGCCGCTGCTCTGGCAGGTGGTATCCCGCTTCGCCGCGGAAAAAACGAAAAAGTTCTGGCTGCTGACTGTGATACTGGCTGCGGTGGGCTGCTTTGTCGGACTGGCCCTGCCGTTCAACCGCCTGGTCAACATCATTTACGGCATCAACGGCTACGTTGGCATTCTGCTGTTGCTCTTCATCGTGGTCAAGGACGTAAAGACCTATGTCCTGAGCCCCAAGGCTGAGGCTGCCGCAGAGCGCAACTGACGCTGACTGTCCGGTTCCGGCGCAGAACGCAACGGGGTCAGACCTACACATTTGACAAAATGGCCGGATTGGCTGAGGCAAAAGACAACTTACCTCTTGGCAACTTGAGGAGCCCTTCCGTCAGGCGGATCTGCTTATTTGGGACGAAATGGTATGCAAGATCGTTTCCAATCCAAGTGAACGGGGTGGTGCCATGGTTGCGGCCATTGTTTACCGACTGACATTCAAGTCTTTTGTCCCGGATATGAACGGCGATTCATTCCGCCTTGACCAGCCATTGAAGCCTTGACATTCGCAGATAGGTGTTTCCCTTTGTGTTTGATTTGATGGTTCTCAACCCCGCGCCCCTGGCTCTGATCGCCGCGCGTCAATGGCTCTCTGTACTGCGACCCGGTGGCTCTAAAAAAACGCGTTTCGCAATCTTGTCAAATGTGTAGGTCTGACCCCTCCGAAGGTCCCCAAAATTATTATCAGAGGCAATACTTCCAAACGTTCAGTTGGTTAAATATTAAATACAAAGAGTCACCTCTTGACTCAGGTGGCTCTTTGTATTTGGGTTTGATTCGATGGCTCTCGCCACCGCGCCGCTGGCTCTGACCGCCGCGCGCCAATGGCTCTCTGTACTGCGATCCGGTGGCTCTAAAAAAACGCGTTTCGCAACTCAGCCGAATAGCACGTACAGGAAGTGAGCGGCAACTCCTGCGAAAAAACCGCCGATCGTATGGCTCAGGATGGCTTTCATCGTCATCTTTCGCGCGCCTAGAGCCTCCATCATGGCGACGTGCGTGCTGAGATACCCGCTCCAGCACATGCCCATCGCCGTGAAGACCGCGATCTCGTTCGCCCCGATCTTCCCGTCCCTCAAAAGCTGCGGAACTGTGCCCATGGCAGCGCCGACCGCGCCGAGCGACGTCAGGGGGAAGACGATTGCGGATGGATCCTGGAATCCGAGGAGGGGTCCAAGGACGACATTGAGATACTTGCCGAGGATCGGAAGAACCGCAATCCCCTCATATGCCGCGCCGGTGTAAACTCCTTCCGGCCCAGCTCCATTCGTCAGCATCATGACAAACGTGCAGATGGTGGCAACGCCTGGGATGGCGAGAAGTGACATGTTGAACCCGACTTTAGCCCCGTCCAGAAGTGCCTCCATGAAGCGCTGAAGCCGGTTCCCCTCTCGAATTTCACGGAATTTCAGTACGTCAAAACTGTTGCTGCTTTCATCGCTGGTGGGCAACGCGTTTTCTTCGACGCCGTACTCTTTTTTCGTGAAAAACTGCATCAGCCTGACACTTATGATGCTGCCGATGACTGCACCCAATGTGCCCATCAACACCACGCTCACATAACTTTCATTGCGAATGGAACCTTGCGCAACCATAAATGTGCCGACGATCAACCCCATGCCATAGGCTGTTCCAAGGTTCGTGAGCGAAATGTACTGAAATTTTTTGAAATAACGTGCGAATCCCTTATCGGCGGCGAGGGAAAGAATGGCGGGGTTGTCGGAGAGATACGTTGCCATGACGCCTACGACCGCAGCGCCGGGTAAATTGTAAAGCGGTTTCATGAGTGGAGATAGTATCATATTAACAAGAGCCAATATGCCGAACTCGGAAAAGAGCGCGCTGACCGCGCCGGCCAAGATGCATACCGCTGAGATGAAGAAACTGGTATTGAGCACCAGATCGTGCGCCGTCGCCATCATGGTGCCGAACATATTAGCCACACCCATCCTCGCGCCAAATATGCCGAAGAACCCGAGGATCAGGAAAAGCCAAACAGCGCCCTCAAGCCCGACTGCTTTTACAACTCTGGTCTTTTCTTCTAACATCAAATTTGTTCACTCCTCTTATGTTGAATTGGGTGTGAGGGGCGAGCAAATATAAATTCATTCATTCTTGTGATGCATGGAACGATTAGAGAGTAGGGTAATTATATGCCATTCAACAGATTTGTCAAGTTGACAAATCTGTTGAATGGCATATAATTCACTTCAGGGTGTGAGGGGTTGTTAAAAGGTAATTCGTTACGCTACTTCTGTTGGTTGTGATTTTATAAGGATGACGAGGAGGAATTATTGAGATGATCCAGTTCAAAAATGTCATAACCTGCATTGATACGCACACACTAGGGGAGCCGTTGAGGCTGATTACCTCAGGGATCCCCCCCATTCCAGGCAAGACCATTCTCGAAAAAAGAGCCTATTTCAGGGACAACATGGACAACCTGCGCAGGTTGTTGATGCTTGAGCCGAGGGGACACGCGGACATGTACGGCTGCGTGCTCGTTCCGCCCGTCACGGAGGACGGGGACTTCGGCACGCTCTTCATTCACAACGAGGGGCATGGAACGATGTGTGGGCATGGTTGCATCGCTGTTTCCACCGCTGTCTTCGACACCGGTATGATGGTCGGCAGAGAGGGCGTCAACGAGCTTCGACTCGATACCCCGGCCGGACGGGTAACCTCGTTCGTTAGGATCGAGAACGGACGTGTGAGAGACGTTACATTTCAAAATGTCCCGACGTTCGTTTATGAGGAACGCGTCAAAATTCCATTGAGCGGCATTGGCGAGATTACGGGCGACCTCGTATTCGGTGGCGATTTTTACCTCTACACGGACGCAAAACAATTGGGCGTCGAAATCCTCCCCGAAAACACGAGGGAACTCACGCGATTGGCGATGGAGATCAAGCGGAAGGTCCTAGAGATGAGGCAGATTGTTCACCCGATCGAGCCGAAGTTGAACGGCCTCTATGGGGTAATTATTACGTCCGATCCCATCGTTCGAGGCGATCGCGTTGTTTCGAAAAACGTCTGCATCTTCGCCGATGGCGAGGTCGATCGGTCGCCCTGCGGGACGGGGACGTCAGGCCGCTTTACGCAGCTTTACGCAAAGGGGCTATTGAGGCGCGGCATGGTCCTCGAACACCACAGCATCATCGACACCGTGTTCGAGGCCCGTATGAAGGAGGAGGCGACCATTGGCGATAAAAAAGGAATCGTTGCGACCGTGACCGGTTCGGCCTATATCATGGGCTTTAACCAGATCGTGCTCGATCCGAACGACCCGCTGCCGAATGGGTTTCGCCTATAAAAAATTGTACGACGGCAATTTACACATCCTCGGAATTGACCACGGCTTCGTCTCCGTTTCTGATCTTTCGCAAGTAACCGTAGATCGTGAACCGGCTTTTGTTGAGCTCTTTTGCCAGGAAGTTAATCGACCCTTTGATGAGGAAAAAACCTTCTTTGTCAAGCTTCGCGATAACGTGTTGCAGCTCAGCGGGCGAAAGCCGTTCCAGAGGAGCGTTAACGGATTTCTTAAGCTCCTGATGAAGATGAGCCCAGACTTCGTCCAGCTCGCGGTAAAATTTTTCCTGCTGAATGGGTGGCATCTTGGTGGAAGCATCTTTTTTCTCGTCGAAGGAGATGGTCTCCCCAGCGCCGAGGAATTCGTCGAGAAAATTTCGCGCCTCTTCGATCTTGGAGATGTCGATGTTGACGCAAATGAGGCCGACGAGTTTCCCCCTCTTATCGTGAAGGTTGATCACGCTACATTTGAGGCGACGGCCGTCCTCGGTCAGAGAATGGTAGTTATAGACGCCGTCACTCTCCGCGAATTCCTTGGATTGCATCAACTGACGTCCGAAGGCGGTCATAGGCGCGCCAATTTTTCTTCCTGTAACGTGCGTGTTAACACAGGCGACGACGGAGCCCTCCGGGATGGAGATATCGTGAAGAAGAACCTCGCAGTCATGCCCCATAACCTTCGCAAAAGCGGAAACGAATGGCAGATATGGGAGCAAGGTTGGGTTGATCCGTTCTTTTTTTTGCATGTTTATTCCCCGTCGACAAAGATCGTTGATTCCGAATTGCACGTAGGAGTGATTCTAGTAGTGCTCAACAAATTTGTCAAGCCGACAAACGTTTTAAACAATGCGAAATAATCTGTAATCTGTAAAAACTGTAAAAAAATCTTGCCTGAAGGGAATGTTCAATATGACGTATCGCTCAAAAGAATTAAACTTGTACTCTGGAAAGGGCTCGTCTTCACGCCGCGCGATTTACAAGGGATGTGGGTACGATGACGAGGATCTCTCAAAGCCGCTGATCGGCATCGTCAACACGGCGAACGACGCTGGATTGGGGCATGTTCACCTCGACCGGCTCGCAAAGCGTGTGCGTGCGGGGATTTTACAGGCGGGCGGCACGCCGTTCGAGTTCGGGACAATCGCCACTTGCGGCGCGGTGCCGATCGGGATGCCACACTTCCGCTTCGAACTCGTCATCCGCGACGTTATTGCCTCGTCCGTCGAGATCATGACGGGCGTCCAGCTCCTTGACGGCCTTGTTCTTCTGGCGTCGTGTGACAGTATTATCCCCGGCGTTCTCATGGGCGCAATCCGCGCGGACGTCCCGGCGATCGTAATCACGGGCGGCCCGCAGGAGGTCTGCAAAGAGGGGAATCGCAACGTCGTCATGAGCGAGCTGGACCAGCTCGTCTTCGGCGCGGACTACGCCAGCGACGAGGCGCGCGAAAAGATCCGATATCTAGAGGATCACGTCTGCCCCGGACCCGGCGCGTGCTCCCTCATGGGCACGGCCAACACGATGCAGATCCTGATGGAGGGCATTGGCATGGCTCTGCCCGGCTCCTCCACGGTTCCCGCTGTCTACGCGGAGAAGGAGCGCTACGCGACGCAGACGGGCAGGCGAATTGTCGACCTTGTCAAGGGAAACATCAAACCTAAGGATATCTTGACGCGCGAGGCGCTCCTGAATGGTGTAATCCTGACACTGGCTATCGCGGGCTCGACAAACGCTGTGCTGCACCTGCTGAGTTTCGCGCGCGAGGTTGGCGTGGAGCTGACGCTGGACGACTTCGACCGACTCTCGGAGACCATCCCCGTCATCAGCCGCGTAATTCCGACTGGCGGAGCGTCCGTCATCGACCTCTACCACGCGGGCGGTGTCCCCGCCGTGATCGGCGAGATGAGGAGTTTTCTCCACAAGGAGTGCATCACAGTCTCCGGGCACACTATCGGCGATATCGCCAAACTGTGCAGGTCGTCCGATCCGAACGTCCTGACATCCGTTGATGCGCCTGTCTTTAAAAACGGTGGCATTGTCGTAGTTAAGGGGAACCTCTCACCGAATGGCGCGATCTGTCGCACAACGACGATCTCCGAGAAAACCAGAAAATTCGAAGGGCCGGCGCGCGTCTATCACTCCGACGAGGATGCGCATCGCGCCGTCGTCTCCGGCGAGATCAGGAAGGGAGACGTCATCGTTATACGCTACGAGGGTCCGCGCGGCGCGCCAGGCATGCGAGAGATGATGATGACGACCGATGCCCTAGTTGGCATTGGTATGGGGCAGGATGTCTTCGTGTTAACAGACGGTCGGTTTTCCGGCTTTACGGAAGGTGCGGCCATCGGACATATCTCCCCCGAGGCGGCTGTCGGCGGGGTCATCGCCGTTGTCGAAGAGGGCGACCGGATCAAGATCGACATCGACGCGCGTACGGTCGACCTCGACCTGCCGGAGGAGACAATAAATGCACGTCTCGCGAAGTGGAAGCTGCCGCTCAAAAAATCGCGCGGCATCTTGGGTATCTACGCAAAGACGGCGCTTCAAGCACACCTCGGTGCGATGATAGACGACGTAATCACCGACGAGGAGCAAGTGCGCGGATAGCGAGAACCGCGGAAATAAAGGAAAGAAGCCGGGTAGTTCGGCGGACGATCACTGAACTGCCCGGCTTCTTTGTGGGTGTCCGATAGGTGTACAGACTAGACAGTGAAAGACCGTTACAGGTTTTGCAGTGGAAATTGTTAGGCGAAGGCAAGACCTCTAGAGGGGTCAGACCTAAAGATAGCTCGATCCCAAGACCTCCAGTCCATGTGTAGGTCTGCCCCCCTCCTTTATGTGCAAAGTCCATGTCAAAAGGGCAACGCAACGGGGTCAGACCTACACATTTGACAAAATGGCCGAATTGACGGAGGCAAAAGATAACTACCCCTTGGGCAAACTTGAGAAGCGCATCCGTCAAACGGATCTGCTTACTCTGGACGAGATGAGTTACGTGGGCTTTGGCCTGTTCCAGTCCTTTTAGTCTGATATCAAAGGCAACGCAACGGGGTCAGACCTACACATTTGACAAAATGGCCGGATTGGCTGAGGCAAAAGACAACTTACCTCTTGGCAACTTGAGGAGCCCTTCCGTCAGGCGGATCTGCTTATTTGGGACGAAATGGTATGCAAGATCGTTTCCAATCCAAGTGAACGGGGGGTGCTATGGTCGCGGCCCTTGTTTACCGGCTGACATTCAAGTCTTTTGTCCCGGATATGAACGGCGATTCATTCCGCCTTGACCAGTCATTGAAGCCTTGACATTCGTAAACAGGTGGCTCACTTTCAAGTCAGCGACCGGCTCGCTAAAGTGCCCCCCAAAGTCAAGACACGAATTTTCTAATGATCCGAATAACTCCTTTCTTCATGCGGCATGAGCTTTCTGTTGTCTTGCGAATGCATCGGGAGCAAGTCCTCCCAGCGACGCATGCGG
>Ga0302241_1001930_pt1 | contig 13593 bp, 9 predicted proteins | sample AAG_UR_Arg_MG_FD_193532 | JGI IMG/M metagenome (GOLD analysis project Ga0302241, IMG submission 193532) | Enriched activated sludge microbial communities from anaerobic digester in WTTP, New Holstein, Wisconsin, United States - AAG_UR_Arg | ecosystem: Engineered > Bioreactor > Anaerobic >...
CCATATAGAGAACTTCAACAGAGACTATAAAGGCATTTTCTCTTATTGTCTGAATTATATCTATCTTATTTCCAAAATCTCTGGCAAACCAGCTACCCTTATTGCCCCAGTTATTTATAAGGACTTTTATTTCATTTATCTTTATTGGGTCTGTTATAATTTCTTTAAAGGGTTTCCTTGTATTTAAATCACATTTTATTTTTTGCCTGGTAGAAACTTTGTCAGATGGAAGATCTTTATAAGCGTAAGAAGTTGTTTTTTCCTGAGAAGCTAAAACCTGGGCAGGAGTTGTATCTCTAATTTCTTTGACCATAACTTCTGCTGAAGAGAATCTATTTTCTAATTTTTCCTGAAGTGCTTTCTGTATAATCTTTTCCAGCGATTCTGATATGGATGGTAAAATTTCTCTTACAGGCTTAAAATCACAGGAGACAGGTTCTATACCTGTCAGAAGACAGTGCATTGTAGCTCCCAGAGCATAAAGATCACTTCTTGGCTCTACCTGACCTCTATATTGTTCAAGAGGTGCGTATCCAAAAGTTCCGATAGCAGTCTGACCGGAATAGACATTCCCCTGAATCGTTCTTGCTATGCCAAAATCCACGAGCATAACCTTTTTATCCGAATTTCTTATCATAATATTCGAAGGTTTTATATCTCTGTATATAATAGGAGGAGACTGATTATGAAGATAAGAAAGTACCTTCAGTACTTCTTCAGACCAGTATCTTACATGCTTTTCCGGAAGACCGGGGTTCCCATATTTTTTTAATATTGACTCTAAATCTTCACCTTCTACGAAATCCATTACTATATAATATTTATTATGTTCATCAAAATAATCTGTCACTACAGGTAAATTTGGATGTCGAAGGCGAGAAAGTATTTTTGCTTCTTCATAAAAACGTTTCATACCATACTGATTCTGTTTTACATCAGTGGAGGTAAATATCATTTCCTTTATGGCATAAATAGAATCAAGTTTTATGTGTCTTGCCCTGTAGACAGAACCCATGCCGCCACTTTTTATTAACTTTTCTATCCTGTATCTATTACCAAGTATTTTTTCCTCAACATTACTTTTTTCCTGCTGAGTAAAAGGAATACCACACTTAGAACAAAATTTTGATTTTTCTCTGTTCTGTGCATTACATTTAGGACAATTCACCAATTAAACCTCCATAACCAATCTAATCTTCCTCTTCTTCTTCCTCTAACTTCTTGAGTGTATTGTTAATTACCTCTATATAATCTTTTGCTTTATCTACTTTTGTCCCTTTCTCTTCTATTTTTATAACCTCTGTAAGATAAAAGAGTGCATCTTCATATAATCCTTCCCTCATCATCAATACACCGAGTCTGAAACAAGCATTCACATCTGAAGGATTATACTTTACAGCAAGTTCATATTCTTTCCAGGCTCTGTCATCCATTTTAAGTTCTTCATATATAATTCCCATATCTCCGTGAACAAACTGATAATTCTGTGGTTCCAGTTCAAGCACTTTCTTCCATTCCGAAAGGGCAAATTCAAAGTTTCTCTTTTTAAAATAAACTACTCCTAATTCATAATGGGAAGGAGCATGGTCAGGAAGAAAAAGTATAGCTTTCTGGTAATTAGATGCAGCCGAATTTAACCTATCCTCTTCATCATATATAAGCCCCAGAGAATAATATGCAAGTCCATAAGAACTATCAAGGTCAAGAACTCTTTTAAATTCTTTTTCTCCTTCTTTAAATTTTTTCAAATAAAAATAAGCCATACCAAGATTGTAAATTGAAGAAATGTCATCTGGTTTTATGGCAATAGCTTTTTTGTATTCCTCACAGGCATGTTCGTAACTTTTCTCCTGATAATATAGTAAGCCCAGATTGTAGTGAGAAAGATAATCCTCTGGCTCAAGCTCTATAGACCTCAAATAATGATATTTAGCTCTATCAAATCTATTAATCTCTTTAAAGGCAGTTCCAAGGTTTAAATGTACTTCATTAAATTCAGGGTAAATCTCCAGAGCTTCTTCCCATTTTGAAATAGCAACTTCAAATTCTCTAATTTGAAAATGTTCCATACCCTGGTTAAAAAGTTCTAAGGCCCTATTATGATTTATCTCTGGAGGGTCTGAATCTAAAACAGATTCTTTAGATTCTTTCTCATTTTCAGCCTGAGGTACTCTTTCCTGTAATACATCTTTCGTATAATGAGATGAAGCACCTGAAGGATCTACTGACAGAGCTTTCAACCAGTTTTCAATTGCGAGATCCATCTTCCCAAGATTTTCATAAGCCTTTCCAAGATTAATATAAACCTCAGCATAACCCGGATATAGAGCCAGAGACTTTTCATACTCTTTAATAGCTTCTTCCCATTTAGACTGTTTTGCAAGATCCATACCTAGTTTATTAAATAGAGAAGCCTTCTGGAGGATATTTTTAAAAGAATAATCTTGATCTTTCATAAATAAATTGTGAAAGGTAAAAAGTGAAAGGTCAGATAATAACTTGATAGTATTAAATTACCTGTGCTATGCTTTTCACTTTGCCTGCTTCGCAGGTACCTTCTTTTCACTTCTTTTTACCTCTCACTTCTCACTAATAAATTCCGTCAGGATATCCCTTCCACTTTGGAAGTATATTACCTTTCTGTTCCGGCCTTTCATCCTGCGGATTATGATCGTTTCCTATACCATGCAAGTTTGTAAGCATAAAATATGTATAATATAAATTACCGGGGTCAGCATCATTAGGACCAGGATCATCCCATGTAGTATCTACTAAGTACAGATTACCACTGCTTTCGAGATTAGTCCAGGCATGAAGTTCCCAGGAATAACCGGTATTTGCACTACCACCTATACACTTACATCTCAGGCCTATGGAACGTAATAATGCATTATATAAATTTGTATAACCTTCACATACGGCAGTTCCATTCTGAAGTGTTGATATGGCATCCTGTTTTTTTCTCTGGCCTGAAATATTAGAAGCATCATCATAATAGAGGGTTGTTACTACATAATCATGTAAGGCCCTTATCCTGTCTGTATCTGTAGTTTGCCCGCTGGTAAGTTGAAGAGCCAGATTATGAATATTTGTGTCATCTGATTGAACAGGATCTGAAGGATAATAGAAGGTTCCATCTTCTGATCTGTTATTTGTTACATTAAAGGTATATACAGCAGGTGTATAATATATCCAGCCCAGAATATCTCCGTTATAACCCAGATTTCCATCTGTAATCTTAGTCCTGTGAACATATACATTATAATCTCCTGAACCAAATCTCAACCATAATCTTTTCTCAAAATTTCCTCTCACCCAGTAACTTGTTTCCTGACTGCCTTTAACAATTCTCACCCAGGCATACTGCATATCACCGGTATAAGTAACCTGTCCTCTTATCATAAAAAATCCGTCTGCCTGAAAAGATTTTTCCTGTGGTTCTGTTACAACAATCTTGGAATCACTGGAGGTAATAGGAGAAGAACCATCCAGTATGGTACCTTTTCCATTATATATAACACCATTATATACAAAGGCATTTTGTCCGGGAGTATTTGACGGTACAGGTGTTACAGGTGTATTTGTAGGTGTAGACCCGGGTATATTCACAGGTGTATTTGTAGGACCAGACGGTGGCCCTGGAGTAAACGTAGGTACAGGAGTAATAGAACCAACAGTAGGAATAGGAGTTGAAACAACAGAATAAGTTATATTAACAATAATAGTGCTATCTGATACTATAACATTAGCTGCCCCTGAAGGAGTGCCGGGATTACTCTGATATAAAACCTGATTTCTCCACATTTCAAGACGCCAATAACCCTGAGAGACATTTTGAAAAGCATAGGTTCCATCCTCCTGACTGGTAGTAGTCATATATGAAGAATCTTCTGCCATAAAACCAGGACTTACTGTAACAGACTTACTTAAAATCAGAAAAGCTCCTCCTATGGGTGTTATACCATCAGTTTCAAAAACCCTGCCTGTAACAGTACCTGTAGCAGGAACTGCAGTGGGAGTCCCCTCCTGTATAACTGTAGGTATATTCGTAGGGATAACAGGGATAGTACCACTTCCACTGCCTCCTCCACCACAACTTGTAATTAAAAAAACACAACAAATAAGATTGATAAAAATAAGAGAAAAATTTTTCATTACTTTCCTTCCTCCTAACTATTTAACAGAAATTACAAAATAATTATATCATAATATGATTAATTTATGCCAGCGGTTTTGGCTGCTATGAAAATTTTTCTCACCCTTACTCAGACCATATATGAGAAATCAAAATTTTGATACCTATAATACATAAAATAATACCTCCCATTATACTTATCCTTTTCCCAAAAAACAAACCGACTTTCTTCCCCAGATTCATACCCAGAAAAGTCATAATCATTGCCACAATTCCAATTAACAGACTTGGAAACCATATATCTATTCTGAGTAAAGCAAGACTAAAGCCAACAGCCAGAGCATCTATACTTGTAGCAACAGATAAGACTACAAGGTTCAGGCCTTTTGTCGGGTCAGGATTTTTATCTTCATACTCCTCATGAAAAGCTTCATAAATCATCTTAATTCCTATAAACAAAAGTAATAGAAAAGCTATCCAGTGATCATAGGAACGAATAATTTCCTGAACAGTCAAACCGGCTAACCAGCCTATAACAGGCATAAGAAATTGAAAAAATCCAAAATGAAAACTGAGTCTAAAAAACTGTCTAAAAGTAATCTGTTTTAATATTATTCCTGTACTTATAGCTACTGCAAAAGCATCCATAGCCAGTGCAAAAGCAATAAATAATAAAGAAAATAAATCCAAAGCTCTTAACTCCTTATGCTATGGCCCTTTTTTCTATAAAATTTTTTAATTTTTCAAGTGTCTCTTTCCAGTATTTTCTAGTTTCTATTATGCAAATCCTGGCCTCTTCAGGAGGAAAATCTTCCCATCCTGTATGACTTATTTCCAGTATAGTTCCTGCCGGTTCAGGATAAATATTAAATCTTACTGCAGTTTCCACAGGCCAGTTCTCTTTCTTCCATAATATCAAAAAACTTTTTTTATCATCCTCTTTAAATTCAATGTGAGGAGATAATAATTTAATAATCTCTTCCTTCTGATTTAAAGCTTTCCAGACAATATGGGCAAGTTCATAAATATAAATCTTTTCCTTTATTTTCATCGATAATATAACCTTTCTTTTGAAATATCAGCTATCAGCTTTTCCTTAAGCTGATTGCTGATAGCTTTAAACACAATAGGTCTATTCCTATGTATATACATTATCTGTAATAAATAACAAATTGTCAGTATAAAAAAATAAAAATTAATAAAAATCTGAATAATTATAACATAAATCTTACAAGTAAAATATATTAAAAGTAAAAGTAAGCAGGAAAAATTCAGTAATTAACGAAAAGTTTTTATGAATTATATAGTTATAGTATATTTCATAACTTATTAGAATTTAAATAATGCGTAATGGGTTAATCTCACGCATCACGCATCACGCATCACGCTTTACGAGGTTCTTAATTATGGATTGTTATGAAACTAACTATAATTTAATGAATATTCGAATTTAAATAATGCATAATCTGTGATGTGCTATGGGTTAATTCCCACTCATCATGCATAACAAATACCTTTATTTTAAGGAGGCCTTTATATGGCAAAAATAGGTCTGAATACAAAAACTTATATGGAACAATTTAGAATGGTTATGTTACCGGAATTAGTAAAAAATATAGAAAAACATTTTCCAAAAGCATCTCTGGATAATATATGCACAGAAGCTATTCAGGAAGTCTTTCATGCCACCACTATAGCAGCAGTAGAAGATTATCTCACTTTTGCAATGGAAAGGATTATAGAAGATAATAATAATAAAATTTATGAAGATTTAGTCAGACTTGGTGTAATTAAAGAAGAAGAAAAAGAAGAAAACTAATAAAAGTTCTCTGGTCTTAATTAGGAGCAATATACATATGGATAATAAGATTTCAAAAGTCCTGCAAAAAATAAATAGTAAAAATTATATAAAAGAAGTCCCCCGGATTATCAAAAAAATGGACATTCTGTTGAAAATACAGGCCATTGAAGAAATTGGAAAATTACTTGATCATGAAGATTATCAAATTAATTTGAAGGCTTTAAAAGTACTTTCAGAACTTTCTATTCCAGAAATTCTTCCTCCTATTATTGATACTATGGAAAACATGAAATTTAATAAAAATGACGTTGAGAGAATCTGTAAGAAAAAAACCACAGAAGAGAAAGAGGATAAAGAGAATTATACTGAAAAAGATGAAATTAAAGATATCATTGTAGATATATTAATACAATTAAAAAGTCCTGAAAGTATAAACATGTTAATGGATTTATATGAAGAACAGGAAGATCCTGATAAACAAGACATTATAATATTTATTTTAAAAGAATTGAAAAATATTACTATTGCAGAACTTCAAAAAATACAAAACAACTTACAGGAGCTGGATAAAAATGAATTACTTATAAAAATTCTGGGGCAGCTAAATTCTGAAGAATCCCTATCACAGCTTTTAAATATTTATGACAGTAAAAATAAGAATATTCGGAAAGATATTATTCTGGCTCTGGAAAACTTTTCATCTCCAAGGATAATTCCTTATCTTATTAACTCATTAAGGGATACTAACAGTAATGTTGTTAAACTTGCTGCCAGAAGTCTGAAAAAGTATATAAGAGAACCTGAAGTACAATTACAGATTATTAATGAAATTAAACACGGTAATAAAAGAGAAAGAGAAGAAATCATAAAATCTCTGGGGATCATAGGTAACGAGTCCATAATCCCTGTAATTCTTGAAAGTATTAAAGACAATTCCAGAACAGTTAAAGTAGCCTGTTTGGAAACATTAAAAAATATAGAATACTTGAAATACAGAGATATAATAATAAAATGTCTCTTAGAATTATTACAAAATGAAGATATAAGATGGGAAGTATTGCTGGTTCTGGAAAAACTGTCTCCTCCAGAAATTCTTCCCGATTTAATAAAATTTCTTAAAGAGGAAAATCCTGAATACAGAGAAATAGCCAGACACGGTGAAAAACACTGGGAATGTAGAAAAATAATAGCAAGAATACTTGGGAATATAGGTTCAGAAGAAGCTGTACCAATAATTATCGAAGCTCTGGATGAAAAACAATACTTCAACCGTCTGGTGAAACAACAGAGCTGGAGTCTACTTATAGAAATCCTTTCCAGGATACCGTCTACTGATGGAATACCTTATTTAATCAAGTCGCTTCAAAATGATCCTGCTCCTCTCTACACACAGGCTATGTCAGCACTGGTTAAACTTGGGGAAAAAGTTATACCATACCTTTTAAAAACATACAGAGCTAATATTACAGGGAGAAAACGTATAATAGAAGTATTTGGTCTAATTGGTGATAGCAGTAGCAAAACAATAATAATAGATGCTTTATCTGATGAAGATGAAGAAGTAAGGAGACTTGCTGTAATTGCTCTTGGGAAACTTCAATGTTTAAAAAGCTTATCTTTACTTAAAAAATCCATCAAAGACAGCTCTGAGAAAGTTCGTGCTACAGCTATAAAAGTTCTGTGGGAAACAAATAAAAAAGTAGATATTAATATATTTATAGAAGCCCTTAAAGATCAAAAACCAAAAGTCAGACAGATTGCCTGTGAAATTCTGGGTGAATTAAAATCTACAGAGGCAATAATTCCACTAAAAAAACTTCTGGAGGATAATTATTCTGAAGTCAGAGAAGAAGCCATAAAGGCTGTAGAAAAGATTGAAAGCGAACCAAGTGAAAAGTGAAAAGTGAAACGAAGTTCCTGGTAAGCAGATAAAGTGAAAAAAAATAAAGACCAGGGTATATATACTTTAATTATTATTCCATTATCGTCTCAAACTTCGCGTTCCACCTCTCACCTCTCACGTCTCAACACTTTAAGGAGGTTTAAATGAACTCTATTCTCAATATATTAAAAAAAGAACTCTTCAGATCTTATAAAAATTTAAAATTAAAAGATAATCTTCCACCTTTCTTTATAAGCTATTTGTATAGAAATTCCTGTGATACACCAATATGGGGAAAATATGGTGATATATATGAATCTGATACCAATCGTAGTGCAGGCATTTATGTTGAAGTAAGAATTGGAGATAATGAGTTTGACAATACCATAAGCGGAGGTCTCTACAAAAATTCCACTGGTGAAGACTCTTTCCCATGGATTAAAGCCCCTGTAGAAAATGAAGATAATGGATTGATACATACACTCTGGCGTCTTACAGACTATAAATATAAAGAAGCTCTGGTTGAGTATTATCAAAAAAAGAGTCAAATGGTAAAAGAAATTTTAACTCATAAAGCACCCATAGACTTTTCAATTGAGAAATCTCATGTAAGCAAAAAAAAATTATCCCATTTGAAACTTCCCATAAAAGATTGGGAAAATCTATTAAAAAAGTACTCTAAATACTTTAAAAAATATCAGAGTATTAATAATTCATATATATCAATTAATTCAAGAAATATACACAAATATTATGTTAATAGTGAAGGCAGCGAAATTACATCAGAGGAAACAGGTATTGGTGTAAGGATAGTAGCCCAGGCTCTGGCTTTTGATGGAATGTTTGTAGAAAGAGAGTGGAATGAAGTCTTTGCTAAAGTAGAAGAATTTCCCTGTGAGGATTTTATAGAAAAAAAGGTAGAAGAAATAATATCTGAAGTACATCAGCTTATAAAAGCAGAAGTTCTTAAACCATATGTAGGGCCTGCTATATTATATCCTTCTGCAGCAGGTATATTTTTTCATGAAGCTATAGGGCACAGATTAGAAGGCGAAAGATTACTGAGCCCCGGTGAAGGTCAAACATTTAAGGGCAAAATAAATACCAGAATATTACCGGAATTTATCTCTATGTATGATGATCCTCTCCTGAAAGAATTCCAGGGAAAAAGTCTTATGGGACATTATCTATATGATGATGAAGGAATACCTGCAGAAAGAGTTACCCTTATAGAAAATGGAATTCTCAAGAATTTTCTTTTATCAAGAGCTGTTGTAGAGAATTTCGACAAATCCAATGGTCATGCAAGAGCAGCATATCATGAAGATCCTATTGCAAGAATGGCAAATCTCATTGTAAAATCTTCAGTTGAATATGACCAAGAAAAATTAAAAAAACTTTTAACTGAGGAAATAGAAAAACAGAAAAAAGAATTTGGTTTGATAATAAAAGAAGCAAAAAGCGGAGAAACAAATACTAACAGATATAATTTTCAGGCCTTTAAAGGACAGCCTACTATGGTATATATGTTCGATCCTTCTTCCGGAGAAGAAACACTGGTAAGAGGGACTGAATTTATAGGTACACCACTTACAAGTGTTCAAAAGGTCATAGCAACAGGTAATGATTACGAAAGAATAAATGGATTCTGTGGAGCAGAATCCGGCTTTATACCGGTCTCTACAATAGTTCCCACTATACTCATCAGTGAAGTGGAGATGCAAAGAAGCCATGAAGTTAATTTACAACCTGTGATTCTTTCTCCGCCATGGTGGAGAAAAAAATAATACAAAATTAAAGGTCTTAAGTCTGAGCTGAAGAATAAAGATTTAAGAGATTTCATATTCGTTTTTTTTAAAAAAATAAATTAGCAGTCAAACTAGTTAACTGCTAATTTATTTTTAAAATGAGAAAAAATGAGAAAAAATGAGAAAAAATGAGAAAAAATGAGAAAAAATATTAAAAAAAACACTAACACAGGCTTGCTTTTATATAAATATTATTATAAAATACGTTTTACTTAGCAGTCCAACAACAAGATTGCCAAATTTTTAAAGGAGGTTTGAAGAATATGAATTTAGTACCCTTAGGAGATCGAATAATTGTAGAACCAAAATCTCATGAAGAAAAAACTGCAAGTGGCTTATACCTGCCTGATACAGCGAAGGAAAAGCCCCAGGAAGGTAAGGTGGTTGCTGTAGGGGAAGGTAAAATTACTGAAGAAGGTAAGAAAATTCCTATGCAGGTAAAAGTAGGAGATACTATTATTTATGGTAAATACTCCGGTACTGAGGTCAAAATAGATGGGAAAGAATATTTAATCCTCAGTGAAAAAGATGTTCTTGCTATAGTTAAATAAAAATAAAACAAGGAGGTGAAATGCTCATCTAAGATGAGCAGAAATTATGGCAGCAAAACAAATAGTTTATGAAGAAAAAGCTAGAAGGGCACTGGAACGTGGAGCAAATGCTCTGGCAGATGCTGTAAAAATCACTCTCGGGCCTCGAGGAAGAAATGTGGTATTAGACAAAAAATTCGGTTCTCCCGTAATAACAAAAGATGGTGTTACTGTAGCTAAAGAAATAGAATTAGAAGATCCTTTTGAAAATATGGGGGCTCAGCTTGTAAAAGAAGTCGCTTCCCAGACCAATGATGTAGCCGGTGATGGTACAACAACAGCTACAGTACTCGCCCAGGCTATGATAAGAGAAGGTATGAAAAACGTAGCAGCCGGTGCAAATCCTATGGGAGTAAAAAAAGGTATTGACAAAGCGGTTGAAGTGGTAGTTGACCAGATTAAAAAACTTAGCGTAACTGTAGAAACAAGAGAGAAAATTGCCCAGGTTGCATCAATAGCAGCCAATAATGATACCGCCATAGGAACTATAATAGCAGATGCTATGGAAGCTGTGGGCAAAGATGGAGTCATTACAGTCGAAGAATCCAAAACAATGAAAACATCCCTTGAACAGGTAGAAGGTATGCAGTTTGATAAGGGTTATATTTCTCCATATATGGTAACCGATGCCGAAAATATGGAAGCTATTCTGGAAGAACCCTTTATATTAATTTCAGAAAAGAAAATTTCTGCTATAAATGATTTATTGCCCATATTAGAATTGATAGTTCAGCAGAATAAACCACTTCTGATTATAAGTGAAGATGTAGAAGGTGAAGCCCTTGCAACTATGATTGTAAATAAACTCAGAGGAACCCTTACCTGTGTGGCAGTAAAGGCACCAGGGTTTGGTGATCGTCGAAAAGAAATGCTAAAAGACATAGCAGTATTGACCAATGGCCAGGTAATTTCAGAAGAACTCGGTCTTAAACTTGAAAATACCAAAATTGAGATGCTCGGACAGGCCACAAGGGTTAAAGTAGGTAAGGAAAATACTACTATAATAGAAGGTAAAGGCGAAACTGAAAAAATTAAAGCCAGAATAGAACAGATTAAAAGAGCTATAAAAGAATCAGATTCTGATTTTGACAGAGAAAAACTCCAGGAGCGTCTTGCAAAATTAGCCGGTGGCGTTGCAGTTATAAAAGTCGGTGCCGCTACAGAAACAGAACTTAAAGAGAAAAAACACAGAATGGAAGATGCCCTCTCTGCCACAAGAGCAGCCGTAGAAGAAGGAGTTGTAGCAGGGGGAGGAACTGTACTTATTAACTCTCTTACTGCCCTTGACAAGATAGTACCTCCTCAGGATTTAAATTCAGAAGAAATTCATGAATTTGAAGTAGGTATAAACATTGTTAAGAAAGCTCTGGAAGAACCTATGAAACAGATTGTTATAAATGCAGGGGAAGAAGGTTCTGTAATAGTTCAGAAAGTAAAATCAGCTTCTAAAGAAGAAGGCAAAGCCGGCTTTGGTTATGATGCTCAGAAGAATGATTTTGTCGATATGTTTGCCAGAGGTATAGTTGATCCCGCCAAAGTTACCAGATCTGCTTTACAGAATGCTTCAAGCATAGCATCTATGCTTCTTACTACTGAAACTCTGGTTACTGATGTACCGGAGAAAGAAAAAGACAAAATGATGCCCGGTGGAGGAGGAATGCCTCCAGGAGGAATGTATTAAGGATAAATTCGTATAGTATAGTTCGTGAGAAGTGAAAGGTGAAACGTAAAAAGTGTTTGTAATTCGTTTTACTTTTCACTTTTCACAAATCTTTATTATAGTGTGTTTCTTAACCTGATATAAATTATTACTAGCTATCAGCAATCAGCCCTCAGCGTTCAGCTTTTCCTTAAACTGATTGCTGATAGCTTTAAATATAAAAAGTTTATTTTTACTGAAGCTAATAATTTAACAATAATGCAAATTCCTACGCATTTAAATTATTAGAGTGAACAGCAAGCAGTAAGGAGTAGGAAATCTATTCACTCTTCACTGCTCACTTAATTTCTAGAAAGTTATATAATTAATATCATATATTTATTGCCATTAAATAATTAAGATGATATAATTCTTATATATAATTTCTAAAGCAGGATATTGTCGGGAAGGGGCAGGTAACATATTTTTTCCTCATAAGAAAAATAAATAATTGTTACATAATTATTTTATGGAATTAGAAATTTTCTTCGATAGAAGGGGCGGAAAATTAAAACAGGATTTTACTGAAGACTTTGATATAGAATGTCCTTTCTGTTCCGTAATAGATAAATATATAATAAGTAAACCAAAAGATTTATATTGCAAAAATTGTAAAGAACTGATTATAATTGTTATTGACAGAAATTTAATTAAACTTGACAGGGGGCCACAGAAATCTCTTCAGGAATTAATTGATTTACTCCATAATGGAGAAACACCGAATGAAAGGCAGGATGCTGCCGTTGCACTCGGGGAAACAGGTGATATGACCTGTGTTTCAGCTCTTATTCAGGCAAGTATGACAGATACAAAAAAGAATGTCCGGGACCAGGCTATGAAAGCTTTAAAGCGCCTCAAAGAAGTTCAGGAAGAAAAAACTAAACTAAAGGATACTTCAGAATTCTTTAAAGACGTACAAAGTATAGAAACCTCACATCCTGAAGCTATTACTTCCACTAAAGAAGTTATTCCTTCAGAAGAAGTAGAAAAAAAGCAAATTTACTTTAAACTTCTAAAAGAATTAATGACAGCTTCAGATATAGATATCATAAGAATTGTAAAAGAACAGGGAGATAAACTTAATAAGGATTTCTTAAAAATCTTAGACGAAGAAATTAAAAAAGCAACAGAGCTAAATGAAGAAAAAAATTTAAGTAATTTAGTCTATGTATCACAAATTCTGGATAATTTGAATATTAGCCAGACTCTGGGAAAAAAATCTTCTCCTGTAATAGATTTAATTGAAAAAGTACCTGAAATTACTGATCCTTATGAAGAAATAATATTTGAGACAGAACAAATTGAATTTTTAAAGGAATTACTTACAGCTTCAGATACAGAAATTATTCAACTTGCAAAAGAAAAAGAAGATAAATTCGACAAAAATTTCTTTAAAATTCTGAATGAAGAAATACAGATTGCTATGGAAAATGAAAATAAACAATTACTGGATAGTCTAATCTATGTATCTCAAATCCTGGATAATCTAAAAATATATCAAATACCCGGAGAAGAACTCTTAATTGAAGAACCTCCTGAAGAACCTTTAGAAGAAGAACTCTTAATTGAAGAACCTCCTGAAGAACCTTTAGAAGAAGAACTCTTAATTGAAGAACCTCCTGAAGAACCTTTAGAAGAAGAACTCTTAATTGAAGAACCTCCTGAAGAACCTTTAGAA
>Ga0302241_1001931_pt1 | contig 13581 bp, 8 predicted proteins | sample AAG_UR_Arg_MG_FD_193532 | JGI IMG/M metagenome (GOLD analysis project Ga0302241, IMG submission 193532) | Enriched activated sludge microbial communities from anaerobic digester in WTTP, New Holstein, Wisconsin, United States - AAG_UR_Arg | ecosystem: Engineered > Bioreactor > Anaerobic >...
ACTGGTAGTGAACGCCGCGGGGCGATCGCTGAACGTCACCGGGATAGTACAACGCCAACACGTAGTCCCGGCGTCCGGCGGCCTGCATCTCGTCGAGGGCCAGGAGTAGGCAGCGATACCAATCGGGCCGCATCAGGACGTCATCTTCCAGCACGATCAGCCCTTCGTCGTTGGCGTGCTGCAAGCAGCGACGATAATTGGCGTTGAAGCGGGTGTGGATGCTGGTGTCCTTCATGGCGGCCCAATCGGCCGCGGTGAGCGGATGGATCGTCACACGGCGGCCGGCATGCGGCTTGGCGTAAGCGTGATCCGGCCCACCGACGCACACGTGGACGGGGCCACCGTGCCAGTCGCTGGCCAGCAGGCTGGTCATGGTGGCGTACAGGTACGGTTGCGGGCGGGCCACGCTGCAGACGGCGATTGGAATCACGGGTATCGCTCCAGGATCTGCAGGACTTCCTCGGGCCGGATCATGGCCATGCATTTCGCTGCCGGCCGGGCAAGCCCCTCGGTGACCGGATACTGGCACAGGCTCTTGTCCTTGGCGTCGCCGTCACCCAGCGGCACGACGCGGGCTCGCCAGCAGGAATGGGGCCGGCAGCAATCGAGCTGGCCGACGGTGTGCAGCGTGTGCTGGTAGGGATACTGGACCCAGGTGGCCGGCTCGCGGCCGCCAACGATGCAGATGTACGGCCGCTGCCATGCGGCCATCAGGTGTTGCAGGAACGTCACGGGGCCGAGGCCGCCAACGGCGCGGTGGGCCAGTAGGATCGTCTCTCGCATCGGCGGGCCACTGTCCAGTAGGCTGACGACGCCCCGCAATTCCGGGTGATTGTGCTCCCGTAATCCGATTTGCACCCAACAGATCCGATTGGACGTGCGGTCGATGACCTCCTGGTAGTATTCGAGCGGCCAGCCCTTGCAGGTGTAGTCGTTCTTCAGCCCGGCCACGACGAGCCAGATCGGCCGGCTGCCGGCTGCCACTGCCAGGTCCGTGGCCCCGGGCCAGAGTTGACTCAGCGGCCTGGCGGATTCTTGATCCGTCAAGTACAGGTGGGGCCTGTTCGTCTTCAGCCGCAGTTGCCGCCGCAACTGCTCGCCGAGGTATTCTGTATATCCGGCCAGGAATGGGATCGATTCTTGGTTGCAGCGGTTGATGCTTGGGTAATGCATGTCGATCTGCTGCGCGCCAAACTCGTCGTCGCCGCGGATCGGTGTCACGTGAGGATTGGCCGTCCAGATGTCAGGATGTGGCGTCCGCACGTCGGTAACGTACTGCCAGGATAGGTCCGGTGCAATGACTCGACGGCCGCCGTGAGCGTCAGGATGTCGCCCGGACAGAGGCCGGTTTTTAGTATCAGCTTTCGGGGACGGACCTGGGCCACGGGACCGACGGCGCGGCCGAACTCGGCAGCCTTGTGGACATCGGTTTCTCGCTCCGCACGCCGGATCGCCTCGTCGATGATGCCGGGGAACGGGTCGAGGGGGTTCAAGCGGAACGCCAAGCCCGTGGTCACCGCCCGCGTGGCGGCCGTGAGCTTATCCCGCCAGCCAAAGCGGTCTTGCCCCTGACGCATCCAGGCGATAATGTCGTCGCGATGTTCACGGCAGCCAGCGGGTCCCCAGGCGTTCATCTGCTCCGCCCGAGTCAGGCACTGGCAGTCGGCGCTGTGCTGGACGCCCAGCGACTCCAGCAATCGCCACAGTTGGCTGCCGGGGCCGTGGCCGTTACGCACGCGGTCCAACCTGCTGGAACCGTCCTGGCCCTGGCGGCCACGCAGCAGATGGCCGTATTGGGCGAGTAAGGCTTTTGTGCGTGCCGGGTCGTTCCTGACGGTGTAAATCGCCAGGCTCACGGTTACGTCGTTTACTGCTTGTGGCGGTGTCCCTTTGCGCGTGCAATACTCACACGCTTCGGGATTGGGGGCTGGCGGTTGGCCGGCGATTTCGGCGGCCACTCGGCATGTCTGGTCTGACGTCAAGTGTGGACAGTTCATAGGGCATAGCACTCCATAATGTTGAGGTAACCCAACGGGAACTCTTCTGCCGGTTCGCCACCTGCTTGGGGACACATGCAATCTGCGAAGCCAGGACACTCGCTGGCGATGATTTTCCAGATCTTGTTGCCTTCGCCGTCTAAGATGACTTGAGCTGTGCAGGTGGCCTGCGTGCAGGTTGTGGGGCTGCTGACGGAACTCGACGACAGGCCGCAGTCGGTATACTGGACCTGGCCAAGGTACGTCGGTGCGGTCGCCGGGGCCGGGCAGTCGCAGCCCGGCACGTCAGGACAGGGCGTAACCAATTCCCAATGCAATCCCATCGTTCGCCTCACTCGCAATTAGTGATCATGTAGTGACCGTGGAATGCACCGGGAGCGGTAGGTGTCACCGGGGAACACCCGCTGCGAATGCGGCACGTATCGGCGCCTTCCCACTGCTGCGTGTTGGCATTCCAATACCACTTGCACTGCCCACAGCCGCAGATGCAGTCCGTATGGACCTGCATGCCGGCATCCGGTTGTTCCGTGGGCAGCCCCATCGCGCAGTATCCGCCGGCGACCGGGCAGAAGTTCTGGCCGGCGTATGTCAAGCTCCAGTAGTACCAGCGCTTTTCGGTGTCCAAGAGTGCGTCCCAGACAAACCCGTCGTACTCGCCACAGAAGCATGAACTGGATGAACTCGAATTGCTGCTGTGGCTGCTAGACTGAGACGACGGGCTACTGGGTGAGGACGAGCTACTGGGTGAGGACGAGCTACTGGGCGAGGGCGAGCTACTGGCCGACGACGGGCTGCTGGAACTGTCTGCCGCGGCCACCCACATGCATTGACCGCTGCAGACGGGGCTGCTGGACGAGGGACTGTCGGACGACGGCGGCGGGCTCGATTCGCTGGAAACGCTCGAATCGCTTGACGGCCGACTGCTCGACGGTGGTGGACTGCTGGACGGTGGATTCGACGACGGGGAACTCGACGGCGGGCTGCTCGACGGCGAGGACGGGACGCTGGAACTGCTCGACCCGCAGTTGCACACGTCCACGCAGACAGTGCCGGCAGCGGCCACGCTGCAGAGTTTGCCGCCTTCGAAGACCATCGTCACCTGTGGCTCGCAGACGTTGTTGCCGGAACGATAGAGCTGCCCGGTGCCGACGGTGATCGAGCCCGTGTAGTCGCACTCTGGCGGCGGGCTGCTGCTGGGGCTGCTCGAAGGTGGCGGGCTGCTCGACGGTGACTCACTTGACGGGCTGCTGGAACTGGAGCACACGCCGCCGATGGCGATGATTTCCCACTGGCACTCATCGGCCCAGTACTTGGCGACGCCCCGCGTTCCGGACGGCGCTACTTGGCCGTCGAGGTTGGCGACCAGACGATACGCATCGACGACGTCCAGCGATTGCCCGGTGCCGATGACGGTTGCCGAGGCGGTCTGCCCGCACTTGAGAGCTGCCAGCAATTCGAATCGGACCGTAGATTCGCCATCGCCCAGTCGGACGATCGCCCAGCCCGTGCCGGCGTCTTTCCACAGGATCCTGGCCGATCCGTACTGGGCGGTGACCAGCCCCGTGGTCGTGCCAGCCTGGACGCTGGCGAATAGGTCGCCAGAATCGGTGACACTAACTTTGACCGGCGTGACGCCGGCCACGATCCCGCGTCCGATGGCGTTGGCCTTGAGCGGTTCCAGCAGGACGCAGAAAGCGTTGCACTTGCTGGTGGGAGCGACGCCTGTGAAATTGGGCCGGTTCTTGAACTCCTGCAGGTTGTCCGTGGGCGTAATGATCGGGGCGGAAAGGGCCAGCACCGCGAATCGGTCCTGGTCCGAGCCGGACGCGTTCTTGACCTTGACGATTGTCGTCTGCCGGTTTTCCACGCCGGCGTCCTGGCCCACGTCGTGCTGGCGATTCCGCTCGGCCCGCGCAGCGTCTTGCCACGCGTTGAACGCCGCCGCTGGCATTTCCAGCCGCTCGCCGGCCCGGACCTTTTTCCAGACATCGCCCACGTTACGTCCCAATCCCCAATCCAGAGAAATTCCCGCTCTCGTAGACCTTCTCGACGTAAACCGCCGCAGGCTGTTTCACGAGGACCTTCTCGTTTTCCGCGTCCGCGTAGCGCACCCAGAGGTACTCCCATCCCTTCTTATCGATAGCCTCCAGGTCGCCAACGACCAGGCCCGTGACGTTCGGGCTGGCTGCGAAGCGGAACGTGATCTCCCACTCATCGTCGCCACGCTTCGATCCGGGCGCCCCCAGGAACAGGACTTCGCCGGCAGCGAAGCCTTTGAACGTGCCGTTGTTCACCTTGCCAGTGAGGGCGAAGAGCGTCAGCTTGTACGTCCCGGTCACCAGCGACGCAGCGATGTAATGCGTCTCGGTGAAATTGAACACGGGGATCGTGATGTCGACTCCCTCGACACTGTCTGTAGTCACGCCGATGGCCTGTTTGAAGTCCGGCGGCGTCTCGCCGGCCTTGGCCTTCTTGGCGATCGTCGACAGGCTTTGGGTGATGTGCTGCGTGCCACCCCCGGTGTCAAACGTATATGACGACTCGTCTGGCTCGCGAGAGTCGTAGCGCACATGCACGTCCCACATCCCGTTGCCGAACGGCGAAATGCGATAGTTGGCCAGTGGCAGGCCGGCGTAGGTTGCCGGCACCGTGGCCTCGACGGCGCCCCGGATGGCCACGTCGTCGTCGCTTCCGACCGCGGTGTAGACCAGCTCCGCATAGGCGCGTTCCGGCCCTTCTTCTGCTTCGCGGCTCTGGGGCCGTTCGATGAGGGCAATGGTCATGGTGATCCCTGCTCGGCCTCGCGTTTCAGAAGCCGCTTCCGACGTCTCTCGTCACACTTCCGCTGGTTGTTGCAACAGCCGCCGTCGCGCTGCACCTGCATCACGCCGACTGGCTTGGCCTAACGGGGCCAAGGGCACAAAGGACGCGACAGACGCCAAAACTCGCGGCCCTTCCGGCGTAGATACGCCTTCCCGCCTTGCTTTCCGCCCGCGTCGAGCAACACTCGTCGCGATTTCCCGATTCTCTTCAAGGAGCCTGCCATGATTACGCCCAAACGCGGCGACCGGATACGACTGGTCGCCATGCTCGACGACCCCGATCCCATCACACCCGGAACCACGGGCACCGTTACTGCGGTAAGGCAGTACGGTTCCGGTCGAGACGCCTGGCACCAAGTCGACGTGGACTGGGACAACGGGCGGACGTTGATGCTCGTCGTGCCGCCGGATCGGTTCGAGATCGCGGCCGGACAGCGTGTGGGAAACGCCGCCGTCACTGGCTGAAACGAAATAGTCGACGTCAGGAGGCTCTTCCGGGTTACCCATCGGTGAGAATCCGGCGGCCGAGTCTGGCTGGACGAATGCGAGGATACGCTCTAAGACCATGCAGCGGCGATGTCGTCCACCAGATCGCTGAGCACGGTTTCCAGCGGCGACAGTTCCGTCGCCGAGTCGGCGAACAGCTGGTCCCGCCCGGCACGCGACGCCACGCTGCCGTCCACCGCCGTCCACGTGTACCCGCCCGCGTGCGGATCGACCGGCTCGATGTCCAGTGGCGTGACGCCTGGTGCCGCGGCGTCCACGCGGAACTGCAAGCGGGCGATTTCGCGCAGGCCGGTGCCCAGCGGCTGACCGCCCGAGCTGATCATCCCCACGCGGAGATGCCCGGCGGCGATGAGGGTCGAGGAAATGGCCCAGCCGTTGGCCGTATCCGTGCCAGCCGCGATCCCGTCGTGGATCGTCAGCTGAGACGGGTCGAAGAACAGGTCGAAATCCAACGCGCCCACGTTGGTCGCCGCAGGATCAATGTCCAACTTGATCGGCACGGAAACCAAACCACCAACGCTGGCCGGCAGGTTGACATCGATCCGGAACTGCGGATCGACTCCGCCGCCCACAGGCGTGATGCCGATGTGCGGATTGTCCGGCACGAACGGCTCGCTCAAGCCCAGTCCTTCCTGCACGATCAGGAACGCATCGGCCGCCGACAGCATCCCCGAACCGTCGGCGTCGCCCACGATCAACGGGTCGGTCCAGGCATGAGCCGCAAACCCGCTGGCCAAACCCAGCGCGGCTTGCACGCTCAGGAATGCGTCCGCCGAACTGTGAATCCCGCTACCGTCCGCATCGCCCAGGTAGGCGGCTTTGTGGACCGCCACATCGCCGACCGCCGCGATCGTACCGCCGTTGACCGACACGTTCTCCAGCCGCATCGCCTGCACCGCGCCGTAGAGAGCGTCGCTGGGCACCATCGCCGTCAGCCGCACGACATCGACATTCGTCCCGGACAGCGGTGTCGTCCCGGACGCCCGGATCTTCGCCACGCCGGGCGTGCTGGTGTCGGGCGGATTGACGACAGTCCAATCGACCGGCAATCCTGCCGCCAAGGTGGCCGCCGTGATCGCCAGCAGGTTCGGGTCGTAGACCAGATCCACTGCCAGCGACGTGACGCCCGCCGCGTTGTCGAGGCCGATCGGCAGACCCGTGGCCGTGTTGGGGACGTTCACCAGTTGGCCGGCGCCGCGGGCGAAATCCGGGACGCTAACCACGCGGTCCGGCGACGCCAGGATCGTCAGTGGCGAAGAGAAGTCCCCGCCCGAGGTCCCGTCGGCGTCGCCGTCCAGCGCGTTCCCAGCGGTGTCGCGAAACGCCGCTGCCCCGCTTTTCAGGCTGACCGTGTACGTCCCCGGCGGCAACACCTTTCCCGTGGCGACCCACTCGACGCCCCGCAGGCTGTCGTCCACGACCAGCGAGCCCGCGACCACCTTGCCGGTGCCATCCAGTACGGTCACATCGGGCGGACCGAGTGTCCCTTCCGTCCCGTCGTACAGGTTCAAAGCCGTCGTGGCCAAGGGGCCGTTGAAGGTCGCCACCAGGCCGCTGGCGGTCGGGACCAGGGCAGTGATCCGCAGGCTTTCCGTGGTAAAGTTCCAGCTTGTGGCACCGCTGAGTCCGGCGAAACCGTTGCCCGCCAAATCTGCGAACGCCCCGGCAGCCACTTCCACGTAATAGCCCGTCAGCGGCGCGAGCGTCACCGCAGGCATGATCGTGGCGGTAGACTCCCAAACACCCACCGTTCCACCGGCCACGTCGATCCGCTCGATCACCGCATCGTCCGTCGTTCTCCTGAGGACAATGTCCCCCGTCCCCTTCTGAATCCCTTCGTTGAACGTGATGCTCAGGCTCGTATCCGTCGGCACGCCCGCAACATCATCGAGCGGCGACAAGCTGCTCAATGCGGGCGGCGTGGTGTCGTAGGTCACGCTGTTGTCGTTGCTGACCGACGCCGGATTGGGATTCCCCGCGGCATCGTGCGTGGCGCCCGCATTGACGCTAGCGATCACCGTCCCGTCGCGAGCCATCCCGCTGACCGCCACATTGTAGGTCGTGTCGCTGCCGGTCACGACCGCTGTAGTCGCTCCCGCCGTGCCGCTGAGCGTCACGTCGCCCGCAGCAAAATCGCTGACCACCTCACTGAACACCACCGTGAAGTTAATCGGGCCGCCGTTCGTCGGATCGAGTTGTCCGGCCGCCTGGTTGATCGTCACGGCCGGGACCGTCACGTCATAGGTCACGCTGTTGTCGGTACTCGTCGAAGCCAGGTTGAGGTTACCCGGCCATGTCACTTCTTGCGGGAAGAATACAGAGCCTCCCGCCACGTCGTACGCCTTGCCCGCCGCAATGCGGGCGACCACCTCGCCGGGGCCGGTCATGCCGGTGACGGCGATGTCGTACGTGGTGAGCGAACGTCGCCTGACCGTTGCGACCAGGCTGCCCGGAGCGGTCGAACTCGTGAGGTCCACTTCCCCGTTGTTGAAGTCAAACACCGGCTCGCTGAAGACGGCCGTGAAATGGACGGTCGCAACGTTCGTCGGATCCGGCTGGTCGGCCGCCCGGTTGATGATTACGGTCGGGCCGTCCAGGTCATAAATCAGCGGCATTTCTCGGATGTCGGCCGCCGCGTTTACATTCCCCGCCACATCCTGGACCACTCCCGCTGGAATCCGCACGAAAACGGCGCCGCTGCCCGTCATGCCGGTCACGGTGATGTCGTAGGTAGTGCCGCTCCCAGCGACATGCGCTGCCAAGGTGCCCGAGGCGGTTGAGCCGCTCAAATCGAGTTCGGTCGCGAGGAGGCCTGTCACCGGCTCGGTGAAACCCACGGCGAAGTGGAGCGAGGGGGCGCTGGTCGAGCCGTAATCACCACGCCCGGTGACGACGGCTCGCGGCGGCGTCACATCGTAAACCACTGCGTAGTCCACGCTGGTGGAGGGCAAATTTGGGTTGGCGGCCGCGTCGTGGGCAACTCCCCTGGGAATCCGGGCGACGACCTGTCCGGTTCCCGTCATCCCGCTGACTTCCACGCTGTAGCTCGTTCCGCTGCCGCTGACTGTCGCCGCCAGCGTCCCTGGCGTGGTGCTGCCGAAAAAGTTCACATCGCCGCCGTCGAAGTCACTCACCGGGGAGCTGAAGACGACCGTGAAGCGGATGGGACCGGCATTGGTCGGATCGGCCTGGCCAGCGGCGCGGTCGATGGTCACCACCGGTCCCGGTTCCACGGCCGCGGACGCATGAAAGGTATGGGTGAACAGTCCGCCCCGCTCGCCCAGGATCGCGTTCTGGTTCAGTGCCACCGACGGAGCCTCGGTGAAGACCATACCGCTCGTGCCGCCCCACATCGTCGTGCTGGTCGTGTCGAGGAGCAGATCGCCGCGGAGTTGCAGCTCGTAGTAGCCCTCGGCCAGCGGCGCCGCGCCGGTCCAGGTGAGCGTTTGCGTCGTCGCATTGTAGGCGAACTGTGCCGGATCGAGTGTGATGGGTCCGGTTTCGCGGTTCACCAGGCCAACGGCCGAAGTGATCGACCCGTCGCCGGCCGGTGCCGCCAGCATCGGCCCGATGTTCATCGCACGCGTGAAGTGCATGGAGAGCGATGCCACCGGCGGAGTCGAAACGTCGACCTGGTCCACTCTGGGCGGCAAGGGCTTGTCCCTGCGCGGCAGGTGCATTTCCGTGGCCTGGAGCGCCTTGCGGACCTCATCGGCCTCGGCATCTCCGTAAAGGTCCCTGGCCGCCTGGATGATATCGTGGTAGGCTCCGTTGAAATTCTCGGAAGTGACGAAGTACTCCGTGTACGCCCGGTACCAGATCTGCGACAGCTTATCGACCCCCAGACCCTTGATCTCGAATCCGTTGAAACTCCCGCCTTCGGCAATGAGGTAGGCGGCCTTGGCGGGGACCAAGGCATTCCAATGGATGTTCATGTCGTCGTCTGGCCAACTGATAAAAAATTTTGGGTGCCGATACCGGTCTGGAGCGCCGGTAAGGAACGACACTACGCTCGATCGCGGATCGGAAAAGGAGACCGACGGTCCCCATATGAATCCCGCGTCGTCCAACCAGTCCACACGGCCGTCCATCAGGTAGTCCTCAAATGCCTCCCCGAAGACGTAACTCCAGGCCTCTTCCAGTGAGCCCGATTCGCCGCTGTAAAACATTGCTATTGCATTGCCGTCAAATCGGTCAACAGCATGCGCGTACTCGTGGGCGATGATGTCGGGTGAAGCGAAGTCCCGGCCTATACTAATCGTGCTGCCGTTCCAGTTGCACTCGGTAAGGCCGTCTGTTATCCACACTCTTGTCAACGCTGACTGACCGAAGGTCCCGCCGTAGTTGTTGGCCCCGTTGCGACCGAAGGTGACGGCCCAATAGTCGTAGACATCCTCGAGCATGTCGTAGGTCACGTCGACCGCGTTCTTGTAATCGGCCCGCGGCCGTGTCGGGTTTTCGCCTCGCGCCGGTTGTCCCTCCGAACGCCCGAAGGTGTAGTCGTACCAGGTGTCGTAGTAGTCGAGCCGGTATTGCCCACTGTCGTCCAGGTCTCGGATTTCCCGCTGCAAGTAGCGGTTCGCCGTGACCTGGAACACCAATTCGCCGCTGTGGGCGTCGATGTAGAACCGCTCGTTGCCGGACGTCCCGTCGACCGACACGTGGATCTCCCATACCAGCCGCGAAGCCTGCTCTCCCTCGTTGTCGATCAACTCACCGTTCCAGACGTAGAGCGTCGTGGAGCGGACTAGCACCGGCAGGCCTTCCGGCACAGCGAAACGCTCGAGGAAGAGCGCCCGTGCCTCATCAACCGCCTCGGCCGCCAAGATCGATGGAGTTGGGTCAACACGGATCTCATTCACCAGCCGACCGCCGGCCGTATTGACCGTGCCATCGGGGGCCAGGTGGACGTTCAGCCCCGTCCCGTAGACCGGAACGCCCTGGTACACCTGCTGCAATTTGACGTGCGTCACGCCGATCTGGTCCGCTTCGACCACGAACGGGACCAGCTCGGCGACAGGTTGTTCCAGCCCGAACTGTCGCCCCTGCGACTCCAGGAACGCGTCGGCCACTGCCCCCGCCTGCACGCGCAATGCCGTCACGGGAGTCGCGATGGTGCCCCCGTGAGTTGCGCTGAGCGCCCTCGCTACGGCCGATCCGGCGGGCATCAATTCATCGAACGTCAGAGGCTGACGCATGGACTCCAGCACGCCGCCGCTCAGCCGCCGTTCGGCCACCCTGCCGTACCGCTCGACGACGTCAGCCGCGAACGCGGCATCGACGGTGAACGACCCGCTACCGTTACCTAGGTCGATCCGGTCGTCGGCTGCGCTGGCGAAAGGGGCCACCATGTCAGACGAACGCACTTCGGTCGCCCCGCGGTCCGCGGCCCACTGCACCGTCACAACCGCCAGCACGCGTCGCGTTTCGAGTTGTTCCGCCCGAAGATGCCGATACCGTCTGCGTTTCGCTGAACCCATTCCTACCTCGCCTGGTTCGTGTCGCTATCGCCGTCCCGGCTGGAGACATGTCTTGCCTCTTCCCTCATCCAGAAACGTTGAAACACCCCATTTTTAACCACCTTTACGACTTCACACAACGTCTTTACGGATCTTCCGCAGAATTTATGGGTAAGATTGGCAAGAATGACTAAGGAAGAAGCGGACTGAAGACAGTGTTGGCTGTGCCTGGGGAACCAGTCCCCCAAGGTCGCGACCACGCCGCCCACGCGGCCCCAGACAGCCGGACGCTCACACGATAGGCACCGCCTGTGAGCGGCAGCCGCTGGCCGCGATACAGCAGCTGCTGACCTTATCGCCACCCGCGCGGCCCCGGGTGCCTGGTCGTGGGGGCGACTGCACGCCGCGATGGAGGTGGTGGAAGCCGCTTGGCCGCGATCCTATAGTGTGTTACAGCGGCAACGATTCTGCGGATTACCAATTCGAGTCTTCCGATTCCCCAGAACCCGGGACGGTGTGTCCTTCCTGATTCACCTGGAGTCTGCCATGGCGAACATTCTCAAATCGGCGCCTTGCCGGCCGGCCAAGTTTCCCCCGCCCCTCGGCGGAACAGGACACAAAGTCCACACGGGCGATAGTCTCGCCAACCTCGCCGGACGCTACGGCCGGTCCGATCCGTGGGACATCATCGAATTCAACTTCCGCACCCGCGACCCCCGCGAAGTCAACTGGTACCTCGAATACTACGTCGGCTGCACCAAGCCCTCGCCCGATGGCAAGAACTACAGCTTCGACTCCAGCGACAATCCCGGCATTATCTACATTCCCCCGCACACGTGGACTCCCAGCGCAGACCTTGCCCTCCGCCGCCTCGTCGTCGGAACGCTCGCTAGCCCCGTCATCCATCGTCTCAACGTTACTCACGGGGGCCACCACATCACTGGGCGCTCGATGGCCGTCGTGGCCAACAAGGTAATCGACGGCGAAATCGGCGTCGTCTACGACTCCGCCCTCGGCTCCGACGAAGCCGAGTACGACTCAGGCACCGATACATTCCACCTCGGATTCCGCAACGCCCACACGCCGACCCGCAAGGCCCTCATCGTCCATGAGGCCGTCCACGCCACCCTCGACCTGAAGGTCGCAGATGTCACCGTCGCCGAATCCGAATCCCTCGCCTACGTCGTCCAGAGCTTCTAGGCGACCTCCTGGACTACGCCAGGAAGTCGAGGCCATCGGTGCGGCACTTGTTGGCAAGCACGAGGACCAGATCATTCTACTCAAAAGAAAGAGAGGAGGGGGTTCGTCTGGCCGTTGTCGGATGTGAGTGATCAGGATAGTTGACAGCATGTCGTTCACGAAAACTGCTAGGAATGGCGACGTAATGGCCCCGAAGGGAAGTACCGGTGGCCTCTTCTCGTTGCCGGAGCCTGGTGTCCCATCCGTGAGCAACGTTCCGTTCCCACTCAAATCTAGAGGGGGAACAAGAACGCGGCCCAATTGTCGCGCTCAGAACTCAACTGATCAAAAGCATCATTTTGGTTGGGGCCATCAACGATCGTGCTCAAGGGCGACGAGACACGCAGCGCAGGCCGACGAAAACGCCTCGCTGGCAACAAGTCCGATCAGGCTCGTCGCCAGAGGCGGCCAGGGGAATCTCACTGATCTTGCTCAAGAACTGCCATTCTTCCATCGAGTATTGTGCGCAAGCACAGTTCGGACCGCGGAGTCCGTGGGGCGTTGCCTGCCACAGAGCCAGAGTGTAAGAAAAAAGGCGAGCCCCCCGGTTGTTTTGTCGCCATCCCAGGAGACCCGCCATGAACCGCTTCCTCGAACACCACGACGCCAGCATTCGTTTCGTCTACAGCTGCTTTGATCGTATCGTCCTGAACGCCGTCATTCAACCCCTCCAACGCCCGGCGTCGATCGTTTGGTTCTTCAAAGAACGGCAGGGCGTACGGGGGCACCTGGACAAGAAGTTCTTCCGCACCCTGTCTGGTGACTATCACGACTGGGTCAGGCAGTGGGCCCAACAACAGAACGTCGAGATCGTCACGCCGCCGAAGGTGCGTCGCGAGAACTGGGTCCAGCCCTATTATCAACAGCTGGCACAGGACGAGGGGGTGGCGGTAATTCTCAAGACCCTGGAGCGGGCCAACATCGCCGTGAGCCAAGCCACCTCTGGGGAACCGCACATCGAATTGAAGCCCCGCCACGTGTGGCAGTACTACTTCTATGTCCGGGATAGTTCGCTGGGCCCGCTGTGGCTGCGGGTCTGCCCCTACTTTCCCTTCAATGCTCGGATCTGTTTGAACGGACACAATTGGTTGGCGCAGCGGATGCGGAACGCGGGAATCCAGTTCCGCCAAGAGGACAACGCTTTCCTGACCTGTTCCGATCCCTCAGCGTTGCAGGAGTACTCCGACGCCTTTGGCCCGGACATCCTTCGTTTTCGCTTGGCCGACATCTGGCTGCGGGATTTGGTGCCTTACTTCACGGAGCAGCAGCGGCTGACCTACTTCCACGACCTGTTTATGAGTCAAGTTGAGTACTGCACCAACGTGATCTTCCACCGCCGCGTGAGCTTGAGTCGGCTCCACGACCGGCTGTTGGATTTGAACCGCACGCTGGGCCGTCCTGACAAGATGTCGGTGATCTACGGCAGACGGATCTCTGGGGAGACCGCCCGGAGTTGCCGAAGCCGCATCGCGCAGTACGAAGAAATGCCGGTGCTGCGGTGTTTTTACAAGAACTGCTCGCTCAAGCAGTATGTGCGCAACGGTCTGGACTTGCGGG
>Ga0302241_1001934_pt1 | contig 13562 bp, 39 predicted proteins | sample AAG_UR_Arg_MG_FD_193532 | JGI IMG/M metagenome (GOLD analysis project Ga0302241, IMG submission 193532) | Enriched activated sludge microbial communities from anaerobic digester in WTTP, New Holstein, Wisconsin, United States - AAG_UR_Arg | ecosystem: Engineered > Bioreactor > Anaerobic >...
ATGCAGATAGCTCATGCAGATAGCTCATGCAGATAGCTCATGCAGATAGCTCATGCAGATAGCTCATGCAGATAGCTCATGCAGATAGCTCATGCAGATAGCTCATGCAGATAGCTCATGCAGATAGATCAATATATAAGGGAGTGAGAATAAAGAATAGTATAATTAATTGTGGAGGTAGATAATTAGAACATGAATTGGCACATAGAACATTACTTGGCATAATAAAACTTGATCGGTGATATCACTGATCGGTTATGTGTTTACTGTGGCACATAATCCAAGTTTGAAGTTTTAGGATCACGATCTTGATCGTGGTTTGAAGTTACTTCAAGTGGATAAGATTGGGGAAATAATGAACATAATTCAGTATTCAGTAATTAACAATAGGATCGGTGATAATATGGTGCATAAAGATGATCTAAATTTTAGATCAATAACTAAAAAAGAAAATAAAAACCAAGATCATCATTACATAGTTAATGATGATCAAGATCGTTTTATAGAAATATGTAAACCTTTTAGAATTCAGTTTAAAACTGAATTCTAAATTTTTTTAAAAAAAAATAGGTGATAAAATGGAAATATATGAAGTTAATGATCAGATTAAGGGGATTAAAAACGAAAAAATCATAGAACATAATATTAATTGGAAGAAAGTAAATGTTGCGCCAAGTAACCATAAATTACAATACTTGGATTTATGCAGAATACTGTACCCCGATTTAGATAATTTAAGAAAATATAGGTTTTAAACCTATATTTTTTTTTAAAAAATAGGTGATCTAACATGATAATAATAAAAACTGAATATCTTAAAGATTTTATCTTTAAAAATAATTTTATAGGATTGATTAACTTTTTAAGCATAATAATGATTTTATTATTATGTTTAAAAGGTTAATCTTATTTTTTTTTAAAAATTTTTATTATTACTTTTTTATTTTTTATCTTATTATCATAATAGGTTTTATAGGTGAAAGTAATAAAATAAAAAATGATCCAAGTTATGGCTATTATGATGAATTATGCGATCAATCTTGGTATATCGTTTTTAATATAGTAAACTATGAGATCGATATAACAGATGATCAAAATATCTATCGTTATGGATCAATAGATGAAGTTTTATATTATGAATTATTTTAAATTATTTTTTTTAAATTCTTATTATTACTTTTTATTTATTTTTTATGAATAGAAAATTATTTATACTTTAAAAATCTATTATTATATAGGTGATATTATGCAAACAAATAAAATAAAAAAAGAAATAGTTTTAAAAAACTTAGAAAATATTAGAAAAATTATTATAATGAAATATGATCTTGATCATTATGTTGATTTTAATATAACTTTTAATAATATTAAAAAAATTGATCTTTTATTGTTAAAAAATTATGATAGATTTTATTTTTATGATGATCAAAATTCTTTTAATAGTTTATTGGAAAATATCAAAGATATTGATATTTTAGATAATATTATGTATATTAGAATTTAAATTCTTTTTTTATTTATTTTATTAGTTAGTTTAATCTAACTAATTATTTTATTATGGTTTTTATGCTATTTAGTATATATCTATTGGTTTATTTATGGTATTTTTAAAAATAGAAAATTATATATACTATTAAAATCTATTATTATATAGGTGATATCATGAACAGTATAAAAATAAATGATAAGCATATATTTGAAAGTATAAGAATAAAAAACTACCCTAAAAAAGATAAAATCTTAATTAATCGATTTTATGCTTTATGGATAGAATTTAATAAAACTAATGATTATCGATATTTGAAAAATCTTATAGCAATTAGTTTTAAGTTATCTGTTAGATCGGCACTATTTGAACAGATAAGTTTAATTTTAAGTAAACATTATTTAAAATTATATAATAGAATTTAATTATTTTTTTTATTTTTTATTATAGAAATATTTATATACTTTAAAAAACATAAGAGATATCAGATATCATTATTATTTTTTCTTATAAGTTATAAGTTATAAGTTATAAGTTATAAGTTATAATATTACTTTTTAAATATCTTTTATGAATAGAAAATTATATATACTATAAAAACATATTACTATATACATTAAAAAACTTGGAGTTGAAAAAAATATGCAAACACCATTAAAAGGAAAATTAAAAGGTAATAAAAATAAATATAGTTTAGTTAAAAAAACATTAAATGATCTAACAGATAAAGAAAAAAAAGAAATGTTAAAAAAAAGTGTAAAAGCAATCTCTAAATATTCAATAAAAAACCAATTATTGATCTTATTACAAAAGATCGATATAACAGAACTTAAAGGATTTTATGGGTGGAAAGAAGAAGGTTTAAAACCTATTCCTAATAGTGGTATTTTTATCTATCAACCTATTATAGATAAAAAAACAAAAGAAGTTAAAGGTTATTTTTTAGGAACAGTATTTGATCGATCAGACTGTAAACCTATTAAATAATTTTTTTATAGAAAATTATTTATACTTTAAAAACTAATATACTATATGAGGTGTAAAATATGATAAAAAATATAGATAAAAAAGTAATAGTTAGTATATATGAATATGGAAGTATAAGGGTAAGAATAGAGTTAAAAACAAAAGAAGTTTTTAATAAACTTTTAGACTCTTGGGTATTTGATAATATTCAAATAGAATTAAAAAAATCTTATTCTGAAAAAAACCGTTGGATTATCTTAATACCTATTTTAAATATGGATTTAATAGATGATCTTAAAAATTTAGGTTGTACGATAAACGATCTTAGGTGATATCATGAAAGATAGAATTAACACTTTTTTAAATGTTTGTAGTTTAAGCAAACAATTTAAAAATTATTGTATAAATCCTAATGGTATTAATGAACATGAAAGATATTTATGTTTTAATTATTGTAAACCATTAGAAAATAATTTAAAAGAAAAAGATATTAATTATTTTGAAAAAGATAATTTTATTATTATCGATATGTTTAATATCTTTTAAATTTTTTTTATTAATAGAAAATTATACATACTTAAAAAACTAATATACTATATGAGGTGTAAAACATGATAATATTAGATAAAGAAGAAAAAATATATTTTCTAAAAAACGGCGTTGCTATTGTAGAACATAAGGGCGATCTATATGTTGTATATGATGATCTTTTTAAATGTGATAAGGTTTGCATATATTCTAAATATGATCAAACCTATGGAGTTGATCACCCCGATCATTATCCTAAATATGTTCATAATGAGATCAAAAAAGCAATATCTCTTATTTATTAAATCTTTTATCTTTTTTTAGATAGATAGATAAATGCTTAAATGTGTTTATCCTATACTAAAATGAGGTGAAATCATGTTAGAAATAGAGATAGATATAAAATGTAAAAAAATAAATAAAAAACTAAAAAAATATGGTTTAAGAATGGATAATATAGAATTTTTAGGTAATTATGTAAACTGGTGTAATATTGATCTTATCGATATTGAAAAATATTATACCTTATTTATGAAAGTTTATAATGATCTTGATTTTTCAGATATAAGAGATCATCAAGATTATCATGATTATAATTATGATGATCAAACTTTCATTAAAGAAGAATTGGAGCAAACCTTTAATGACATATTAGTATATAATAGGGATCAAGATATTTGCACCTTAAATAATGATCTTATTGGAGAGATAAATATTAAATGTTGTAATTTTTTAAATAAAGATTATTATAAGGGCGTAAATCCCATTAAAGTAGTTTATAAAGCATAATTTTTTTATTTTTTTAAGGATCAACGATCCTTTTAAATAGTAGAAAAAACAATATAATAATGAGGTGAAATCATGAAATTACAAAAAAATATAAAAATCTTAATCAGTGAAATAGGGCAAGTGAATTATGAAATCCAATTTCATAAAGAAGAAAATATTATCCAGTATTTAAAAAATAAATATTGTACTGGTGAAGGACTTAAAGAATGGCAAAAGACTAAGGAATTAATAAATCTTGATCCAGATAAAAAAAGTAACTTCTTAACCTTAAGGATGATCGCTCCAAGAACAGAACAGGGGATCGAGATTATCCAACATGGTAATTATTTAAGTTATAGGGTTAATAACATGATCTCTTACGAGGTGTAAAAATGGATTTATATCAATTAACATACAATACTTTATTATTTTTAATCGAACAGTACGATCTCTATGTTCAAGGATTAAATGATGATCCTTGTAGAGGTGAACCAGTTTGCATTAAAGAATTTTTAGAAAATGACTTTATCGAGATATTGGAAAATATGGGTTATCAATTATATAAAAATCAAAACTATAAATATGTTATATGTTTTGAAGAACCTATTTAATCCTTTTTTTTAGATAGATAGATAAATGCTTAAATGTGTTTATCCTATACTAAATTAAGAGGTGTAAAAAATGAAGTTTGAGAGAATTTTAAAAATAGATTTTAATAGAAAAATAGGAAACATGATAAAAATCGTTAAAGAAAAAAGAAATAAAAATGAGCCTAAATATGCTAATGAAATCTTAGAATCAAGATGTTTTAACATCAAGTTTGAAGGGAAAGTATATCAAGCCCATATTACTGTTGATGTGTCCTCAGATACTGCCCCTATTGATTATGAATTATTCGAGGATTAAATTAATTTTTTTTAAGAGATGTTTTAAATGTTCGGATGGTGTAATAAATATTTAGTGAGAGAGCGAGAGATCGATCAAGCCGTTGGTATTAAAGGGAATATACATTTTATTACATTTTCTTTTAGATTTCCTAATAATAAGGGTGTAAATGTTAGGACGGCTTATGAAGAATTTACTTTTGATAAAAATAAAAAAGTTCCAAGCCGTTTTATATCTGGTTTAGATATTAACGATCATAGCCCTTTTGAAGTGTTTGCTATTGATTGGGATAAACCAGAATCAGGCGATCCTTTTAGTTATGACCATAGGAATTTTAAAGGGCGTTGGAATGTTGGGAATGTTCCTTATTGTAGTAGATTGGAAGTGATGGAAGTAATAAGAGGTGAGTTAAGTGAGATATAATAGAAAAGATTTTCAAAAAATTATTGATTATATGGTTTTTAATGAATTATATAGATCGGATCGTGATTTTTTTGATGATCTGTGTGATGAAAATGATTATTTAGAGCGTAAATTATGGAGTTACAAGTTAAGGGGGTTTAATTAATGATTTATTTAACTTCTTCTTTTAGTATGCAGATGATCAAGCGTTATCCTTTATCTATGGAGGTTAATGAGATTGATAAAAAAACTTTTATTGATGGTTTAAGGTATGGTTTTTATGGTGCTATTGGTCATGAGCCTACTGCGTCTATGATGACTAATGATCTTGGGATGTTGATCGCTTTTAATCGGGTTCGGGTTACTGTTAATCCTGGCGATACTTTATTTATTTGGCAGTATGCTGGGGGTCGGTTGCCTGAGGGTGCAACGGTGTTGCCTGATGGTGCTGAGATTAGGTATTTACGGGTTGAATTTTTTTAGGGTTCGTTATATCTTTATATTGCGAAGTAAAGATCAAACGATCCTTTTATATAGTATGGAAGACAATATATAATTGAGGTGTAAAAAATGAATATTGGTGAAACAAAAAAAGAATTTGAAAAAGATTGTAGGACGGAGTATGAGGTTTTGGAAGTAAAAAAACTGCATCTTAATGTTAATCAAATTATGGTTAATATTAAGGAAACTATTATTACTTTCGGTTATTCGTATAAAACTATTATAGCCTTTAATTTATTGGGTTATACTCTGATGACTGAAGAAAATTTTTCAGTAAGCACCCAAAAACATAAAGGGCAGGTTTTGAGTGGTATTGATGGGGTTCTTATTGATCTTCCTAAAGGGTTATTTGATTTTATTTTAAATACTATTTTGGATGGGGATAATATAACCTCTGAGGGTATTGTAAACTTTTTAAGTGAGAGTTCTTTGAGGGTTGTAAAGGTTAATAGTTTTAAGGAAAAAAATGCTCTTGACTTTTTAAGGAATTATATGTTTTTTGATGAGTATAATTTTTTAAAAGAGATCAAGGATGTTATTAAGAATAGGGCTTGGACTGTTGGAACGGTTCAGGTTTTTTATAGTGGTGGTGATATGGATTCTTTTGAGGTTTTGAATGATGGTTATAAGTTCGGGGATAGGGTTTATAGGAATTTGAGTTTTTTGAATAAGTTGAACCTTAATAATATTGTTGAGGTTCATTAATTTTTTTTCTTTTTTTTGGGATCGTCGATCCTTTTATATAGTATGGAAGACAATATAATAATAGGTGATAAAATGGCAAACATAAAAAAAATTCTGGACTTGTATAATAAAGAGCGTCGATCATTGGTTAAGATCGGGGAAAAAGTAAAAATCTCTAAAGGCGTTAAGCGTCAAAATTTGCAGATAGATTATTATAATAAGGTTTATCTGTTAAAGGCTATTGAGTTAGAGATTAAAACTTTACAGTTGGAAGAAGAAAAACATTTAAGAGAGGTGGAATTTATATGTCTATAAAGTTACATAGTTTTGGTAGAGGGGATAAAGGAAAAACTGTTGTTATTGGGGATATAAATTTATTTTTTAGTTATAAAACCCTTGTGGCTTTTAAAACCCCTGAAGATGGTTTGGTTTGTTGTGAAAATATTTGGGGTTCTACTACTGGAGGACATTTAAATATTATTGAACCTGATCATAGTTTAAGATATGATCCTCCCAGTTTTATGACTCGTGCAGAAAAGTTATTGGAAAGGTTTAAATAGTAGGGGGTTTATATAATGATCCATGTATCTGAAAGTTATAATGTGGGAGAGGGATTATTATCCCTCTTTTTATTGTTTGGGTGCTTGTTTGCTTTTTATTCTTGGGGTGGCTTTTTATTGGGCGTTGGAATTGTAATGTTATTACTTTATCTATCAAAAGTATGAAAAATTTAACGCTCTTATATTTCTTTTTTTTACTTTTAACGGCTTATTTGAGCGTTACAAGGGTTTTTAAAGCCTTATTGGGCTTTTTTAAATTTCAACCAAATCGCCTTTAAAATCCTTTAAATCGTCTATAATTGCCTAAAAACGCTCCTTTTTTAAGGTGTTTCAGGGCTTAAAATTAAATTTAAACTTAAAAAATAACCTAAAATTTAAAAGCATTCGATATTAAGCCTTAAAAATCAATTTAAAGTGTTGAAATCAAAAAATTTCAGAGCGTTAAATTAAATATAACGACTTAAAAAAGCGTATTTGTTGAAAGTGAATACAAAAAAATTAATTTGAATACAAAAAAATTAATTTGAATACAAAAAAATTAATTTGAATACAAAAAAATTAATTTGAATACAAAAAAATCAAAACACTTATATACTTCAAAAAACAATATAATATTAAGTAAGTAAAGAGGTGTAAAAAATGACTTCAACAAGAGAGTTAATAAGACAGTTGGAAAAGATACAAAACAATTACGGAAATTGTGAGGTTTTAGTATTAAATAAAAATGGATACATTGGAAACATAGAAAATATAAAAGAAATAAGAGATCATACTTTTTTACTGGAGGGATAAAAATGAGTTACTTAAAATATTGGAAAATAAGCGAAATAAAACAAATACATGAAGAAATCGAATATCAGCATGGAGTTTTAGAAGATTGGTTCAAAAAGGCTATAATAGAAACAATAAAAGAAGAATTTATTTCTTTCGATGAAATCGCAGAAATAGAAATAACCGACGAAAATTATGATAGTGGTGAGATAAGAGTAAACGGTACAGAATACTTAATTTTTAAGGACAGTTACTATCTTGATGAGTATTTAAAAGAATACTTAACCGGTGATCCTTATATGTGGAAAATGTCCGTTAAAGATGATTGTACCACCTTAGGACTTGAAGACTGGGCTTCTGAGGTAATAATGTATGATGGTGCAGACCAAATATTAGGTACAGAAACAATATATGATTATAACCCTATCGTTTTAAAAAGGGAATAATCATTTTTTTAGGTGATAAAAATGGACGCATTAAGACATGATATAGAAAAAAAGAAAATCCTTGAAGAAATAGAAACATACAATGGATTAATTAAATTAGCATACAGATTAGGAGAAAAGAATATAGAAAATGATCCTATATATAAAGAGGCTGGTTTAACCTATGATGATAATGATATAATACTTCGTGGGTTAGATATTCTTAAAAGTCGAATTGAAAATATATATGGGGATGTAATGTATCAAAAAGAGTTTGAGTTTGAATCAACTTTAAAAGACTATATAGGGTGATAAAATGAACGAAGAAAGACAAGAAAAACTTTTAACATATATATTAGAATGTGGATATAGCGACTTAAACGAATTAGACAGAAGAATAAATCTTCTTGAGTTATTTGATGGAGATTTATTTGAAATTGTAGAAGAGGTTAAAGATGAATTTAATGACATTGACTTTAATCTTTTAATATTAACAATTTTTAAAGAAATAACTTTTAAAGTTGGGGAAGCCATAAAAGAAGATGAACCAGAGATCGGGGCAAAACTGCAAGAATATGATAATTTTTTCCTAAATTATATGGATAGTTGGATTAATATCAACGCTTTAGACTACCCCGAAGACAATAAAGATGATATAATTAAAGAAGTTATTGCAGAATTAAAAGAAGATGTTTAAAATAAACATCTTTATATATAAAGACCTATATATATAAAAGTGGTGATAAAAATGTTAGGAACATTACTTGTAGCAATGTCCGACAACCTCGAAACCATAAGGGCTAATGGGCAACCAATATTAGGAAAATGTGATAAAAAAGAAGTTCCCTTAATTGGTAGAGAACGGGTTAAATGTGATATTATCGATATGCTAACCGAGAACACTGGGGTTTCAATGCTCGATAGTGGTGGAGCATACGGCAGAGCATGGCAGAGAAATAGAGAAATAGAAAATTGGAATAATATTCCAATGGAAACCATAAGGGCAGATAAATATACCGATTGTAATGAAAATACACACTTTGATATAGATATAACATACAATATTTATCCCTTTTTAGTAAGTGTTTTAAATATAGATAAGGACACTCTTAAATTAAGAGAACAATTTAAAGAGTTTGCATTTTCTGAAGATGAAAAGGATAATTATTGGAGTAAAACAATTGACAACTTCCTAAAAGAAAATAATCTTAAAGGTGGTTATGAGCCATCATTTACGCACAACACTTATGGTGATGAATATAATTGTTTATCTCAAATATTGCAATTTACACATTTTATGTATGAAGATGAATTTTATGTTTTTCTTCAAATTCATGGTGGTTGCGATATTCGAGGTGGATACACCGACCCCGTAATCTTCCAAGTACACTATGAAGACCTTATATGTGGTTGTGATGTAGAAAGAGGTTATTCTTTCGGTTGGGAATGCCCTGAGTGTGGAGAAAGATGGGTAGAACTCGACTATGGCGAAGTATATTTAGAAAAGAAATATGATCAATTAGAGAACAAATTAAAAAGTTTCTCAGAAGAACAGCGAACTTTAGAGGGTAATAAAGTAATTAAGCAAGATGTAGATAAAGAAGCCCGAAAGAAATTAGAATGTGGGGAAGATATAGAAATAATTAATAGCCAACCATATCATAAAGGGTGCAAAACTCCTTTAATATGGGATTATTAATTATTTTTTTAAAAACCAAAAAACCTATATATAAAGACCTACATATATAAGTGTGGTGATTAACATGAAAATAGAATTTAAAACAATAAAGTAATAGTACATAAAGAAAAACAAGATAAAAAAATATACAACGATAGTCAATTATTATATCATATTAAATTAAAACTAATTGATATGGGATATGATATGATAAAAAAATTGGCATATAAAGATGGACACTTAGTTTCAGATACAATGTATTATTTAAGAGAACGCAAAAACAAATTTTATATTTATGATCCTGAACATTCGATAAGATTTGCATATCAGGATTATAATAATGGTAAACTAATATTAGAAAGGAGTGAATAAAATGGAAGAATGGTATTTGATAGTTGGAATAAATAAAGAATTGAATACATACGAAACCGTAATGTGTGATATGATGGTAGATGGAGTTCCAGTGAGTGAACCTTTATTTTTTGAATCATTGGAAGAAGCCCAAGACCATGCCAGAACATTAGACTATATGGAAATAGAAATATATAAAAAGGTGGAAGGATACGATGGTGGATAAGGAAGAAATTGAAAATAGTTTTATAGTTGGCACAATAACTGCAAAAAATATAGGTTCAACCTCAATAGAAATAGATGTTTATGGGGTTGCATTCGAACTTGAAAAGGCTGGTTTTTCAGATAAAGACATATATAAAGCACTCGATAACCTTGAAGACGGAAATTATGTTGCAACTTTCGAACCTCCAACAGAATACGACCATAACAGTTACACCGTCCTACAAATAGATGAACTGGAATATACTTTCCATTGGAAAAATATGTGGTGAACAATGACTTACCTTAACCTTGAAAAAATAAGCAAAGATGCTTATAGTTGTCATAAAGAAAATCCACCTTTAACTTTTTTATTTGACAAACTAAATTGTGATTTAGGTGGAACGCTCTCACTCATATTATGTGATTACCCAGCAATAAGCCAAATAGAATATGAAATAATAAAATTAAAAGTATTTAATAAACTAATGGAGAGACAAAAATGAGTTTCAATATGGATATAGAATTAGATGCAGATAGTTTTATAGGCTGGTTAGACAGCGACCAAGAAGAAACACTAAACATTCTTGCAGAAAAAATACTGCGAAAGCGTAAAGAAGAAAAGCCTGAAGAATTCTTTAGTGCCAAACAATGGGAAAGAATAATTGGGGAATTTATGCCCGAAACTTTAGATATGAATGAATTAATAGAAATTATTTATAAATCAACTAAAGGGAGTATGGAAAACGAGGTGGAACTATGATATACAACGATTTATTAAGAGGTTGTGGAAATAATGAATTTCTATTAGAAGATGAAAGGTTCATCTTTAACGGAGAAGAAGTCGCAGTTTTTTTTGTTGCCGATGACTTCGCAGAACTACAAGATTATAGTAAAGTATATGAACTAAGACCTTACGAACTGCCAATAAAAACTATGGCATGGATCGTGCCAAAATTCGAAAACCTAAGCAGTATAATCCTAAAAGACTTCGAAAACGACACTCAAGACTGGAGTAAATATGAAATATACAGTGAACTATATAGTGATTTCGAACAATACATAGAAATAAAACTATACCGAACTCAATTCGCAACAATAGAAGAAGTTGAAAACTATATGGAAAACCCACATTTTATCGAAGCACTTATAACTGAGATAAGACAATTAGATATAGGATACCAAAACTTTAAGGAATTAAGAGGTGAATAAACATGGTGTACTTTGTTGCAGAAATTACGGACATGGTTAATATAATTACCGATGAGGATGGAATAACGGCTTTAGAGTTTGAAACCCCAGAAGATGCAAATATTTGGGGTTCAAATAATTTGGCTTTTGACTTTTATGTACTAAAAGTCTTATAATTCCATTTTTTAAAAACCAGGAGGTGTAACATGATATTTTTAGATAAAAAGACATTCGCAATGTACCTATTTATGGGTATTGGTATAGGAGTAATGGCAACTTTAATAACAACTGGAGTGATAAAATGATATTTGAAAACAAAAAAGTAGAAATAGACTTAGAAGAATTAATAATGGAAGAAATAAATTTTGTAAAAGAAGATATTAAATACCATAACCTTGAAAATGTAAGTGAATATGATATAAGGCTATACATAAAAGATCATATACATGGATTTATGGAAGAATATGCAAAAGACATTGTAGAAGATATACTCCCTGAAGTAACAAAAGGTGTATTAAAATGAATTCTAACATAATTATAAAAGGAAAACAATTAAATTTAACAGACTGCGAAGAATTTTATATGGCATTAGGCTATTCCAACAGTTACAATGACTTCACAGAATGGCAAGGTGGATATATATGCTCAGACAGAGAAAGCCTAAATCTATCCTATAATTTTATCTATGAAATGTTTGGAAACGATGAAATAACTATGGATAAGTGGGATGAAGTACACCAATCTTTCACAGAACTATATAAAAACATTGAAGACGGATTCATCAGGGTCTTGATAGAATGAGATGTGATAACTGCATACATTTTTTTTATGATACATACGGTGATGGTTGGAATGAACCACGAGAAACAGAATATGGGTGCAAATACGAAGACTCAGAAAATGAAGAAATATCTGAAATGGTAATTAAAGCAATAGAACAACCAGAAATAGAAAATAAATGCACCCTATATAATGGAGGTATTTGCGAAATTTGTGAAACAAAAATTGGAAAACATGATGTTTTTTGGGTATCTGGTATGTATGGTGATTGGCGTTGTTGTTCCAATAAATGTGTGGAAGAAGCAAGTAAAAGAAGTGAACAAGAATATGATAACTATAAGGAATCCAACCTATTTTAATGAAGTGATAAAATGAGTATTCGAATAAAACTAAGCAAGGATGATCTCGAACCACTTAAAGATACAATAACTGATGTAACATTTTATTATTTAATAGAAAAACATAAATGCCAAGTACAAAAGTCTAACGAAATTGCAGAAGAATTAAGTGAAGAAATAATGAAAAAAATAGATATGTATGAAATCATTTTATAGGTGATAAAAATGGAATATGACCGAGAAAACTTAAGCAAGTTTGAAGACGAACTCGAAGGACAAATATTCAGAACAATAATGTCATATACGAATGATTATAGCGTTACTGACGATATGACGATAGACATTATAGAAATAGTAATGGATAAAATTGTAACAGAACTTGGATAGGTGAAAAACATGAAAACAACATTAGATATTTTAAAATATAACTTCCCAGATATGAATCAAATAGAACCAGAATCATTAATAGAAATTGCTAAAGAAATAGATGACTGTATTAGAGAAAGAGCCAAAGAAGATGAAACCTTTTACCTCTTTGATCACATGGCGAAAACTTTATATCCACTATGTGCATACGACCTAATGGAAGCATACTCAGAAGCATTTAGTATGGATTTAGGATACGGTGTAACTACATTAGACAAAGAAGACCTCGAATTATACAAAAAAGATGGCTGGGTGATAAATGAATGAGAACCTTTGAAGGAAATCTAAAATATGGATCAGTCATAAAACTAATAAATGATCCAGAAAAACTCTGGAGATTATTAGTAAAAGAAAACTATCTATCTATAAACTGCCCAAAAGGTGGAAAATTTTTAACAGAATACCCACCAGAACTCAAAAAAGAAAATCTCAAAAAGGGTAAATTATGTATAGTAAGTTTTCCAGATAATATACTATACTATGAGGTGAAAAAATGAACCAAGATATAAGAATATATAAAGACCAAATAGATATGTTACTAACTGCAAACCAACAGTTAGAAGGTGTTGAAATTCCATTCAACATAATAATAGAAATGGATCAACTAAAATACCACGCAAT
>Ga0302241_1001945_pt1 | contig 13514 bp, 13 predicted proteins | sample AAG_UR_Arg_MG_FD_193532 | JGI IMG/M metagenome (GOLD analysis project Ga0302241, IMG submission 193532) | Enriched activated sludge microbial communities from anaerobic digester in WTTP, New Holstein, Wisconsin, United States - AAG_UR_Arg | ecosystem: Engineered > Bioreactor > Anaerobic >...
CAGTCGCTGATAAGCGACTCGGTAAAACTTCCGGGGAATGGGCGAAGCGGGAGTACTCACGGGATTCGTCTGCAACCGTCAACACTGAACGGGACCAGTCGCCACCGGCCACAACCTGACTGTCGTTATGGTAACGGCCCGTCCCCTGAAGAGCAAGCGATCAAACCGTCGATGACTCGCGACGAAGGCCAGGGTTGCGCTGAAACGCGTCAAGCGGTCCGCACGCGCCCGAGTCAGCGGAGCAGAACGTCCGATGGTTGCAGCAAGCCCCCGAAACCGACCCCCGTCGTCTTGCAGGGCTCAGCGAATTCATGGAAAATTCTGCTACCTTGGGCCAGAGCCTCTCTTGAACGCACCGTCGGTCGTATGACTCCCGATTTCGACCCCTATCACCGCTGGCTGGGAATTCCGCCGAAGCATCAGCCGGCGGACTACTACCGGCTGCTGGCAATCGAGCGGTTCGAGGACGATCCGGAGGTGATCGCCGACGCGGCGGAACGGCAGATCGCCCACGTGCGCCGCTACGCCCTGGGGCCGCACCAGGACATTTCCCAGCGAATCCTGAACGAACTGGCGGCGGCCAAGGTGTGCCTGCTGCAGCCCGACGAGAAGGCGGAATACGACCGGAAGCTGCGGGAACGGGTTGCAGCCCAGGAACCGCCCGTGCCCCAAGTCGCGCCGCCGTCCGTGAGTCCCTTGCCGCCTGTCGTCGCGCCGGTTGGGACACGCTCGGAAATACCGTCCGTCGGCGCTGGGACGCCAGTTCCGGTTCCGGCCGTGACGGACCATTTGTGCGCACCGATACCTGTTTGCCCTGCGCGTCTGACGTGGAAGCCGCGCATCCCGATGTCACCCGTCGCGGTCGTGGGGTGGGCGGGGGGAGGCGGGATTTTGCTTGGGCTCCTGGCGGTCTTGTTGTGGAGCTTGTTCTCAGGCGGCGGGACCCCCAGAAAGGATCCTCCGACGCCCACCGACAAACCTGCGCCTGCCATTAGCCCTTTCGATGCGGCTCAGGCCAGGGAGTATCAGCAAAAGTGGGCGGGCTATCTGGGAGTCAAGGTGGAGTTCACGAACTCGATCGGCATGAGGTTCAAATTGATTCCGGCGGGTGAATTCGTGATGGGATCGAGCATGTCGGCACAGGAAATCGACCGGCGGCTTCCGGGAGGCACGGTCGACCACTATGCGGATGAACATCCCCATCACACGGTGCGATTGACGCGGCCCTTTTATCTCGGCATGCACGAAGTGACGGTGGGCGATTTCCGTCGCTTCGTGACGGCCACCGGCCACAAGACGACGGCGGAGAGGGAAGGCAAGGCGAGGGGGTACAAGGATCGGAAACGTGAAGAAATCGACGGGTTAGATTGGCAGAAGCCGGGTTTCTACCAGCAGGACACGCATCCGGTGACTTGCGTCAGCTGGGACGATGCGATGGCGTTCTGCCAATGGCTCAGCCGTGAGGATGGCCGGACGTACCGATTGCCGACGGAAGCGGAATGGGAGTACGCTTGTCGCGCCGGGACGGACACGATTTTCTTTTGGGGCGACGAGCCGGATAACGGCGAGGGATATCTGAACGGAGCGGACGAGACCGGGAAGCCGGATGGCTGCAACTGGACGCACAAATTCAACTTCAAGGACGGCTACTGGGCGACTTCGCCGGCGGGACGGTTTAAGCCCAACGCGTTCGGCTTGTACGACGTGCTGGGAAACGTGTGGGAGTGGTGTTCCGATTGGTCGGGAAGCGGGTATTATGGTGAATCGCCGGTGGACGATCCGCCGGGGCCTGTGGCAGGCTCGCGACGCATGAATCGCGGCGGCGGCTGGAACGACGACGCGAGGCGCTGCCGGCCGGCGTTCCGGGGCGGGCGCGAGCCGGCGTACCGGAGCAACAACCAAGGGTTCCGCGTGGCCTCCAGTTCGGTGGATGCATCGAGCAAGTAGAGCCAGTCCAGTCTGAGGCGAAGTCTTCCGCGCAGGCCGAAACAGGCTCGTGCGCTGCGGAGCCGAGTCGGCTTCGAGCCGAAGCGGGTGGTTTGACAGGAGCGGTCGCAGCTCGTACGTTGACAAGACGAAAGGTATGTTTGTCATTTGGCGTGGCGATCGAGGAGGGAGGCCCGGCTTTGACGCAGTTAATGGAACAAGCAATGGATCGAGCCTCACAACTGCCTGAAGAAGATCAGGATGCGCTGGCAGCGATTCTGCTGCGAGAGATCGAGTCGGAACGACATTGGGACGATTTGTTCTCTCGCCCCGCTTCGGTCGCCCTGTTGGAGCGCATGGCGAATGAGGCATTGGCCGAGGCCAAGGCCGATGCCGGACGCTGTTCACAACTCAACGTGGACGAACTGTGAATTCCTTTCTGACATCACAGTTCCTGACGCTGTACCGCCTCTTGCCGGCGAACGTTCGCGCGCAGGCACGCGCTGCCTATGCCTTGTTCCGGCAGGACCCGCATCATCCAAGCTTGCGGTTTCGACGGGGCCATCCGACGCGTCCCATCTTCTCCGCCCGCGTGGGCCTCGACTATCGAGCCGTAAGGATCCGTCGCGGGAACGACATCTACTGGTTTTGGATCGGCTCACACGCAGACTACGATGCCTTGCTGTGGCAGTGGTGAGTCCGCACGGCTGACGAAGTGAGCCGTGCCACGCCGAGCAGGGCCGTTGTTCCTGCGGCGCTTCGGGGTGCCCTGTTGGGCGTTGGCCCGCGTGTTCGGCAGGGATGCCATGTACTTGTATCGCCAGGAAATCGGGCTGGGGCGATTCAGCGTGGTGGGGACGACGGTCCGTCGCGGTAAGCTTCCCATCCAGCTGTTGGCGGACGAGCACCACGAGCGTTGCGACGGGGAGAAGGTGTACGTCGCCACGACGGTGGGGGCGGGCTGCTGTCTGGGTGCGGAGGCGGCGGACGCGCCCACGCTGACCAAGGCTTACCGGGTGTTTCAGGAGAAGGCTCGAGATGGGGAGCCCGATTACGCTCCGCAGACCGTGAGCACGGACGGCTGGAAGAGCACGCAGGCCGCTTGGAAGGAGTTGTTCCCCACGAGGAGCGGAAAGCGGGACAGGTTCGCTTATGGGATACTGGGGCTGTTCGCTGTCGCTGTCGGCGAGAGGAATTCACACCGCGACGCGAAAGCCACTGATCTGACCCTGCTGGCAGGGTGTGGCATGGCGTTGCTATAATATCTGCAAAGGAGCGAAGCCAATGACCGCCATTCAAGTCGATGAAGACACGGCGAGCGTCCTCACGCAGTTGGCGACGGCTCACAACATGAGCGTCGCCGAATTGCTCCGTATTCTAGCCGCGCATGGTTCGGCTGCTAGGTCGAGCGTGTCGACGGTGGATTTCGACCAAGAATTGGACTCGTTGCTGTTTGACGGCCCGGCGCTGCCGGCGGATTTTTCGCGCGCCGACTTTTATCGACATCACGACTGATGCAATGGCGTCAACTGCTCGTGGCCTTCAACGTGCAAGGCGTTGCCGTGCATGATGCTCGGCTCGTGTCGATGAAGTTCGTCGCTGACACTACTCATCTCCTCACGCTCAACGCCAGCGACTTCGGGCGATATCCTGGCATCACGGCGGTGACGCCTCGCGACGTGATCGCCACCCCGACGACGTGACGTCAGGAATCAGGAATCAAGAATCAACGGTTCGTAGAACCTTTTCCACTCGCCCCAGTGGCCGAGGCCGAACGGGCGCCCGCTCTGGTGGGCCGAGGTGACCAGGCCGTTCCCGTCTTCCGGCTTGCCTGGGCCTGAGCGGCGCGGTAGGCTCACGGAATGGAATTCGAATGAGACCCAGACAAGGCGGCGCGGAATCTGTCCAAGCATCGGGTTGCTTTCAGCGAAGCAGCCACGGTGTTCGGGGATCCGTTGGTCATCACCTTCTACGATCCAGGGCATTCCGACGACGAGGACCGCTACCTGACGTTCGGGTACTCGACGGATGGCCGCCTGCCGGTCGTTTCCCACACCGATCGCGGCGATCGAAACCGAATCATTGGCGCTCGTGTTGCCACACGAAGGGAGAAGAAGATCTATGAGGACGGATAAGACGACTGCCGAGGATGACGATCTCCGTCCCGAGTATCATCGAGATGAACTCAAGGGCGGAGTCCGCGGCATGTACCTGGAACGATACCGAAGCGGCACGAATTTGGCGTTGCTGGCACCGGACGTTCGCGCGGCGTTTCCAACCGACGAGTCCGTGAACGAAGCGCTTCGGTCCCTGATGCACGACACCGTGGCCGCACCGTAGCGTGCTGTTGTCTGGCGAGACGCCAATGCCCGCACAGCCAAGCCCCACGCATCGCCTGTTGGAGGCAGTGATCGACGTCCACCTCGGCGCCGCGGCAATGTCTCGATGTCCAGCAGCACGCATCGCCTGTTGGAGGCAGTGATCGACGTCCACTTCAGCACGATCGCCCAACTGTCCTCGCGGGGTTCTGGCCATGACCGTCTCCCGCAAACAGGGCCACGCCCGTCGCGGCAAGGGATGCAACGGAGCGGCGGGAGCATTCGCAGCCGGTTGCTTGGGCGGTTTACTGACGAAGCACGTGCCGGTAGAATGTTGACAGCCCTTCACACGTACCGGAGGCAAGCCATGAAGAGCATCGCCGACCAACTTCCCCCCGAGATCGCCCGGCAAATCCACCCCAATCGACGAAAAAACGAGGCGGATTACTGCTCACACAATACACCGCGCATATCGTGCGTGCAAGGCGGGGCTGATGCGGTTGCGTCACGCCCTGCAGCCAGCGACGGGGCCGACACGACAAGTTCTTCGACCGGTCGATCGCTGGCTCTCGCCAACCGGTGCAGGCGATCCAGCAACTGATCGGGGACATTGATGGACAGCGTTTGACTCATTCAGGATTCGCCCAAGCTAGCAGTGATAAGAACCGTTCCGGCTGTGTCAGCCCCTGCCTGAGGCTGACAGCCGAAACATCAATCTACCTTGGATTATATCACCGCCGACTGCCACGTCAGCAAGACCCGCGGGAGAATCGGCGAGAAATGGCTGACGGGCGCGAACCAGACGCCGGTGTCCACGAAGCTCGGCATCACCCGCCTCCGCAGAGGTATTTGTCGTGGGCCTGCTTCGCCTCTCGATTGCGCATCCCCAACGACCGATGACAAGAGGAAATGCAAACTGGCCGGAGGGCACAAGATGAAAAGATGAATGGCCCGTTCTACGCCGGATTCGCGTTCTCTGAAACGCGGGCTTGCGGATGGTGGCGAGGTTGGCCAACTCGAACTTGGGCGAAATCGATGGACATGGCACAAGTTACCAGGCTCAGCGGCCTGGATCTGGCGGGCAGGGCGGGTCGAGGAGGACGGGTTCGGCCCAGTCGCCGTCCATTTGGTAGGGGAGCATGTACAGGCGGTCTCCGGTGGAGTTGGTGAAGTAGAGCCGCGAGGGGGACAGGCGGCGGGAATCGCCGTCGGCCCAAAAGGCGAAGAATGGATCGGCCGGGTTGTGGGGCCGGCGCACGTAGCTGTGGTTCAGGGGGCTGTCGCGGGTGACGTGACGCTCCAGATTCCAGCTCACGCCTCGGTCCGTCGAGACCCAGAGACCGACTTCGCCGCCGGTGAAGCCGGGCTGCGGGCCGGGCAGCGTGGGCCCGATCACCGTCCAGCGATCGCCGTCCAGATACAGGCTGCCCATGTCGTAGTTGTGATCGGAGGCGGTGACGGGAAGCGTCTCCCAACACTCGCCGGTCCAGCGGGCGATCTCCCACACGCGCGGGCCGGCCTCCGGCCCCGGCCCGTAGCCGCCGCTGGAGACGCCGAGAATCACCGGGCGGCTGGCCTCGTCGAACAGCAGCTTGGTGATGTAGAACAGCCGCCCACGACCTTCGTAATCGACGACGAGCGCGGGATTCTTGGGATCGTCCAGGGGCGTGGTCAGCGGCCGGCCGTCCACCGTGGTCCAGCTCTTGCCGAAGTCGGTCGTCTGGGCGTAGTAGATATTCGTGCGGCGATCGACGCTGCCGCCGGGATGGTAGTTGAAGGCCGTGCCGATCTTGTCACCGTCCACTCGGCTGACCTGGTAATGGCCCGCGAAGCCGGCCAGCTTAGGAAGTGTCTCCGCCGGCCGCTCGGTCCAACTCCGCCCGTCGCGACTGGTCTCCCAGTACAGTTCCCGGCCATGCGTGTACAGGGTCAACAGGTGAAAGAACCCCTTGCCGGGAACGTGCCAGATCTGCGAGTAGGTTTGCTCGCGCGAGATGATCTCGTCGAACGACTCGACGGAGTACGGTTCCTTGCTGCGGAAGATCTGTCCTGGACGATGACGCCCGCGCCCGGCCAGGAAGACCCACACGTGTCCCGCTTCGTCGATAGTCAGACTGGGGTTGTCGTGCGGATCGTTGACCCCGCGTTGATCGCGGACGATCGTCGGCCGCGGAACGCGGTGTTGCCGGTGGTCGTAGTACGACGCCATGGCCAACAGGTAGCGGTCGTCCGGTCCGGTGGTTCCGCCGTAGACGAAGAAGGTCTTCTCGACCGCGGGAGCGTACACGGCCATCGGCGTCAGCGTGTGGCTGAAGCAGAAGGCCAAGCCGCCGGAGTACTTGTCGCCGTATTGGCCCGTCATCTGGCCGAGGGTGAACCAGATGCCGCGATAGCCGTCGACCTTGTCGCGGAACGTGTAGAAGCGGACAACGTGTTCGGTCCACCCTCGATTGTTTTCGGCCGTGATGACCGCGCGGTAGGTCGCGTTGAGCTTGAGCCCGCCGAGCCGCACTTGCCAGTTCCGCTCCGTCCCCTCCAGCGCCAGTCGCCCGGTGACGTCCTCGCCGTTCAACGAGACCGTGATGGCCGAAGGTTCCACCGGGCGGTCGGCCGTGACGTGGAAATGGAAACCCTCGTCCGGATCGACCAGACCGCCGCCGCGCGGTTTGGCGACGGTGACGGCGGGTGGGCCGGCCGCGGCGGTGATGCGGAGGTTGGCCAGATCGGCATACTCGCCCTGCCGTCCGCGGATAGCCGCGATGCGCAGACGCCCGAACGTCGCCTGCGGAGCGAACCGGTTTCGCCAGCCCAGCCGTTGGCCCACCGGTTTTCCGTCGATGCTCAAATCGAAGCTGCCGGCCGCCAAGTCGTGGACCATTTCGTACCGGTGCCAGGCCGTATCGATGTCGATCAAGTCATGGTACTGGCCGTCGAAGCAAGAGAGCTTTCCCGGATGGTATCCCCAGATGAGAATCGAAGCTTGATGCCGCGCTTCGGTCTCGCCGGGCCGCAGGAGATAGACGTCCAGCGTCCGCGAGTCGGCCGCGGAGACGCGGGCGTCGAAGGAAATCGTCAACCGCGAGGCGGCGGTGGGGGGAAAGTCCAGCAGGTCGGCGTCCGTCGCCTCTTGAGCGGTCTGGCGCCGCCGCAGCGCCCGTGGGAAACGGTCGCCGTCCAACGCCACGATCTGGCCGGGCTGGGCCGTGCCCGATGCCGGCGTCCACCGCCCCTCGCCGTGCGGCACGGGCCGCAGATCGCCCAGCGGATACACGGTCTCGTCGGCAAATCCCTCGGCGTCGAACAACACGACGGATTCGTCGCCTTGCACGGTCGCCACCGCGACCAAAGCCAGACCCACGACCGTCGCCAGAAAAACGTTCAAGTTATTTGTCATGAGGCCAAGCTACCACGAAGCACGCATCGAGAAAAGCAGAACGGCCGTTGCCCTTTCCAGCCGGCGAAGATTGAATCGGGCGATTGCACGGGTTGACGCTTGCGCTGCCAGGCATTAGGCTCGCCTGCAAGCCGACGCGGTTGAATGGGAGAACCGCGCCGACGATCCGGCGCTGGCGGAGGTCGAGACGCGTCTGCTGGACGAGCTGCGCCATTGGCAAGAGCAAACGAAGGAGCACGTGTGATGAACCGCGACGATCACCAGAAGCAGCCGCGCCGAACGGCCCTCGTTGCCGCTGTTGAACGAGCGATGAAACACCTGATCCTGTCTGTCGCTTCGCTGTGCCTTGTCAACCTCCACGCCGGGGCGGCGGATACCGCGCGTCCGGCCAAGCCGAATGTGGTCTTCTTCCTGGCCGACGACCTGGGCCAGCGCGATTTGGGCTGCTACGGCAGCACGTTCCATGAAACGCCGCACCTGGACCGCCTGGCACGGGACGGGGCTCGCTTCACCGACGCCTACGCGGCGTGTCCCGTCTGCTCGCCCACGCGGGCCAGCATCATGACGGGGCAGTGGCCGCAGCGCACGGGGATCACCGACTACATCGGCGCAGCCATGAAGCCGGAACAATGGAAGCGCAACACGAAGTCGCTGCCCGCCCCCTACAGCGATCGGCTCGCGCGGGACGCGCCCACGCTGGCCAAGGCGATGAAGTCCGCGGGCTACGCCACGTTCTTTGCCGGCAAGTGGCACCTGGGGCCGGAAGGCTGGTGGCCGGAGAACCAGGGATTCGACATCAACATGGGCGGCATCGACCGCGGCGGGCCCTACGGCGGGAAAAGGTACTTCTCGCCCTACGGCAATCCGCGGTTGCCGGACGGTCCGCCCGGCGAGCACCTGCCGGACCGGCTGGCGGCCGAGACGGCGAAGTTCATCGAGGCCAACAAGGACGGTCCGTTCTTTGCCTATCTGGCCTTCTACTCCGTACACACTCCGCTGATGGCGCGCGAGGACTTGCAGCGGAAGTACGAGGAGAAACGCCGGCGACTCGGACTGGAGGCGAAATGGGGCCGCGAGGAGCCGCGCGACGTGCGATTGGTCCAGGAGCACGCCGTGTATGCGGGCATGGTCGAGGCGATGGACCAGGCCGTGGGCCGGGTGCTCGCCAAGCTGGACGAACTCGGCCTCCGCGAGAACACGTTGGTGATCTTCACCAGCGACAACGGCGGGCTTTCGACCAGCGAAGGCTGGCCCACGTCGAACCTGCCGCTGCGCGCCGGCAAGGGCTGGACCTACGAAGGCGGCATCCGCGAGCCGCTGCTGGTGCGTTGGCCGGCGGCGGTCAAGGCCGGCAGCGTCGTGAACACGCCCGTGAGCAGCCCGGACTTCTTCCCCACGCTGCTGGAAGTCGCCGGCGCGAAACCGCAGCCCGGACAGACGCTCGACGGCGTAAGCCTCGTGCCGGTCTTCCAGGGCGGCACGCTGCCGGAGCGAGCCTTGTTCTGGCATTACCCGCACTACGGCAACCAAGGCGGCGCGCCGAGCGCGGCGATTCGGCGCGGCGACTGGAAGCTGATCGAATGGTACGAGGACCCGCGCATCGAGCTGTTCAACCTGGCCGAGGACATCGGCGAACAAACCGATCTGGCCCGGACACAGAAGGCTTGCGCTGCCGCTTTGCGCGACGAGTTGCACGCCTGGCAGAAGCAGGTGGGCGCCAAGTTCTCCACGCCCAACCCGGACTACGACCCAGACAAACCCAACGGCCGTGCTGCAAAACGGCAGAAGTGATCATTCTGCCAGGAACGTATCCTGCTGGAAACACGGGGCGAGGCCAAATATGAAATGGAAAATGTTCGTTTTTCTTGTTCTGCACTTCTCGGCTGGTCCTGCCTTCGCCGCACAGCGGCCGAATGTGCTTTGGATTACCAGCGAGGACAACAGTCCTTGCCTGGGTTGTTACGGCGATCCCCTGGCTCTCACGCCGAACCTCGATCACCTGGCTGCGGAGGGCGTCCGGTATCGGAACGCGTTTGCCAATGCGCCGGTCTGTTCCAGCGCGCGGACCACGCTGATCACCGGCATGGTTGCTTCGTCGCTGGGCGCCCACAACCACCGCAGCCGCGTGGCGATCCCTGAAGCCTTCAAGCTCTACCCGCAGCACCTCCGCGCCGCGGGGTACTACTGCACGAACAACTCCAAGACCGACTACAACATCGCCAACGCTGGCAAGCCGTGGGACGAGAGCAGCAAGTGGGCACACTACAAGAATCGCGCCCCCGGCCAGCCGTTCTTCGCCGTGTTCAACTTCACCACCAGCCACGAAAGCCAGGTCGCGCCCAAGCCGGGCAAAACCACCTTTCGCGTGCCGCCTGAAAAGATCTCGCTGCCGCCCTATCATCCCGACACGCCCGACATCCGCCGCGACTGGGCCAATTACTACGACCAGATGACGTTGTTGGACGAGCAGGTGGGCAAGTGTCTCGAGGAGTTGGAACAGGCAGGACTGGCTGATGACACCATCGTCTTCTACTACGCCGACCACGGCGGCGCGCTGCCGCGCGGCAAGCGGGACCTGCACGATTCCGGCACGCGCGTGCCGTTGATCGTCCGTTTTCCCCAGAAATGGGCCCACTTGGCACCCGCCAAACCGGGCGCGTGGGTGGACGACCTGGTCAGCTTCGTGGATCTGCCCGTCACGGTCTTCAGCCTGTGCGGCGTGCCCCGACCCCGTCACTACGAGGGCCGCGCGTTCTTGGGCGAGCAGAAAGCTGCGCCGCGCGAACACGTGTTCCTGTTTCGCGGCCGCATGGACGAACGGTACGACACGGCGCGAGCAGTGCGCGACGGGCAGTTCCGCTACGTGCGCAACTACTCGCCGCATCGTCCCTGGGGCCAGCACTACTCGTATCCGTTCCAGGTTCTGCCCAGCATGAGGTCGTGGCACGCGGAGTTCCTGGCCGGCCGCTGCAACGAAGCCCAGGCCGCGTATTGGAGAACGAAGCCGCCGGAGGAGTTCTATCAGATCGCCGGCGATCCGTTCGAGTTGCGAAACCTGATCGCTCAGCCCCAGCACGCTGCGGACGTCGCCCGCCTGCGCGCCGCGCTCCGCGCCGAAATCCTGGCTGCGCGCGATACTGGTTTCATCCCGGAAGGAATGATCCCCAACCTGGCTGGCGACAAGACGATCTACGACTACGCGCACAGCGACGCGTATCCGTTAGAGCGAATCCTCGATCTGGCTGACACGGCCAGTGACGGCAACCCCGCAAAGCTGCCGGCGCTGATCGCCGCCCTGGACGATCCGCATCCGGTCGTCCGCTACTGGGCCGCGACCGGCTGCCTGATCCTCCGGGACAAAGCCGCGCCGGGGAAAGCGAAACTGCTGGAACGACTGAACGACGACTGGGCCGACGTCCGCGTCGTTGCCGCGGAAGCCGTCGCGCACGTCGGCGAGCAGGAAGCGGCCATCAGGACGCTGGGAAAGGTGCTCACCAGCGGCAACCTTCATGAAGCGCTCGCCGCGCAGAATTCGCTCGACTTCTTGCGCCAGGCCGGTCATGTTACGTTGGCTCGCGCTCAGGACCTGGTGCGCGACCTGAAGTTCGGCGAACCCGCGGATCGCATTCCGAAGTACCTTCTGAGCCTGCCCTAGATTCCCGTCCCCCTCCCCCTGATGCCGTCCCGCGAGTTCGTGGCCGTTCTCGCCGTTCCAATTGGCGACCTGATCGAGCACGGTCGGAACGCCCTGAGCCCGCAGCAGGTAGTTTTTTCCCGACGCCGCGCTTCACCAACCTCTCCCTGCCTACGCTCAAGTTTGTGGTCAGGGAATCAAATTTCCTCAGACGGCCATTACGCGCCGCATGATTGTCGGAAGCAAGATGTGCCACCACCTCAGAAGCCCACCTATTTTGAAAGAGCCGGGTGGTACCGCCGCGGTAGAGACCCGCGGTATCAGCGCGGAAGCGACCTGCAGGGCGGATGTCGGGAGGTCGAGGTGCGCACGGGATCCCCGCTCGGCACAGGGCATTTGAAAACTGCGGAGTTGTGGTTGGAGGGGGCGGGATGTTGCCGAGCATGAACGGGAACTGCGGATGGGGGCGCGTGGCGGTTGGGCGGAGTGGGAAGGCCGGGGTCGCCGCCGGCGCTTGCGGGCTGCGCCCGCGGTGCTCGCTGCGACTCGGATTTCCTGACTGTCACGGATTTTGGGGGCCACCAATTGATGGTGACAAGATAGGCAAAATCGGCCATGATCTACTTTCGGTCATCAAACAAGGAGGTGGACCATGGCAGAAGGATCGGCAACCAAACCGTCCCGACTTATTCGTAGCATTTGTTTGCCGGTGAGTGAAGAGGAGTATCAGCGGGTCGTCGATAAGCCGGCCGAGTGCCGAAGGTTTTTGGCTGGCTGCTACGCGAATATGCCGGAGTTGTTTCCGGAGGGCTTCGAGGACGGCTATGAAATGAAGGACAGCTACTGGTCGAGGAAAATGCAGCTGCGCCTACGCCGCATCGAACTGCGCAACGGAGTAGCTTACACGCTTCGTCCGTCCTTCGTCATGCCGTACTTGACGGGCAAGGTTGAAGACGTGGAGGGTCCCTTGTTTTTGCGTCGCTTCGGGGTGCCGTACTGGGCCTTGGCCTATGTGTTCGGCAAGGATGCCATGCACTGGTATCGCCAGGAAATTGCGCTGGGGCGATTCAGCGTGGTGGGTACCACGATCCGTCGTGTGGCCTTGCCGACCAATCTGCTGGCGGACGAGCACCACGAGCGTTGCCAGGGTGAGAAGGTCTATGTGGTCACGACGATGGGCGGAGGCTGCTGTCTGGGAGCGGAGGTGACGGGCTCGGCGGACACGCCCGCGCTGACCGAAGCCTACCGCGTGTTTCAGGAGGAAGCCCGAGATGTGGAGCCCGACTACTCTCCTCAGACCGTCAACACGGACGGTTGGAAGAGTACGCAGGCCGCCTGGAAGGCATTGTTCCCGCTGATCATCACGCTGTTGTGTTACTTGCACGCCTGGCTGAAGATCCGCGATCGAGCCAAACACTTGGGCCCGAAGTTCGGTGAATTATCACGCAAGGTCTGGCACGCATATCATGCGTTGAGTCCGCGCGGCTTGAGGCAACGGCTGAAGGCCTTGCGGAGTTGGGCTGGACAGCTAAATCAGACACCCAGAGATATATCAGCATCGAATCCGACGTGTACGGTGACGGGAACGAACCAAGCCCAGGCCATAGAAGCATCTGACGGGCGTGGCCCTGCTGTGTGGCACGGCTTACTGTGTTAGCCGTGCCGGAAGTGCGACGGAACCCTGCCGCAGAATGCGCCGCGCCGGTTTCCGACGACGAGCTGGCTCCCTCGATATCAACGCGGGTCCGCAGCGCAGGCACGGCTAACAGAGTAAGCCGTGCCACACCCGAACTGCTGGCAAGCGACAGGCGTGGCACGGCTTACTGTGTTAGCCGTGCCGGAAGTGCGACGGAACCCCGCCGCAGAACGCGCCGCGCCGGTTTCCGACGACGAGCTGGTTCCCTCGATATCAACGCGGGTCCGCAGCGCAGGCACGGCTAGGAGGCTGTCCAAGATTGCTCTCCCAGGCAAGTCGAGAATTTGGCATACTGGGGTTGCCGGGGGGCGTTGGAGCAGGTTGAACAGAGGTGCTAGCAACACCAGGAGCGGATCATGGACGATCGAGCGAAGCGGTTTCGGCCTTGGGATGCGTTCATAGGACGACAGGAGATCGTATCGCCGGAGACCATGTTGCCCGAAGATGACTTGGTCTTTTTCCTGTTGGAGACGATACCGGAACTCGATTTGTCGGCGTTCTATGAGTACTACTCCACGGACGGCCGCGGTCAGCCGCCGTTCAGTG
>Ga0302241_1001955_pt1 | contig 13475 bp, 12 predicted proteins | sample AAG_UR_Arg_MG_FD_193532 | JGI IMG/M metagenome (GOLD analysis project Ga0302241, IMG submission 193532) | Enriched activated sludge microbial communities from anaerobic digester in WTTP, New Holstein, Wisconsin, United States - AAG_UR_Arg | ecosystem: Engineered > Bioreactor > Anaerobic >...
AGAAGGAGTCAATAAACTTCTGATCTTGACATACCCTTACGGTAATGGTTTTCATCTTTACCTCGGTTAATATAATAAAATATATTATTAATATTGTCAATGTTGAATCTTTTGCCTTTAGCATATATGCTTGGGCTAGTAAATTCAAAGGATTGGTTATCATGAAATTGTTTGCTGGTATTCCAAGAGAAGATCATTTAATGACCAAGAAATTCATAAATGAAACTGGTCGCACTGCTCGAATGGTTTTAGGGGGCACAATATTCGAACTCATTGATTTTCAAGACGTTCCTCCTCATGATGAGATTGCTATAGCTATTCCAGAAATCCTGACAGATCAGGATATGGATTTCTTCATAGAATGTTATGATTGTCTGAAAGACGAACTTTCTTGGTTGTCGTTCGGAGTTAATGGAGAAAGATTAGGACCCTTCCATGTTTTCAAGGATCATCCATCCTTGATTGCCCTCTATTATTCTAGAGGGGGTACTATTCAAGCTATATTTGACGCAGATGAATCCTTTTCTTTTGTTAAACTGACAGTAGACAAGGGAGATGAATTAATTACCTGTAGCCGAGAATTAATTTGGGCAGGTTATCAAGGGGAACCTATTCCTTCCTCATTGTTCATGTTAGAGCCAACAATCAGAATGGCATTTGATTATGCCGGGATGATGTTTGAACCAGAAGATATTATCAGTGGAGACAATTTTCCAATCGAATTCAAAGGCGATAAGAATGGTGATTCTGGTAAGGAGAAGAAGGAGAAATAAGCAACTGCTTATTTTTTTATCCACAGTTATATTGACATATCCAGAAAATATAGCATAATACATATTAATGCTTCCTTATGATAGGGGCAGTGATCATTGAGAGGTGAGAAGAATGAAGAAAGTGTTTATTTTGCTCCTGTCAGTATTTTTATTGATAGGAATGGTATCGGCAAGCATCGGACCAGTTGGTCAGATTGCTCAAATCACTCCACCAGGAGTACAGGTGTCTGGAGGACAGAGTGCCTCAGTTTCAGCTATTAGTCATGGAACCGTCAAAAGTCCTGTGCCTGAAGTCGTGCATAATGAAATGCCGGTTAGTCCAGGTAACGGACTGGTTAGTCATGAGGCTGTTGGTGCATCATGTGCGTCGTGCTATAATAGGCCTCCAGTAGTTGATATTGGAGATGACTTTACTATCTACTCTGGACAGAGGGTTACTCTGCATGTTAACGCTTATGACCCTGACGGTGATCGTATGTATCCGACATGGTATGCTACAGCCGGATATTTAAGTAGTCGGAATTCATTTTCTCCGACCTATACTGCTCCTCAGGTTAGGAGTGCTACTACTCTTTCTATTACCTGTTCAGTTAGGGATAGTAGAGGTGCTATGGGTACGGATAGGGTATATGTCACAGTTATACCAGGTAGTGGACCGATTCCAGGGCAGAATAGGAATCCCACCGTGACAATATCGGGTACGGCAACAGTGAATTCAGGAGATTTAATCAGGGTTAGTGTTAGTGCAAGTGACCCTGATGGAGATAGACTCTCCTATAGCTGGTACGCAACAGAAGGAGCTCTTTCGAATCCATCAGGCACTAGTACCACGGTTACTACACCTACCTTTATTAATACTCCAAGAAGGATGGTGGTAATGGTTACGGTTACTGACGGTAAAGGTGGAATCAGTTCTGATTCTCTCCAAGTGACCGTTATGCCGGTCAATTCAGGCACAGAGCCTGTAATAACTATGCCGAGTACGGCTTCCGTACGAGCAGGAGGAACTATTTCAATCAATCCTACCGTGACATCTCCCAAAGGGCTTCCTCTGAGGTATGTCTGGTACTGTACCCAAGGGTCTATTAGCAATATCAATAGCAAAAATATAGTGTTCACTGCTCCAAATAATCCTGGAACAGTGGTCATCTGCAACCTTATTGCAGTAGATTCCGAAGAAGGGAACGGATCAAACTTCATCAAGATAACAGTCACTTGATGAAGAATAAATATGGGCATTGCAAAAGCAAGGCCCTCTTTTTATTGACATTTTTGGAAATAAGTTCATAGTATAAGTAGTAAGTTGGTGATAATTATGCCAAGTCTTATTGCAAAAATATTTTCTTCAGAGTTGAGGAGGATAAGGAAAAGGAGTCGCTTAATCAAGAAGATTGAGCGAGGTAAGGAAGAGGGGGATATCTCATTTTTGGAAGATGCAAATCGAGAGGATTTAGAGTGCTTTCAATGCAACTGTCCTCATGAAAACCTTGAGCCCATCTATGAAGTAGACAATGATTACTTCAATGGATTTCAAGGAGAGTCCAGAGAAATACTTAAAGGATGGAAATGTCTTCGTTGTGATTTATTCATTCCGAGACCAGAAGGTCATCCTTGGGTAGTCTGTCATAAGTGTGGTGGCAGGATGCAGAAATCAATTTATTTCTGTAATATCCACCCTAAAATTAGGCTCATCTCGGAAAAAGTACGTAACTCTTAACCAAGATTGATTAATTATGTTTGTAAATACAGGCAAATATCGTATGATTATAGTATAATCTATTATTAATTATTAATCAAACGATTTTATGTCTCAGAAATTTACTAATTTCCCTATTCAAGAAGTTTTAGGTTTAAGAGGAATGGTCGTTGACTTTACTGAATTAGACGATAAAAAGAAAGAAATAACTACCCACCTAAAACGTGACTTACGGTTTACTATAAGCTATTGTTCTGTCTGTAACTCACCTGCCCCACGCGAAAGACGTCTGACTAAAGTTGTCCGTGACTTACCTATAGCTGAGTATGACTCATACCTCTGTTGTGAATTATTCATGGTCAAGTGTAAAGCTTGTGGATGTGTTCGAGAAAGACTTGATTTTATTGATAGATGTTCTAGACTTACAGTAAGATTAGAAACATATATATTTAAACTAGTTAATATGTCTACTATTAAAGATGTTGCAGATAAGTTCTCCATGTCCTGGGAAACAGTTAAGAATATCGATAAGAAGTATCTAGAAGCCAAGTTCAAGAACTTAGACTATGGTAATCTAAAGCATATAGCCATGGATGAAATTGCTAACAAAAAAGGGCATGACTATTTATCAATAGTCATGGACTTAGATACGGGACGTGTCATTTGGGTAGGCGAAGGGCGAAAAGAGGAGGATATTGATAAGTTCTATGATACATTGACTAATGAGCAGAAAAACGCTATTACAGCCATCTCTATTGATATGTGGCCAGCCTACATCTCAGCCGCTAAAAACCATTGTCCTGAGGCAATGATTGTTTTTGATAAATTCCATGTAGTCAAGAAGTTTGGCGAAGTGATTACCAAGCTAAGGACATCGGAACATCACAAAGCTGATACACCAGAAGGTAGAGATATTTTGAAGGGCACTAAATGGCTACTACTCAGGAATAAGGCTAATTTAAAACCAGAGGCTAAGCAAGAATTAAAACAACTATTAGAGCTTAACGAACATCTTGCTACTGCTTACATATTGAAAGAAAAACTAGCAACAATCTGGAATTACAAAAGTGTTGGCTGTGCTAAGCGGGCAATTGATGAATGGATTGACTTAGCTGAAGAATCAGACATCAGGGGAATTAGATCATTCATTAAGCTACTTAGACGACACGAATACGGAATATTGAATCATTGTAAGCAACCAATCAGCAATGGCAAGCTTGAAGGAACGAATAACAAGATCAAAGTTTTGAAACGTCGAGCTTACGGTTTCCGTGATGTTGAATACTTCAAACTTAAAATCCTAGAAGCCTGCCAAGGCAAGAAGACTAATTAATTACCGTACTTTTTCCGAGATGAGCCAATTTTTTTATTTTAAGCTTTATTTTTAATTAATACAAGGACAAGTATTTCTTCATGTGCATGTATAAAAAATACAGTAAGTATATTAATCCTAAAAATTTGTATCAATTCAAATTCCCTACTTCTGTTGAGATATATGGCTATACAAATCTATGCAGGATATAACTATCATAGCTGGAATAACGGCATACTGTTGGAAGAATATCATGAATAAGATAATAAGGAGTAAATATGAAATTCTAAATAACTGATCAGTCGCAATAGCTTTCATGTCCGGCTGAATCTGACTCATTTTGAAGGTATATAAATGGTTTGTGATAAAACCTATCCCCATAACCATAATAACCAGAAGATCTGAGGACTGGTAAGACAAGCAGAGAAGAATAAAGAAGATTAACATCGAGATTGAATACATCTTCAAGAAGAGCTTAATTGTCTTTTTATTCGGAGTTCTGCACTTATAGCCATCTGCCCAGATAAGTCCCTTCATTTCTTTTCCACACATTTTCGATATCCTAAAATAAGAAAAGATTCCAGAGACTACCAACCCCATCCAATAAACTTTGAGTAAGGTCAGGGAATCAATTGCTCTGATATGAGCTATAAAGATATATATAATACTTGAAAATAGTAAGATAAATAAAGATATATCTTTTCTCCATTCATACGCAACCTGTTTATTATTACTCTTCATATTCCCTATCTACAATCATAATCATCATTCCTAGGATTACAGTCAGAGCTGGTATTAGCGGGCTCTCCTATATACCCATCTGAATCAACACAAAACATCTGCATCTTACTATCTTTACCAGAAAGATCGACCTTGAAACACCAGGCCATCCCATCGGAACTAATGAGAATATTATTCTCGGTTTCTAGTTCTTTATTTATCGATCCCACTAAAACAGAAGTATCTCCCTCCTCGGTGACCCCGAAATAGGTTCCTTGATTATTCTTAATCTTAAACAATTCTGCTGCACTTCTTATCTGACTCATCGTAGCCTTTACTTTCGGAGAGCTGTTATAATGAACGGGTTTATTGGAATTGGTTTCGCTAATCTGGAACATAACCAACGCCATTAGAATGATAAAATACGAAATCTTGAAAAAATTATCTCCCCTTGCTGGAGGATAATCAGTCATAACAAGTGTTGATAGCCCTATAGCAAACAATGCTAATATTAAAAGTCGATTGTTGTAATTTTCAATATCTAAAAAAGGTGAAATAAATATTATAAGACATGCAATGGGAAATATGAGGAACATTGCACCTAGAAAAACAGGACCAGTATCCCCTGACTTACGTCCAGAGATTATAAAAGATACGGACTTGATAAACCATTCCATAGCTAGGAATAACATCAACACAAGACCTATTGCACTCATAAACAAATCTTTATAGGCAAAACTAGGTACGAATAGAATTATTACTAATCCTAAAAATGTAAATATACTAACCTTACGTAAATCATTATGATTAATATTCATATAATAATATGCTTTATTATAACTCTGTCCCTCCCCACTCAACCACTGTAAATCCTTTTCTTTCAAAAGGAATTATTTCTTGCTCAACTATATCGACCTTATGATTCAAGGGTTTATACACCATAAATACCCTCAATACTGAATCTGGTTTAGGGGTGATATTTAAAGGAGCGGAATCAACATACTCCTTGCCTGCAAAATGAATAAGGTTGTATGGATTATTTTTCATGCGGGGATACCAGTAAACGATAAATTCATTATACTCCTTCGGAGTCATTCCCATTAAAGAAAGTTTATTCTGCAAGAACTCTCTTGTATCTTCTCCCTTAACAGCGAACCCTGTCGAAAGATCCCAATTAACCTTCTTATTAAATTCTCCCTCCCAAAAGATATATTCATATTCCTTACCATCTCTTTTATCGACTACCTTTCCGTCTGGGTAGGCAGTAACGCTCCATCCTCCAATTTCTTCATCATAATCAGGATAGTCTGCGATAATCTTCCCTTGGTAGTCTAGCTCAACAAGGACGTCAGTTTCTTTTTCTGGATATAAATAGATAACTGGCTTTTCTGCACCGCCTGTAGCCATAAGTATTACGAATAATATAGCGAAAGCAATAAGAGTAGTGGTAAGAGAAGTCATACTCGTGTCTCGGAAATAATATATCATCTTATCGACAGACTTCTCATCGCAAGCTCCTGATAAATCATTAATAATATCTTCCTTGGTAACTCTTTTTGAGACCATTTTCCTTATCCTGATAAATAAATCTTTATTTATCTCTGCATCTTTCATAATATCATTAGAAATACTGTGTTTCAGAAAAAGAACTACTGATAGAGATATTACAAAAACCACTAGCCCAATAGGAATAAAAATAAATGATAATCCGATGACTAAAGGTAAGATGAAAATATGCTGGGCAAAACGCTTTACCATTACTGATGTTTTCATACGCTAGCAATTATTTAATTATATAATATTTACTTATTATATAATACCACTAAAAGAACGGTTGGCAAAGAAAATATTCTTCATTTGAGATAAGAATAAAAAAATCGGAGGTGTACTACCCCCCCCTTTTTTTTGCTAAACTATACAATCTTCTTTAATTCCTGAGAAATACTAGCTATTACAAAATTATAATTCTTCATCTTCATCCCGAAGGCACCAAAAATCGTGTTTTTTATTCTGTTCAAGAAAAAGCTTTTCTAGCCTACTCCAGTCCTGTTTTCTATTTCCCTCTTCAGTAAGCTCATCTGCGTATTCTGGTCCAAATCCTGCAAACATAGCAGAGATAAGGTAACGGACTCCTTGGTTATCATGGGGATTAATTTTAAGGAGAAGCCTATACAATGATTCTGCTTCTGCTAAATTACCCAGGCTATGCTCCAGCATTGCTTTATAACAGATTAAACGAAGAGCAGGTCGATTACTCATCACCCCCCACCTGCATTCAGTTGGCCACTCTGGATAGACTGCCTTAACCTCTTCAAATCCTCGTTCCACATACTTCTTATACTCTTTCATATCTTTCTTTTTAAGGTATGAGCTGGCCATCCCTACATATCCAGCAAGATAATGCTCATCCATTTTTAGAGCTTTTTTCAATAATCTAATAGCTTCATCTGCATCTCCTTCAAATAGATAATCCATGGCATCATAATAGTAATCATCCTTAATACTACCAGTGGAATATATATCATCTTGTTTTTCTGGATTAGCACTAGCTTTATCGACTGGAATCAACCATCCTAAGCTCTGCCATAGCCTTAGTTCTTCGGAGTATGGTAGACTGTCTGGAATTGGGTTAACATAATAAACCTTGATATCTTTTCCCTTAACCTTCTCCCATCCAATAGCAAAAGCTATTTCAGCAAATACTCCAGGCCCTATATACCCAGGGATTCCGTCTTTTTCTAGATTAAGCACTAATATAGCATCAGCCTTACTAATAGAAAAATAATGACTAGAAAACTCTTCTTCGTAACTAACCCCATCTTTAGTTCTTACTGGATACTTAATTACACGAAAACCAATATCTTCTAAAATATCTTTCCACTCCATGATTTCCTTGCCAAATTTGATACTCGAACATATTACTATCTTTTTCATATTTATATTCAAATTATTTATATATTAATACTTTGCATAAAGTATTGATAAAAAATCAAACATTAAAAAAGACTATCAAACTAGAGATACCATTATCCCTATAACCCCATATATCTTCTGATCATAATCCGTATAGAATTCTCTTATCTCCTCTAATAAATCTTTTTCTGACTCTCCTCCAAACCATCTAGCAGGAAAGACAGAGAATAATTCTTCGAAGGTATCATATTTGTGACAGGAGATAACCACTACTGATATCACTTCTTCAGGCCTTCCGCTAATGAAAAACTCAATTCTATCTCCTGGCTGTACCATCTGACGCTTTTCGTCAAAGAGCCGTGATTCTATAACTTTATCACCTTGCTTCATTTTCCTGAAAGCAACTTCATTTAAACTCATTCTATGAATCATATTCCTATTTTATTATCTTATCGAGATATAACGACCACTCTAACTCTAAAACTAGGATATCTTTGCCATATACTTTTTTAATTTCATCTAAGTTTTGAGATAAAGAGTAATGTCTGGAAGTATGACAATATACATCTTTAAACTTTTCTCTGGAATACTCGCTTATTAGCCATTTAACAAATGAGCCGACCTGAGGATAGATAATAACTAGCTCGACGTCTTTCCAATTATCATTACTACATAAAAATTGCAATGAATAAAGATTGCCCTTTAATTTTATATCTTTAGTAAGCACATGCAAGTCACTGCCCATAAAACCGTTTTCCATATATTGAGCCAATCCTTCACAGAATAGATACACAGACAACCCCCAGGGTAGCGATAGTAAATGAGTGTCTTCGTGTTCGCCGATGAACTTGCATCTTTCATTATAGATGACATGTATTTCAAATTTCCGAGAGATAAGTTCTCCATTAACAATAGATAGCTTTCTCCAAATAGCATTACCAGGACTATCATCACCCATTAAAGATATTTTATCCTTAAGACCAGGATAGAGATAATAATCTATCTTTTGATTATTATTAATTCCAAGCCATTGAGTAATTTTATTGTAATGAAACTCCTTGAGATTAGCAATGGATTCGATATCCTGATGAGCTAACGAACTAGGTTCGAAATAAAAATGATAATGGAGAGATTCATGATTAATGAACCCCTTCCTGAGATAACCTTCTTTATACCAATCAGTATCCTGTATATATTCCATTATTGTCGCTTTGAAAAAGAATACCCGGAAGTCCTAGAAGCTTTCAAATAAACAGTCCTACTCTCTTGGTCAAAACTATCTAGATAGAATGGTCCGTCTACGATAATAAGGTTATTGTGTTTGTCAGCCCAGGATTTGATATTCAACTTCTTTTCCTCTAATTCTGAAGAGGTTAAATAGTTTTTCTCTCCTACTGTGAATATTGACGAAAACTTATTCGAATCTAAATTATTAACCTTTTCTAAAACTGTTTTAATATGATCTTTATTGAGCAGGTCCATAGCAGGTACTCCATAAGTATCTGCATTAGAAAGACTATTCATCATCGCTCTGTCTTCATAAATAATTTCATTAGTAGCTGCATAAAGAACCCAGTTATTAGGAGTAAACGTGGCTTGACTGACTACCATCCCTTTATTAAAATGCCAGATATCGACATAGACTTCAAGATGAGTGTCATCAGCAATCCTATATGCTTTTATTCTGCTCAAACTTTCGGCATCCATATCCGCAACTTCAGACCATTTCTCGTTATGAACCGACTCTTGATCGACGTATAAAGTATAAAGTATGTCGGACCAAGAAATATTGGAGCCGTCATGCCATTTTGTGCCAATGTATTTAGAAAGGTCGAATGTCACCTTAGTGGTAGCCGAAGCCCCCTCCCCAAGACTAACCCATCCATGCTTAGCTGAATCCCACATAAATGCGTCAGAAGGAATATCAAGCTTTCCCTCTGGCCCAGCCGTAGTAATAGATGAATCCCATCTATTAGACTCATACTCTAAATTATCCTTATTATTCCATCCTGCAAAATCCCTCAAACACTGCTTAATATCCATCCTATAGATATTGGTAGCAAACCATGAATAGTTAAAAGGATCTCCTTGTTCATAAGTCTCCTTGGTTCCAATAATTATTTTATCTTTACCAGGAACGTACATACTTCTGAAATTTGGAAGGTCTCTAATTCCTACATATTCACTTGGATTAATTCCTTTAACATAGTCATTAGCAGCGAATATCTGCTTTTTAGTTACTAATTGAATAGAATACGCATTCTCAAGTACTTCCTTGGTCCCGTCTCTCAATAAAGAAACCCATTCATTCTCATCATTGTAATTTCCGTTAAATAATTTCTTCCCGATATTGTCCAATGTCTCGTTCTCGTAATTCCAAGCACCTTCCTTGCTACTACCTGCAAGGGTCTTCATAAATGGTGACTGATAGATGATGAAATAGTCATCAAATTTAGAAGCACTATAATAGATTGCTCCACTGATTTTAACATTCCAGGATAAGTTCTTAGGATTCTGACCAAGAACAGATTCACTGGAATTACTGTAATATATCCTCTCTACAGAAAATCCGATATCTTCAAACTTCTCTGCAACATACTCGCCTATCTCCTTCACTTCTCCATAAGCAGTGCCTTCATATATAGCTATCTTGATTACGACTGGCTGATTCTTAAATAACCACTTCCCCTCTTCTTTAACTGCACCCAATTCAGACATTACACTATCCATCTTATTTGATGCACTATCTTGATTATATGAAAAATCATAGGAATCAACGACATCTTTTACAAGACCATAATCAGGGCTGGCATCGAAAATAGATATTTTCCTAGGAGAACCATATCCTTTAAGAATAGTATCCACTATTTCTTGTCTATTTATTAGATTATTTACAGCAAATCTAAACTCTTTCACTGAAAAAGGATTAATAACTTCATTAGTAGACGGAGCAGGATTGAAATCTAGTCCGAAGAATTGAGAAGGAGCTGTATATATCTTTACCCCCTTACCCTTCAATGAAGCTGCATCTTCTGGAGATAACGTGCCTAGATAAACATCTATATCTCGAGCGATAAGCTGCTTGACCGCATCTTCTGGTGAGACTTTTTTAAAGGCCATGTTCTCTGCGGCTGGAGATAATGATGGTTCTCCTACCATCTCTTGAATCCGCGGAAAAGCCAAGAGAATAATGAGCGCTATGATTATGATAATCGCTATCTTTAACTGAGTAAGTCCTTTCATGTTATTTTTATGGAAAGATATACAAATATATTTCCGATTAAAGTTTAATTATTACCTGATTACAATATATGGGTTGAAAGGGTTTTTGTAAACGAAATTGACCACATCTGATGATTACAACCAATAATATGAGGCCTATCTTAACCTTAATCAGACTATAAATATTTGATATTATCGCGTACAACGAAATCCGAAATTAGTCTGATTATGAGAAGGGGCATTAATAAAGGTCAAGGCAAAAGGCCCAGAACCAAGTCCATTTGCCCAAGATCCTCCACGAAGCAAGCTGTTGCCATTAGTAGTACAACCTAAATACATTCCAGCACTATGTGTAGATAAATACAAAGGACTAGAACCATATGCCCCAAGCTCATAATCTAATAAGTTAGAATTATTCCATTCTCTCCAACTACCACCACTGTCATACCAATAACCCTCTCCAGAACCTTTAGTACAGGTAGCATTATTTCTTTCCCATACATTTCCTGCAAAATCCCATATAGTCTGCCCATTGGCAAGATTATGAATTCTCTTAAGGGCAAAATTCCCTGATGACCCAACGGTATTCGCACCTGTATTATATAAATCGTTAGATGTTCCAGTGGTCGAAGCAGGAACAGTGTTCTGAAAACCATCCGCAGTATTTACAGCCGAATACCCCCTAGAAAGAACTCCTGAACCGACAGTACCTGTACTCCAATTAGAAGCTCTAGAAGCAATATACCTGGCAAGAGATGCCCATTCAGTATTAGTAATCAGATGATATCCAGAGCCAAGAGATGCACATTCGGCAATAGCTTGAGAGTGGTCAATCATTACCCAAGGAGTGCCCGATGCCCTAGACTCAGGAATAAAAGCAGAGTCATATACCTGATTACCATTATCGTTAATCTATTGAGGTGTAAAATATCGAATAATCACAGTGCCAGAGCCTCCAAAACCCTCACCACCACCTCCTCCAGATCCAAGACCATTTGTTCCATGAACTGAAGGAATTCCAGAACCGCCTATACCCCCTGCACCATAAGTCATAGAAACCCCTGTTATAGAACTAGTAATACCAGCTCCTCCATTCCCAGGAGTGGCACCAGAATTAGGATACCCAATACCTCCTGCCCCGCCCCCTCCTCCTGCACCTGTGCCTGAACCAGTCCAAGTACCTCCAGCATAGCCAGAGCCGCTAAGTCCACCATGAGCAGGGCTATAACCACTATTACCATGAAGAGCTACTATGGATCCAAAGACACTATTACCTCCATTAACATTAACAGTCCCTCCCTGACCCACTACTACATTTACTGATTGCAAAGGCTCGATATCATACGACCCAGATAATACCTGTCCTCCTCCTCCGCCAGCATTCCATGTAATTCCATTTATTGCACCTCCAACACCACCACCTCCTCCAACAACTAAATAGTCGACATCAGATACTCCATTAGGAGCAGTCCATATTATGCTACCCGATGAAGATGTTGTATATTTGTTAATTGTATATTCTCCAATTACTGATTCAGCACAAGTCAATCCTCCTCCCGAAATACAGGATGAAGAAAGCTTACTAGCAGTACACGTAACAGCATTACCACCATTAACCCCAATGCATTGCCAAGATACTGGATTGTCAGATGTCGGAAAAGCAGGAGATATCGGAGACGAAGAACCAATCGAACAGAAAGTATTAGACCCATAACTTGTCACAGTTGCGTAAAACTCCTTATTTGCAGTACCGCACTCTCCATCAACTGATTTACTTGCAGAACATGATACTGAAGCCGAAGTCCCCGCACAAGTCCATGTCCAAGGACCAGATCCCGACACCGTACTAGGGATTCCATAAGAACACAAATTATCCGTAGGAGTAGAATAAAGATTAGACCCATTAGCAGATCCACATTTTCCGTGAATACTATGATACGAATCAATTCCATTATCAAAAAGTGAAGCTACTTGCTCTTGATTAATAGTATGGTTATAAAAACGAACTTCATCCACTAATCCGTTATAATAACTTGTCCACACATTAGTCGGCATTGCATCTCCAATGCCAATATCACCCATTATAAAATGAGTCGCATAATTTTTTGTATTATTTAAAATCCCATTAATATATAGCTTAATTCCAGAACTATTAGTCGTAACAACAACATGCGTCCATTGATTTATAGGAAGGGGAGTTGAACTATCGACGTTACCGCTTCCTGAAGGTGTTTCGTAATACACTCTTAGAATGTTATTCTGGATATATCCTATAGTAAGATCCCCGCTATATCCACTTGCATGCTTTCCAATAATTGTATCAAAATCATATGTATGTGTCGTATTAGTAGCATTCCTTAATGGCTTAACCCATAGAGACCAAGTAATATCATTTATGCCAAAGACACTACTAAAATTTCCGGTATTCACATAATCATTACTTCCATCAAACTGCAGACACCCTCCTGAGATACAATCAGATGAAGTCTTCCAAGTAGGTCCATTAGTTAGAGTTCCATGATTAGTTCCTGCTGAATCATAAGCAGTAGTACCTGTTCCTTCATCAAACTTCCAATGAGAGACAAGTCCAGTAATAGCTTGGGTAGTCTGACATCCTGTTAAGGCTTCAGTGTATTCAGTGTTGTCAGTAGCATACAAGGCATAACAGTACTCTGTGTTATCAGTAAGCCCTGTGTCTATGAAGGCATTACCGTTGTCTTCATAGATGGTTGTTCCATCTGTTCTAGAAGTAGGAATAGAACCTTGTTTCCTTACTATCAGGGTATTAGTAGAACCAGTACCAGGAGTCCAGTTAAGAATAATAGAGTTGTAGGCTACT
>Ga0302241_1001962_pt1 | contig 13430 bp, 9 predicted proteins | sample AAG_UR_Arg_MG_FD_193532 | JGI IMG/M metagenome (GOLD analysis project Ga0302241, IMG submission 193532) | Enriched activated sludge microbial communities from anaerobic digester in WTTP, New Holstein, Wisconsin, United States - AAG_UR_Arg | ecosystem: Engineered > Bioreactor > Anaerobic >...
TTCCATCCATTCTATGGCAAGTTTATCCCATAAAAGACTAAATTCCTGATCTTTTATATTATATATAGATTTATTCATGTAAGCCATACCATCCAGTGTGTTTCCTGCAGTACTGTCAAATCTGTCGCGGATCTTTCCCCGGGTAGAACACAGAGGGTAAAGCATTGTTAAAATAAAGAGAAAAATAAATAGGGATAACCAGAGTTTTCGGTAATATTTTACATATTTCTCTGAATTTTCTATTATTAATTTCAAGCCTTTTACACTGGCCAGCCCAAAGAGTACCCATATTTGAAAATAGAATTTAAATACTGTATTCATCCGGCTTATATCACCTTTTAGAACTATATACTCCACAAGACATGATAGAAACACTCCTATTCCTGCGAATGTTATTGTCATCTGCCATGTCGGTTCAGGTTCTGGTCTGAATATTAAAAGAACTGTAAGAATAAGTATCCATATAGATAATCCTGTGAGAGGATTAATAAATACAGTTATAATTAACCCCAGAAGGAAGAAAAGAAATGTTATTATTAAATATAAATGAAATATAGGAGATGGTTTTACAAGAAGATCATAAAGTTTTATAAATCGATTGAGTTTATGCCATTTTCTTAAGAGAATTTTTATAAATTTTATGAGTTTATTATGGTTTTTTCCATAACAGAAATCTATTAGAAGGGCAGTTATTATTGAAAAGAGAAAAAGCCCATGTATAGTCAGATAGTCTGAGAGAGGTGTTTTTGATCCACGCCAGAGTTCAAAACTGTTATAGCCGGGGATATAAGATATGTGGTATGGCAGATACAAAATATAAGAAGTAATTATTGTTATTATCCATAAGAAGAGTGATTTTTTTATTATATTATAAAGATTTTTTTCTTTTCCCTGGTAGCGGATTAGCAGGGCCACAAAGAATAGAAAGCTATATGTAGGTACATCCCAGGTATTTGTTGGCCATAGAGCACCTGTAAAGAGTGCTATAAAGCATATAAGAAAAGGCGTAATTCTGGTACTTCGAATTATTGCTATAATTAGAACGATTACGACTATCGTAAGAGGTAAACCCATAGCGTGGGCATGAAGATCTCCATAAAGATAAGTAAACCATGGAAATTCAGTTATTGGCACTGCTTCAGATGATTCATATGAAATAACCCTGGTTGCATTCCAGTACCACCATTCATTCCTTATTGGAAGCGTATGTCCTTTGAGAAGAAGAATAAATCCATGGAAAACCTTGAATACAACAGGGATGAGGGATTTCCCTGCCTGATCACTCAGGATTGAAAGTCCCTGTATTATTAGTTTTATTTCACCCAGATTTCCCGTGACACATACAAATAATGGCCCCAGTAAACTTATAGCCATATCTTTTCCTTTAATTGATTTAATGTCTTTATTAATTAGAGCCAGAGTTGCTCCAAAAGCTCCTGTGGCTGTCATGGCAAATAATGTGGGAATGGCCAGATTATAAGCTATTCGGGGTAATATACCTGTTACTTTTATTATTGTTCCTATGAGGACAAAACCAAAATAATAGTAATTAAGATAGCCTTTAGAAAACCAGGGATTATAAGGAGGAAACCATGAGGATTTTATAACACCGTTTAAATAGGCAAAATCCATAGGTTTTTCCCCTCCCATAGCAGGATGCCAGAGGTCAGGATTTGCCCATCTAATCATAAGAAAAGTTATAAAAAAGATCCAGAAGATACCTTCTTCTATAAGTAGAAGATTCTTATTTCTCTTCCAAAAAGTACTGAAATCTCTCCATTTTATGATACATAATAAAAGAGATATTATTACTATAAAAAAAACAACTAAAATTATGCCGGTTCTATTGAAAGATAATATATGAAAACTTGCCAGTAGCCATATAGACCATCCTGCTAGAAGAAGACCTGTAATTTTGGCAATAGAATATCCACGGTCGGGAAGGTTTCTACATACTACAAAAAGATATGGTGCAGATATAAGTCCAAGTATTTCCAGTACTATAACCCATATAAGAACAGGTATTTTATTTACTATACTGGAACGTTTAAAAATTTCCGACCATGTTCCTTCTTTTTTATATTTTTCCCAGAGTGTAGATGAAAAGAATAATGCTGTTGGAGCTTTTGTCGCCATTTTTGGTGTAAAAAGAACAATTTCATCCCAGTTTGTATTACCCAGTATGAGTAATGCCTTTTCATGGTTATAGAAAGGAGTTTTTTTAAAGATTCGTACTTTTGGATGATCATAAACACTGAAAGCTTCTTCGGCATTATCATCAGGAAATTTCAGACCGAATATTTCAGGATAGGAAGTAAATTCTGCTATTTTTTTGAACCCTAAAGAACCATCAAAAAGTGAGTTGTAATATTTTATTGTCATAGGATAACGCATGGGAAGGCGGGGAATAGAATCACATGCTCTGTTACTGCTTAATATTATATAATCAGTTCTGTCAAGCCATATAAGAGACTTCTGAAGTTTTTCAGGGGTATCATTATCGTACCATTTCATTTCCTGTCCTGTATATCTGGTAAAAAATAAATCTTCACCTTTAATTCTGAGAGGAAGAGGATCATCCCAGGGTTCATTTGAAAGTGTAGAACCTGGTGGTATATTTTCACAAATCCATTGAGTTGCCTGTATTCTGGTATGAGGCCTTCTGTAAATACTACTAAAAGCGATTGCCCATAGAAGAGTTCCAATAATCACAGAAAAAATCAATACTGTAACAACACTTCTCTGGAGAAAACTTAAAATACTCTTTTTCTCTGTCGACAGATCAGAAATGAAATTATTCTTTAGCGATTTTAATTTTCTCTTGACTTTTCTATCCCATAGAGAGATTAAAAACCATGCACCAAGGAGAATCAGGACAGGATAAATAGGCAGAAAATATCTGGCTGTTTTAACCCATTGTGTACTCTGGTGCAAAAAAAGAATGATAGTCCATGCCCATGGTATAAGATGGAAATATTCTTTTTTGTACAGTCTGTAGCCGGCTATAAGCCAGCCAATCCATACTGTAAGTCCAAGGGGTATACCCATACCCCAGAAAACCATATTTATCCATGGAAAAATTATAGGAGTACGGTTTGTCCATTGATGGCCAGGTGGAAAATCTATGTCTCCATTCATCATATGACGTACCTGTCCCAGATTCGCAAGCCATCTCCCGGCTGGTGTCAGAATTCCCTGGAAAGCATCAGGCACGGTAATACGGAATACAATAAAACAGATAAAACCTGATAGGGCAAGGAGATTTATAACTTTCAGTATTTTATTCTCTTTTTTGTCTTTTTCAGCTATGAAGACTCTATATAAAACTACTATTATTATTACAAACACCATTGTAAATATTGAAATTTTACAGGCCATAGCCATGCCAAAGAAAATGCCACTCATAAGAATATTAAATAATTTACCCTGTGTTTGAAATAGTGCCAGAAAGTATAGTGTTGCCACAGTAAAAAAGTTGGCAAAGGTATCAACTACGAAAAAATGGGAATGTTGTATTGGCAGTACTGCAGTTGATAAAAAAAAGCAAGCCAGAAGAGCTATTCTATTATCTCTATAAAGGACCCTGGCTGTGAGGAATAAAAACACTATGGATCCTATATCAAATAATCCGCTTAAGGCTCTTCCTACAAGGTATATATTATTATAGTCATTATATTTCAGTGTAAGGCCTGCGGCTTTAACTATGGTTATAGGGAGTGAACCATAAACGAAGAATGAGTGCCCCATATTTCGTGGATTAAGGGGAGATTTGCTTTCATTCATATACTCGCCAATACTTGCAGGCCACAGGAGGGAAGTTTCTACCATAGTTAGAAATCTTTCATCTGGATGAAGATGTTGTTCTTCATCCCAGTCTAATCCCTGAAATCTGAGAAAAGCTCCTACTATTAATATGAATATAAAAATTAAGACAATAAAGATTTTTCTGTACATATGTGTGTTTGATGAAATTTAAAAATAGCCTGAAAGGCTATTTTTAGTTTATAGTTGATTTCGTATAAATCCATAAATAAGTAAACAGTGAACAGGGAACCACTGTTTACTCCTCACTCTAAATAATTATTTTAAACTAAAGAAATTAACTATAATAATTTCCTTGAACCTTTATAACTTCTTTCTTTTTTACTAATTTTTAAAACTGACTACTATGAAATTCATTTGTCCAGTTAAGATCAGAATCATTTAAATCCTGTAAGGTTTTACCGCTTTCCTGTCGTCCTTTATCAAGAATTGTTACCAGATTAAAATATATTTTCCCTACAGGTGTATGTTTTTTTACAGCCTGTGGGATAAATTCTCTAAATATTCTACAATAAACTTCCTCTGTAGCTGTCCAATCATAACCTGCTTCATATATATCTAAAAGATTTTGTGCTATTTCTTCTATTTCATTAAAAGAAAGATTATCTAAATTAAAGGTCATATTCTCTACTTCTTTTATAGAACTGGCTTTATCCATAAACTCTATAGGAATATCAATAAGCCGGGATATATTAGCATATCCTTCTTCTGTTATATTTCCATCAGGCATTAAAAGTCTATAGAAATCATGACATGCTGCATAAAGTATGTATATATTAGGAAATCTGATGAGTCTATTTCTTATTAATGCCAGGTTATTAAAAGATTCCATAGTTTTATCTGCTGCTATTGATGATTCTGGTTCATCTTCATCTATTAATATTACTATACCTTTATAATCCAGATGATTTATTAACTTGCAAATTTCTCCCATATATTCAATAGCATTGTTTCGTTCTACTCTGTTTTCAATTCCTACAGTTTTAATTTCTCTGAGCAAAACCTTGGCCCCGGAAAACCATTTTATTACAAGGTCAAGATTGGGAGTAATCTTTCCATTCCCATATTTCCATTCATCTCTGCAGACTCTTAAAGCTGATTGTATATCATTTTTTAACAGGTGAAATTCCTTTGGAACCCGGCATACAGGATAGCCACATGTAAAGGGTTTCATACCATGACAGCAGTAAGAATAATTCTTTGAATCAGCTTCTTTTGACCATTTATTTAGAATATAGTCTAAAGCAGAGGCTTTCCTATATTTATTTACTCTCAGATTTTTAATAAATTTTTTGTAAATTTTTTCTATTTTATTCAGGGTAGTATCATTTTGTGAAAGATTAATAGAGCTGACAACAAATTCTTTATTAAAGGCTTTTTCTCTTATAACACTTAAAAAATGTGTTTTCCCCTGTCCCTGCTCTCCTTTCACCATTCTGAACATGGCTTCGCCTTTTTCTACCTCTTCTAGTTCTCTATCTACTTTTTCAAGTAAATTTTTTCTTCCTACATATGGAGGTTCGCCTTCAGTAATAAAAACTTCTTCTTTTCTAATAGCGCGGATTATTTTTATTGCTTTTGATTTACTTATTCTGGTTTTTGTCAAATATTAGCCACCTCCGGTTTAATTATTTGTCCGGATAAATATATAATAAGGGAAAAACTATTTTATTTTACCTGAATACTTTCTTTAAGAGAAAATAGAATCCTTCTTAAATATATTATGTTTTTATTTTAATTTTTATAGTTGAGATAAAGCAAGTGAGTTGAGATTTTTTGTTAATGAAATAGATTACACTTAAATTTGATGCTTATATATGTTAAAATATTAAGGTAAACATTAATAATCTAAAGAGGTGAAATAAATGAGATCAGATAAATTTAGCAGGGTATTACTTATTATTATTGCTTTACTATTTTTTTTAAATCTTGTGAAATCCTTTATACCTTTCCCTTATGTTCATGCCAGTGAAGCAGGAAATGATATTGGTCGTTATCAAATGTATACCTGGTCTATAGAGGGTAATTCTCAGAGTTTTAATCCAAATGGCAGTTATGGGTATTATATATTTGATACAAAGACAGGGAAAATACTTGATGAAAGAAGAAATAATTTATAGCTTTTGATTTCTAAGTGCCGCAACAGGCAAGTTGGTATCCATCTCACAGGTCTGTCTCTGTCCGGGCTCTTACGTAAAATCTATGATCCTGTTACAATGAAATCTGTTATTACAGAATATACAGTTTTGTATTTATTTAAGTTATAACTTTCTCCTTTGAGGGCATATCTTTTGCTCCAGAGCCCGGACAGGGACAGGTGCATATGTTTTTTGGATACTTTTTTACCTGCTGCGGTACCAAGATAATTATATTTTATACTTTTTTCAGTAATATCCTGGCAATAATAATTAGTAAAAATCTTTTCTAACTTTTCCTTGACAGCGGTTAGTTTTTATACTAAAATTAGATACTAAAATTTTCTGATTTTCCCTTGTTTCAGGAAGGAGGGATATTATGAGGACTCGTTTTATTAAAATTAAAGATGAAGAGAAAAAATGGTGGATTGTTGATGCAAGTGATAAAACACTCGGACGTTTATGTACCGGTATTGTTCGTATATTAACAGGAAAGCATAAACCTGTTTATTCACCTAATCTAGATGTGGGAGACAGAGTAATAGTAGTTAACGCTGAAAAAGTTAGGGTTACAGGAAATAAAACCGGAGATAAGGTATATTATCATCATTCAGGATATCCGGGAGGACTAAAAGAAATTAGTTATAATAAGTTGCTGGCAAAGTATCCGGAGCGTATTATAGAACACGCCATTATGGGTATGTTGCCCAAGAACAAATTGAGAAAGATTCGAATGAACAAGTTGAAAATATATAAGGGATCTTCTCATCCACATGTAGCTCAAAGCCCGGAAAATTTGGAACTGTGAAGTTAATTAATTTTTTGCAGGGGAGGAAATGCAAGGTGAATAATTTATCTACCTGGAGTTATGGAACTGGAAGAAGAAAATGTTCTGTCGCAAGGGTATGGATTCATCCCGGCGAAGGAAAAGTTACTATAAATGATATGCCTATGGCAGATTACTTAAATAGAAGTGTTCTGGAAAAAGTTTTGCTTCAGCCTATGGAAGCAGTTAAAAGTATGGGGCAATTTGATGTTATAGCTACTGTAAGAGGCGGAGGAAAATCCGGTCAGGCCGGAGCTGTTAGACATGGAATTGCCAGGGCCCTTCTTATTTATGATAATTCCACAAGGGGTATATTGAAAAAAGGCGGATTTCTAACAAGAGATGCCCGTGAAAAAGAGCGTAAGAAATATGGAAGAAAAAGAGCCAGAAAGAGATTCCAGTTCAGTAAGAGGTAATTTTTTAAAAAGCTAGCAGGAGGGTGAGAACCCTCCTGTTTTTAGTTTATTTAGTAAAGGGGATTTTTGAGAAGGAGGCTTATTTATGTCAGGACATTCCAAATGGCATAATATCAGACTTCGTAAGTCTAAAGTTGATGCCCAGAAAGGAAAAATATTTACAAAGGTTACAAGAGAAATAATAATTGCTGCCAGAGAAGGGGGAGGGGATCCTGCTGCAAATTTTCGTCTTCGTGTTGCTGTAGATAAAGCCAGAAGTGTGAATATGCCTTTAGATAATATTAAGAGGGCAATTCAGAAAGGTACAGGTGAGTTAAGAGATGGAAGCAGTTATGAAGAAATAATGTATGAAGGCTATGGCCCCGGTGGTGTAGCTATATTAATAAGTGCTTTTACTGAAAATAGAAATCGCACTGTAGCAGATGTGAGAAATATTCTTTCCAGAAATGGTGGAAGTCTTGGAGAAAGTGGATGTGTTCTCTGGATGTTTGATAAAAAAGGTGTTCTTACCTTTAGTTCAAAGAAGGTAAAGGAAGATGCTATTTTTATGATAGCTACTGATGCCGGTGCAGATGATGTAACCAGTGATACTGAAAATATAGAGGTTATATGTGCTCCACAGGATTTGCAATCACTAAAAGAAAATCTTGAAAAAAATGGTATGGTATCAGAGGAGAGTAAAATCTCTATGATTCCAAAGACAACTATTTCCCTTGATGAAAATGAGGCGCGAAAGGTTTTGAAATTAATGGATCTTCTTGAAGAATACGATGATGTTCAGGAAGTTTATTCAAATTTTGACATATCAGATGAATTGATGGAGAAACTCGGTTAATGGTAATGGGTGTTGACCCGGGCCTTATTACTACCGGTTATGGTATACTGGAAGTGAAGGGTGAGAAAGTTATTTTACTTGAAGGTGGAGTTGTCAAAACAGATTCCGGCAAAGAACTTTCACTTCGATTAGAGCAGATTTTTAATGGTATTTCAAGTGTTCTTGATGAATTTCATCCGGAAGTAGTAGCAGTAGAGAAGCTTTATTCTCATTATAAACACCCAAGAACAGCTATTATGATGGGTCATGCCAGAGGAGTTATCTACCTTGCTGCCTCTCTTCGAAAGATCCCGGTGGTAAGCTATGGTGCTACGGAAATTAAAAAATCCATAACAGGCCGGGGGAGAGCAAGTAAAGAACAGGTTCAGTATATGATGGCCCGAGAGCTTGGCCTTTCTGGCCTTCCAAAACCCTATGATGTAAGTGATGCTCTGGCTATAGCCCTTACACATTTAAATATGAGGAAAAAATATGTTATCTAGAATTACCGGAAAGATTCTGGAATTTAGTGAAAACAGTGTAATTCTGGACCTTCATGGTCTGGGTTTTGAAATTCTTCTGCCTACAGCTATCTTAAAAACCCTGGAAAATAAAATGGAAGAACCTGTTACCCTTGTATTATATTTTTATCTTCAGATTACCCCTTCCCGTGGAACTCCGGTTCTTATAGGTTTTAATACAGAACTGGAGAGAGAGTTTTTTGAACATTTTATATCCATTGCCAGCATAGGGCCTAAAACAGCTGTAAAATCCCTTATATATCCTTTTTCACAGATTGCCCGGGCTATAGATACAGGGGATGAGTCTTTACTGAAAAGTATGCCCGGTATTGGTCCTCGAAAAGTTAAAGAGATAATAGCAAAACTGCAGGGCAAACTTTCGAAATTTGTTGTTTTAGAAGAAGGAGAAGAAGTTATATCAGATAGAAGACCTGTATTTATCCCAACTGATATAAAAAATGAAACTCTTGAAGTTTTGCTTCAACTTCAGTATACTAAAACAGAGGCCTTAAAAAAGATAGAAAAGGTTCTTCACATTAATCCGGATCTTAAGAGTTCGGAAGAACTTATAAATCTGGTATTGAAGGAAGGTCGTTAAAAGTGAGAAGTGAGAAAAAGAGCAACACCTCTCACCTCTTATGAGTCGAGAAAGAATAGTCACCCGTCAATTATTACCCGATGACAACCAGGTAGATACCATAAGACCTGTCAGTATAGATGAGTATATAGGGCAGGAAAGGGTGATAGAAAATATTAAAATATCTGTAAAAGCTGCCCTTATGAGGAAAGAACCTCTTGATCATGTTTTGTTTTATGGCCCTCCGGGCCTCGGAAAAACTACTCTGGCGAAAATCATAGCCCATGAAATGGATGTGAAGATTATTTCTTCTTCGGGCCCGGCTCTTGAGAAGGCTCATGATCTGGTTGGAATACTGACCAATCTTAATTACGGGGATATCTTCTTTATTGATGAAATACATCGTCTCAACAGAGTAGTGGAAGAATTCCTCTATCCTGCTATGGAAGATTTTCAGATCGATTTTGTTATTGATAAAGGCCCCTATGCTAAAACAATAAAACTTGATTTAAAGAGATTTACCCTTGTGGGGGCCACCACAAGAAAGGGACTTATTACTGCTCCCCTGAGAGATAGATTTGGTATATTGCACCATCTGGATTTTTATTCTGTGGAGGAACTGGAAAAAATAGTTTTTCGTGCCTCCAGAATATTAAATATTGAAATAGATGATGCCGGTGCAGGAGAAATTGCTTTGAGATCCCGTGGCACCCCCAGGATAGCTAACCGTCTTCTTCATCGTGTAAGAGATTATTCTCAGGTAATGGGAAGTGGTAAGATTACGCAGGAAATTGCCGATACGGCACTGAAGCTTCAGGGAGTTGATAAAAAAGGCCTTGATACCCTGGATAGAGCCTTCCTTGAAGTGATAATAGATGTATATAACGGCGGTCCTGTAGGTATAGAGGCCATAGCTGCCACTCTGAATGAAGAGAAAGATACCCTTGAAGATACAGTGGAACCTTTTTTACTCAAAACAGGTTTTCTACTTCGCACACCTTCCGGTAGAAGGGCCAGTCCTGCGGCCTATGAACACCTTGGCCGTTCACCGAAGATTACCGGAGAACAGGGAGATTTTTTTGGCTTTCCGGAAAAAAATGAAATATAATTTTTAATTTTCGGGAATAAAAAAAAATATTTTGCTACTATTTTGCTACTATAAGGCCAAAGTAAACAGGGGGTGTTAATAATGATATTAACTGAAGGAACAATTCTGAAAAGTCGTTATGAAATCCATAAAAAACTGGCAGCCGGAGGCTTTGGAAATGTTTATCTTGCAGAAGATAAATTAAAAGGCGGTCTTCTGGCTATAAAGGAAACCCTCTACGAAGACTTCTCCGAAGGAGATGTAAATAAATTAAAAGAACAATTTCGCTTTGAAGCGGAAATCCTTGTACATCTTTCTCATCCCCGCCTTCCCAGGGTAGAAGATTTTTTTGAAGAAGGTAATAAATATTATCTCGTTATGGAATATATAGATGGGGAAGATTTGCAGAAAATAATAGATGAAAATTCCTCCATACCTTTATCTCAGATACTGGACTGGTCTATTCAACTCTGTAATGTGATGGAATATCTCCATTCACAGAAACCTGCTCCTGTTATTTTCAGAGACTTAAAGCCAAAAAATATAATGCTCTCAAGAAAAGGAGAAATTAAACTGATAGATTTTGGTATATCCAAGTTATTTGATAGTCGCGATAAAACCAAATCAGCTGCGAGAGCTGCAAGTCAGTATTATGCACCGCCCGAACAGTATACCTCTTCAGGTACCGATACTTTAAGTGATGTTTATTCCCTTGGTGCTACTTTTTATTTTTTATTTACCCATTATCACCCTGTTGATGCAATAGATCGCCTTACAGATACACTTACTCTTAATAAACCTTCTGCTTTGAATGAAGCCATAACTCCTGAGCTGGATAACATAATACTTAAAGCCATGGATCTCAATAAAAACAAGCGCTTTAAAAGTGTCTCCCATCTCAGAGAAGCCCTGGAGAAGATAGCTCCTTCTTATGGAGAACTTCCTGATACGATTGAATTATGTGGAAAGCTTATTGATAACACTGCTGCAGAGAAAATAGATAATTTTAAAATTCAACCTTCTGGTTCACTATATAGATCCTCCACTGCTTCCAGAGAAATAATAGAAAAAGAAAGAACTGCAAAGGGAAAAATCCTCTGTGCCCTGATAAGTCTGGCGGCCCTTATACTGGTGATATTTATTTTGAGGCCCTTTATAGCAGGTTATGCTATGGATCAGGCTAAACTCTTCTATAAAACTGGAGATTATGGAAAAGCGATAAATTTTCTTAAAGGATCACAATTTTTAGGAAATTCAGGCACTGAAGTGGCTTTTGCTCTGGGACAGTGTTATTTATGCAATAGTGATTATGATAAATCTATAGAGGAGTTTGAAAAAATTAAATTTGCTTTCGATGCCCATTACTGGCTCTGTAAAGCTTATATTTTACGGGATAAAAAGGATGATTATGAGAAGATAATTTCAGAACTTGAAAGTTATCTGAAAGACGTTCCCGGTGACTACAGAGCATGGTTAGATCTGGGTAATAGTTTTCTCGACTGTAAAGGTAAAAACATTGAAAATGACAGTGAATCTCTGAATAAAGCATTAAATTGTTACTTGAAAAGCAGAGAGACTTTATACTTCTATGATTATACCAGTCAGAGAGAATATTATATCTGGCAGAAAGATCGAAATAAAATCAGTTACCTCCTGGATATTGAGTTTGGTATTGGAAGAGTTTATCAATTGCTGGGAGATTATGAGATGGCTTTAAGACAATATGAGTCAATTAAAAAAATTAACCCCTTATATTCTAAGTTAGAAAATGAGATATCTTCTATTATAGAAAAAATCAATAAATCTGATGATTATAGTGTCACTTCCGGAGTTATCCTGGGAGATGCTTATCTTTTACTCGGTAAATTCAATGAAGCCCTTGAAGAGTATAAAAATGCTTTAAAGAAAGACAAAAGTTTTAATAATAATGCATATTTTCTTATGCATATGGGACAGGCCTCTCTGGCGGCAAGTAATACGAAAGGGGCAATTAACTATTTCAAATCTGCTCTGGATATAATATCACAGAATCCTGATAAATATAAAGATTTAACCATTGTTATACCGGGTATGGAGTCAGTTAGCATGAGTTATATATCACCTGGAGAATCTTCTAAACAAGACAGGAGTCTACCCTCTAATAATGATAAGAATGAGAAGATATACCTTAAAGAATTATATAGTTCATCAGGAACATTATCGGTAGTATCCCCTGAGGAAAAGATTTTGCCTCAATCCAATGGCGGCTCTGAGTTATATTATTATATGGCTGAAGCCTATGAGACAGAGAAAAATTTTCCTGAAGCTATAAAGAATTATGAAACTTATATAGAACTCTGTCCCCGGGGAGTTTTTTCCCTGGCAGCCCGGGATAATATATCACGTCTGGAGAAGAAGCAATAAAATAGTGTTTCAAAAAAAATATTTTATAATTTTTGCTTTAATTATGGCCCTGGAATGTGAGATATTTTACCTTCTCCTTTCCTGCCTGCTGGATTCCCCCTTTCCCGGGAATGACAGAAAAGCAGAAATGTTAGATTGTAATGTCAGGATATCTACAAATCGGTAAGACACCCTTCTTTTTCTTTATATACAGATAAAATTTTATCGTTATATAAAAATTATTTTCTATAAAACTAAACTTTCAAAGAATCTCTTTGTTCACAGCAGTTATTGTGTTTTTTTATTCCATAATGGGTAAGTCCTGATTTAAAATCTCCTGAAAATTTTTTATTTGTATTGATTTTATTTTTATTATATACTATAATTAATTTATACAGAAGTTACGCAAATTTTTATGAAGGTGGAAGGAATTCAGGATTCAAGAGTCAGAATAATTTTTAAAACTCCTGAATTCTGTATTCTGAATTCAGGAGTTTTGAATTTGCAAAATACATAACTTCTGTTTATATAAAAAGAAAAAATTTTTATGAATCAGGAGGGTATATGTATGTATAAGTCTGCATCTAAAAAAGGCATAGCTTTAATCAGTGTATTATTAATATTAACAGTTCTCGTTATGTTTATAGTGGCTTACGGCACTCTCATTACAGGGAGTCAGACAAATGCCTCTACTTATTCCGGTAGAATAATACTTCAGGAACTAGCCGAAGCAGGTCTTGGAAAAGCCCTTTATGAACTGAATAAGAATCCTGAATGGGCAAGTGGCACTCCCTATGAAAGAGTAGAAGAGGATTTATCTGATGTAAGGGGCAGATTTTTAATTACCTTT
>Ga0302241_1001970_pt1 | contig 13396 bp, 12 predicted proteins | sample AAG_UR_Arg_MG_FD_193532 | JGI IMG/M metagenome (GOLD analysis project Ga0302241, IMG submission 193532) | Enriched activated sludge microbial communities from anaerobic digester in WTTP, New Holstein, Wisconsin, United States - AAG_UR_Arg | ecosystem: Engineered > Bioreactor > Anaerobic >...
TTCATCGGTATGCTTAAAGGTCAGCAAGACGCCTTTCTCCAGAATGTCCGTAAAGATCGATGCCTTTTCGCTCTTCCCTGTGGATGAGGCAGTGATGGTTATTGCATCTTTATAGGTACCGGCGCCCGTTGTCTCATCGGTTTCATCAAAGCTCAGCTGATGGGCCACGGAGAAAACTATTTTGATCCGGGCATTTTTGTATGCTGCGCTGCTTTCTGTTATGGTCCCATCCATGGCAAAGCCGTTTGACAGGCTGCCGAAACCGTAGAAAGTCTTATCTTGCATGGATATCATATGATTGGGGTCCGAGTCTTTCTCGGCTATTTGATCGTTGAGGCTGCTCTGTGCTTCAGCAACAGCGGCAAATGTGCGGGATTTTATGAACTCTATTCCTGACTTGGAGCTGAGGTAAGCCTCACGGGCCTTGATACCGGAATCTGAAGCTGCGATGCTGGATCCTGATATGACAAAAAGTGCCATGACCATAATTATCAAAGCAGCCGAGATTATTATGACGAAGGCCAGGGCGGATCCTTTTTTATTTATGCTGCAAAGCGGCGGCTTTAGGGGCACCTTTTAACTCCTTTCCTGCATAGCATATCTTGTTAAAAACCTTCCTCCACATGAAAGTATAAGTTGTAATCCAGATTCCTCATGGCGGGATAACTGCCGGGGCTGACATAGTTCAATACTATCCCGCCTTCGATAAAATAGGAGTCGTCATTTGTGCGCACCAGTTTATATTTCATCAGAACACTTTCTCCTATTGCGGAAAAACCGATGCGCACGTCATCGGCACGGGTCAAGGCATCATACTCGATTATCATCGGCTCCGCATATCCGTCAGGGTAGTAGGATAAAAAAAAGGCAGCCTCGGCTTCGCTGTAATAGAATCGGAAGTAGTCGCTCTCTGCTTTGCCTGCAGGCAGAGAGCTTCCGAATATCCCTTCGGAGCTTTCAAGGTTTGCGGTGAAAGCCAGTGAAGGAGCCACCGAGGCTGCGTTTTGGAGCATGGTCTCCAGGGATCTTGCCTGGTTGTAGGCAAGGGATACCTCTTCCGTATCTTTAAAGACCTTTCCTCCCACAAACCAGATGGAAACGGCGGTGGAGAAAATGATAGCCGTAAAGAGGATGCTTATGATGACCTCCGGCAGGGTGACACCTCTTTTTGATGTCTTGTTTATTGAATGCAAGAACTTCAGCTTTTTCATAAGGGCACCTGCTCAAACTGATCCCGGGAAGGCAAAGCAAATAAGGGAAACAGAATCTCTTCCGTTGGCCGTATCAAAATAGAGGGCCGCCGTTATCCGGTAAAGCCCCGAACCGTTGAAGCTGTTTTCGGCAATGAATTGAATGCGGTTTTCCGCCGAACTGAAGGGACTGCCGGCATTGACCCGGACATAATCCATTTCCGCAGCAATATCGGGGATGCTTCTTTGATCATTTATGCAGGCAATGATCACATCGGCGGCTTCCTGTACACGGGCGGCATAGGCATCCTTGCTGCTGTTGGCCCGCACCATCCTCTGGGAAAAGCCCAGCCCTCCCAGCACGCCTGTAGCAATGAGAGCCAGGATTATAGTGGCGGCAAGGACCTCCACCAATGTAAATCCTTTTTTACTGCGTTTATTTAACATAATATCCCCTATATCTCCTGCTGTTTGCAGATATTTGTATGATTATTATATACCAATTATTAATAAGCGCAAAACAAACAAAAAATAATAAAACTTAAAAAAAAGTTGATTGGAGTTGTTTGACCTGGTACATTTGTGGGTATTATTAGGCGAAATCAAGTAAGATTAAAGAGAAGAATAAAAAGGTATAAAAGGCAATAAAGATATGCTTCTAAAGTATTTAAAAAAACTGCCGATTTCATTAGTAAGTGCAGGAGCAGATATCCGGGCAGCAGAGTAATTACAGTTTATAGCTATATTTATAATAACAAAGGAGAATAAAATGAACAAGAAAACAAAGAAGGGATTCACCCTGGTAGAGCTCATCGTAGTAATCGCAGTATTGGCGCTTTTGGCTGTGGTTGCCGTCCCACTGGTTTCCAGCTGGGTAACAGAGGCTAAAGACGGAGAAGCCGCAGCGAATGCAAGGACAATCGAGCTGGCAATGCGGGCATACATGGCAGAGGAAGGATTAGATACAATAGACGCAGCCGGTATGGCTTTAGCCTTGACAGCATATGGTATTCCGAACCCTATTGAGGGAAGCAGCGCTGATTATACTGTTGCTGCCAATGGTTCAGTTACAAAGGCTGCCGGCGATGGGGATATTTCATTCTAAAACAACAATAAACAATATGCAGTAAATAAAGCCCGATGAGTCGGGCTTTTCTAAAAAAGCACAATATAAAAATATAAGAATATGAGGCAGCCGGTAATTGCTTATCATTTATTCGGTCAAAAGGCGAAACATGAAGAAACATCCCTGTATGAAAAACAGCAAAGCGGGCTTTACCCTCATCGAGGTGGTGCTGGTGGTGGTGATCATCGGTATCCTTGCCACCATCACCGTGCCTTCGGTTTCCGGTATGCTCAATAACGCAAACCACTCGGTGGACAATGCCAGGGCGGGGCTTTACGAAAGCGCTCTGAGGATCTACGTATCCCAAAAGGCCCAGGTGAGGGAATACGTCTACATTGCCAATACACACGGGGAGCAGGGGCTTGTGGCAAACAGCATAGCCCATGTGCTCGGTGAAGGGACAAGCTTCGATGCCAAGACCAGGAACTGGGTTTTTTACTATCATCCCAGGACCCTTCAGGTAGTGGCTATGGAGTACGACGGTCTGGAGATTTTAAGCGGTATGATAGCCCTGGTGAAAAATGCCGACGGGGCCCCGGAACAAGGAGAGCCCGATGGTGCCTTACTTGAAGCAACTCCTTAGCATAGACTGAGAGGTCATTTTTTGATACAATCAAACAACGATCGATAAGCCGGCTTGGGAGAATCCTCACATCACCGGCATGAAAAAGGTGTTCTATGAAGCTTCTTACTATACAAATTGAAAAAAGCATTATCCGCATAGCTTTGGTTAACTACAAAGGCAGGCAGCGCCTCATCGAAAAGCTGAGGAGTTTTGATCTGCCCGACGAGCTTTCGGAAGGCCGCTATATCGCCGACCCAAAGGGCCTGTCGGATTACATTGCGGCTTCTTTGGAAAAAGGCCGCCTCTCTTTTGGGAAGGCCATACTGCTTTTAGGGTCCTCCACGGTAATCCACAAGGAGTATACCCATGAGCCGGTAAAAAAATCTCATCTTTCGGCTTTGGCAAATTTAGAGGCTGAGTCCATCCTCCCGGAAAACGAGGGAGAGTTCATAGTCGAATACAGCCGGTACGGTCCGGTAAAGAATCAGAAGGGACTTGAGATCGCATCGATCTTTGCCTGCTCCGACGCCTTCGTAACAAATCTTGTCAATGCTTTAAAGCGCAGCGGCATCAAGGTAGTGGGCGCTTATTCCTCTTTGAGCGCATATTCTCTGCTGATGAAAGAGCTTATAGGCGCCGATGTTTCCGGGGAAAGATTTTCCGGGAAGACCGTAGCGGCACTGGATATTTCCTATCCCGAACTCAGACTTGCGGTTTTTAATAAAGGTCAGTTGATCCATCAGAGGATGGATGAGCAGATCATGGAGGAGTTTTATCGTGCCGTTTCCGGCGCTTACCGGGTGCCCGTAGCTTCTGCAGGAAGCATCCTGGCCGCAAGCGGCTTTTTAGAGGATAGAGGGATAAACTTGGATGAGCCAAAGGCCCTGGAGCAAACCGTGCAGGCCGCCGGCTCGCTTTTCTTCAGGCTTGTAAGATCTGTAAATATCACTCTTAGCTCTTTCGACCTTGCTTTGGATCATATTTTAGTAACGGGGGAAGGAGCCGCCTTTCCCGGCTTCGTTGGTTTTGTCATGGAGTCCTCGGGCATCGACGCCGAAAGTATTGACGACCTTTACCCGCAGTTTTCGAAGGTACTGGATCTTGAAGAAGAGCTTTCGGACCGGAAGGACTTGTATCAGAGCCTTTTGTTATCCGGAAGCATGAGCTTAAAAGAACATAAGCGGCTGAACTTCCTTACCAGGGGCCTCAAGCGGAAGAAAAGCGCCCGAAGGACCCGTTTAGTATGCGCTTTTATACTTTTAGCCACTATAGTTGTGATGTCGCTGCTCCCGATAAACTATTTTATAACCTTAAAGGACAGGGACAAAAACACAGCCTTTACAAAAACTCCGGAATACATAGCGGCCCAGGAGCTTTTGAATGAGCAGCGCGATATTAGAAGCCGCCTGGGGGAAATAGAGGCGGAAAGGGCAAAACTGCCCTTCGGAAACTCAAATACGGCCCGGGATCTGAAAATTCTCAGGGAAAGGCTTTTTAACGGTCCTGTGATAGATATGTTGACTTATGACAAGGAAACCGGGAAGTATTCCGGTCAAGCGGAGGTTTCGGATCTTCCCGTTTTCATCGAAGCAAAGAATAGCTTCAAGAATGAGGACGGGCTTAAGGTTTCCGTACCCCTGACCCTGTTTCGGGAAGGTAACTGGTATTGTATGTTTGAGATAGAAACGACGGAAAAGAGAGAGGAGGGCAAATTGGATGAAATCAACTAAAATAGTAACTCCTGTCCTCTTGTTCCTCATGGTAATACTGCTTGTTATTGCGGTATATATTAATTTCGTCTTCAATCCTCTCAAGGTAAAAATTGAGCAAATAAGCTTCGAAAACGAGCTTATGAAAAATCAGCGCATGGAGGTCGAACTGGCTATGCTGGAAGGGGACGCCATCCGCAAAGATATCAGAGAAGCAGAGGCGCTTCTTTCAGAGCACGCCGAGCTTGTGCTGATCGACGGCTATCTGCTTGCCGATGACATTTATTCCAAGGCCGGAGCTTTCGGGATAAAGCTTGAACGAATCAATATTTCTGCACCGGACTTTGCGGACCCTGCGGAGAGCGGGGAAACAGTATTGCTTTATGCTACTGCAGATCTGGGTTTTAGAGCGGCTTACGATTCGGCTGTGGGATTTATTGAAAGCATGGAAGAAAGCAGGACCGGGGCCTACGAAGTACAGAAGCTGGCTGTGTTGAGGGATATGGACTCGGGGCTGTCATGGACGGCGGAGGTTCGGCTTTATTACTACGGCAGCAGATCCCAGGTGCCTCCAGCCCCGGTAGAAAGTCAGGAAAAGAAGGGAGCCGGGTTATTGCCCGGGCTTCCGGGGGGATTATTATGACATCAGCCGAGGAAGCCATTGCCGCAGGGAAAATCATCGTCCTTATAGCCGCAGGGTTTGTGGCTGGGTTTTCTGCGGTATTTGCATTCAATCATATACCGACGAAGTGGCTCTGCGACTATGAATGTGAACCCACCGAGGAAATGTGGGGAAAAAGAATAGAGGAGAGGCCCTGGAGTCTCGTTTTCTCTTTATTTTTCATCGGTGCCGGACTTATTATGCGGGAAGAGGGGGTTCTATATCTGATTCCGGCCATACCGGCCCTTTGGCTGTTGCTTATTGTAGCCATAGCTGACTGCAAGTTCATGATAATACCCGATCAGCTGGTCATAGGTCTTGCGATCCTCTCCATCGGGTTCATTCCCTGTCAGAAGGGCTTGCTTTCGCCTTTGTTCGGCGCCTTGGCCGGAGGCGGGAGCCTGCTTGCCATCGGACTCATCGCCCGCTTTATCCTCAAGCGGGAAGCCATGGGGTTCGGTGATGTGAAGCTTATGGGAGCCTTGGGCCTCATTGCGGGACTTAAGGGTACATTAATTATTTTAATGCTTACCATATTCTCAAGCGGTGTTGTGATGGGAACAATGTGCCTTTCCGGCAGGGTCAAAAAAGATGACCAACTTCCGCTGGGGCCATTCATTGCAGCTTCGGCGGGGTGTTATATAATATTTCGCCCGCTGCTTTTAACGGCGGCGGATTGGTATATCGGCTTGTATTAAACGAGATAACAGCCCATCAGAGATCCGGACGGGGGAAACCAATGAAATATACAACTTTGAAACTAGGCGAGATACTGATCAATAACCGGACCATGACCGAAGAAGCCATGGACCGGGCTCTTGCTGAACAGAAGGGCAGCGGAAAGCGGATCGGTGAAATTCTGGTAAAAGGCCAGTATATAACCGAAAGGCAGCTCATTGATTCTCTCTGCGCACAGCTTGATATCGATTACATGGACCTGGATACGGTCAAACTAGACCCCTTTCTGTCCAAGTATGTCCCTGAAGCCATAGCTAAGGCTAACATGGTCGTCCCCGTGGAAAAGAAGGGAAATACCCTTATACTTGCCGTTATCGATCCTCTAAACTACAACGTGATCCAGGACGTGAGCACCTTTTCAAAGCTCACAGTAAATATCGTCATGGCGGAAAGGGCGAAGCTCGAACATAAAATATTCGAGCTTTATGTCTCCGGCAAAGCCATGGAGGCTGCAAAGGAACTGTCTCAGATCGTAGCCTCCATACCCAAGGAGGCCGAGACCTTCCACAGCAGCGAGCAGCCTATAGTAAGGTTTGTGAACATGATGATCGAACAGGCTGTGATCCTCCGTGCAAGCGATATCCATATCGAGCCTTCAGAGCATAAACTTAGTATCCGTTACCGGATTGACGGGACATTGATGCAATACCTTGAAGCCAACATGGACATTGCTGCCGCCGTAGCATCAAGGATCAAATTCATCGGCGGGATGAATATAGCAGAGAAGAGACTGCCTCAGGACGGCAGGATAAATCATAAAGTCGGAGATACGGATGTGGACCTGCGTATTTCTTCCATCCCTTCAGTCTACGGAGAAAAGATAGCGATCCGTATTGCAACAGCCCTTGATATGAACATGGAAAGAGGAGATATAGGATTTCTCCCGGTAAATATGAAGCGCTTTGACAAGGTTCTGGATAAAGACCACGGAATCGTGCTGGTTACAGGCCCTACCGGCAGCGGCAAGTCCACCACTCTTTATACGGTGCTGCGGGAAAAAAGAGGGGACGATGTAAATATAATCACTGTAGAAAACCCTGTGGAGAATATTATCCCCGGTATCACCCAGGTAGATATCAACGCAAAGGCCGGACTCACCTTTGCGAGCGTGCTCCGCTCAGTTTTAAGGCAGGATCCCGACATGATAATGGTGGGAGAGATCCGGGACGAAGAAACCGCCGACCTTGCCATTGCCGCCGCCATTACAGGGCATCTGGTTTTCAGCACCCTGCATACCTATGACGCCCCAAGCGCCGTCATCCGTCTCATGGATATGGGTATAGAACCTTTCATGGTCTCCGCCTCTTTGGTAGGTGTCATCTCACAAAGACTTATAAGAAAGATCTGTCCCAGGTGTAAAGTATCATATACTGCTTCCAAAGAGGAGCGGCAGATCCTCGAAAGCAGCGGAAGCATTGAGGAGGAGTTGATCCTATATAAAGGAGAGGGCTGCAGCTATTGCAACCATACGGGTTATAAAGGCAGGACAGCCATCCATGAAATCATGCCGGTGACCGCCAAAATCCGGAAAGCTATATATGACAGGGTCAGCATCGACGACATAAAGCAAGCGGCAGTTGATGAGGGGATGATAACCCTTTATGAAAATGCGAGGATAAGGGTGCTGCAGGGTATCACTACATACGAAGAGATGCTGAAGCTGTACGCAAGCATACAGTAGCGGGAGAAGAGCTTTGAACTACAACTATCGCGCCGTGGATCCCACGGGAAAGAAACAATCAGGCAGTATTGAAGCCTCAAATAAAGCTTCGGCCATCTCGGCTATAAAAAGCCGGGGGCTTATTCCTCTTTCAGTCAAGGAGCAGGATAAAAGCTCTTCTGTAGTGCGTGCAGGAGCAAGATTCGGCGGAAAAGGCCTGAATAGCATCGAGATAATGGAAAAGGACATCCATAAGGTCAAGCTCAAGGGGAAGAAGGTCCTGGGTATTTTGGAACAGTTTGCCGTCATGATCAGGGCAGGAGTGTCCCTTACTACCTGCATGCAGGTGCTCATACTCCAGGAGAAGGACAGACGAGCAAAAAAGATACTTTTAGAACTTCAGGAAGACCTGCATTCGGGGCGGCCTCTTTCCGCCTCCATGGCTAAATTCCGCACATTCAACGAAGTCACCACAAGCATCATCTCTGCAGGTGAGATAGACGGCAAAATGGACGAAGCCTTCCACAGGGCATCCAGAATACTGGAAAGCGAGATCGCCCTGACTCAAAAGGTGAAGAGCGCCTTGAGTTATCCGGTCTTTCTGCTTTGCATAACCCTGGCCGCCGTCATCGTTCTTAACTTGGTGGTATTGCCTACGTTTTCCAATATGTTCAGCCAGTTCGGACAGGAGATGCCCCTTTTGACCAGATTGGTAATGGGAAGCTCGGATATATTTATAAGCTACTGGTATATTTTTGCCTTCGTTGTTGTGACAGTTGTTGTATCATATTCTTACGGGCGCAGAAACTCTCACAGCTTCAGGCAGAATACGGACCGGCTTGCATTGAAGCTTCCCTTGATCGGAGAAATACAGTACAAACTGTATATATCAAGATTCAGCCGGGTAATGGCGTCCCTTACGGGGGCAGGAGTAGAGATCATTTATGCTCTTTCGGTGGCTGCAAGGGTGGTATCAAATACTTATCTGCGACATTTTTTCACAAAAGTGCTGGAAGATGTGAAAATGGGCGTAGCCATCAGCGCTTCCATGCGCCGCTATCCCATATTCGATTCCCTGCTGATCTCTATGGTCGGCGTGGCTGAGGAATCCGGAGAGATCCACATCGTTTTGGATAAAATGGCCGAACTCTACGAAACTCAGACCGAGGCTCAGACTAAACTGCTCACCACTCTCATCGAGCCCACAATGACGGTGCTCATGGCCCTTGTGGTAGGTACGGTAGTATTATCCGTTGTATTGCCCATGTTCGGACAATACAGTCTCCTGCTATAACGATTATACAAATAAACAAAATATCGACATTATTTATTAGTATACGCATCTGCAAGGTGTCACTAACTTATAAAAATGTCCTTTCTTAGATAACCATATCAACTTATACAAGGTCATTTGAAAAATATCACATTTATAGTCGTTATTACTTAAGCAGTTGAAACAAAGCTGAAATTCTCTTTATCTTTCATACCCTTAATAGTAGCAGCAGAGGCTGCGGAGAGTTTGGGGAGGCAGGCGTCCCATTGCCTCCTGGAAACAGTCACGTCGTAAGCTTTACACTCAGCACGCTTCTTGGCAAGGTACTGACCGATGAGTAGCGTAGATATTTAAAGCTGCGTTTCGTCATTTTCGTATGTGTAGATGTCAGCTACCCTGACTGATAAATGGAAGGTTCCAAGCGGACAAAGGCAACGGAAAACACCTTTCCTCCAAATTTCCGTTGCCTTTTATGGCTTTTGCTGCTCTTTTTGCTCCCAAAAGCAACGGATTTTTAAGAATTATATGATTTCCGATGCCTTTTTCGCTGAAAAGGCAACAGAATACAACCTTTTCTCTCTTTTCCGTTGCTTTTTTAAGGTTTTACATACATTTTTAGGGCTAAAAGCAACGGAAATTTACTAATATGATCAAAACCGTTGCTTTTGATCATATTATGTGAGTAAGTGTTTGTAGGCGTTTTGGATTCTCCCCGCATCTAAATAGTTGCCTATCGCTTACAAGCTGTGGTAAAATAGCTAACAAAACGGACGTACAGGACTGCATGGGGGCTGTTATCGCATGTGTGTTTATATGTCTATACATGGAGGGCAAGATCATGCAAGGCAAAAATGCGTATTCGGAGATCACACAGAATATATTGGACCTTACTAAGCTGTGTAAAGATAAGAGCATGATAGATTCGGAGCTTTACGGCAAATTTGAGGTAAAGCGGGGACTTCGGGACATCAATGGGAAAGGTGTTTTAACGGGGCTTACCGAAATTTCAGAGATACAGTCTTTTTCTAAAGAAGGGGATCAATTGGTGCCTACTGAAGGGAAGCTTTTTTTCAGAGGCATCGATGTTGAGAAGATCATTTCAGGCATCATTGAGGAAAACAGATTCGGATTCGAAGAGGTATCTTACTTACTTCTATTTGGGGAGCTGCCCACAAGGGATGAACTTTGCAGGTTCACTGAAACACTGGCGGGGTACCGGACACTTCCGACAAACTTTGTCCGTGACGTGATCATGAAAGCTCCCACCAGAGATATGATGAACTCCCTGCTGAGAAGTGTGCTTACATTGTTTGCTTACGACAATAATGCAAATGATATATCCTTGCCTAACGTGATGCGCCAGTGCCTTCAGTTGATTGCAAATTTCCCAGTGCTTGCCGTATACGGGTATCAGGCCTACAACCATTATTTAAAAGGTAACAGCCTGGTAATCCATACGCCTAAACCGGAGCTTTCCACGGCAGAAAACATACTTCACATGCTTCGACCGGACAGTAAATATTCGGAAATGGAGGCCCGTATTTTGGATGTGGCTCTGATCCTCCATGCCGAGCACGGCGGCGGCAACAACTCAACCTTTACAACCCATGTGGTGACCTCCAGCGGCTCAGACACATATTCTACCATTGCTGCGGCGCTGGGATCCCTCAAAGGACCCAAGCACGGCGGAGCAAACATCAAAGTCATACAGATGTTTGAAGATATGAAGGCTGAGGTCAAAGACTGGGAGAGTGAGGAAGAGGTCAGCGGTTATCTCAAAGCCCTGCTTAATAAAGAAGCCTTTGATAAAGCCGGTCTTATTTACGGCATGGGCCACGCAGTCTACTCCTTGTCGGATCCCAGGGCGAATATACTAAAATCCTTCGTACAGAAACTGTCCGAAGAAAAAGGTATGGAAGAGGAATACGGGCTTTATTCCCTTGTGGAAAGGCTTGCTCCTGTGGTAATCGGCAATGAGCGGAAGATTTATAAAGGCGTCAGCGCCAATGTGGATTTCTACAGTGGATTGGTCTACCACATGCTGGATTTGCCTCTGGAGCTCTTTACTCCGATCTTTGCTATCGCCAGGATTTCAGGATGGAGTGCCCACAGAATGGAGGAACTGATCAACGGAGGCAAGATCATTCGTCCGGCTTATGTGAGCGTGGCAAAACGCAGAGATTATATTTCACTGAAGGAAAGAACAAACGAAGAAGCAGCGGCATCAGAATAAAGATACACAAAAGTTAGTTAATGAACAAACAGGAAAGAAGGCAAAGATCACATTATGAGCACAGCAGGAGAGGTCATAAATGAAAGCAGGAAAGTAGTCGTCAAGATCGGCAGTCAGACATTATCAGATGAACACGGCGCTGTCAACAAGGCTGCAATGCACAATATAGTCGAACAACTCCATGATCTCAGGAAGCAGGGAAAACAGATCATAATAGTATCTTCCGGCGCAGGGATCTGCGGCGTCGGCGCCATCAATAAATGGCACCGGAAAGAAGACATCAATTACAAACAGGCGCTCTGCGCCATCGGACAGGTGGAACTGATGATGGCATATAAGGAGCTTTTCGGTGAATACGGAATTCATGTAGGGCAGATGCTTTTATCCAGGGAAGATTTCGGGGATCATATGCGGAACCTGCATATAAGAAATACCTTATTCACCCTGGTGGATGAGGGTGTTGTTCCGGTCATCAACGAGAATGACAGCGTCAGTGTCGAGGAGATTAAAATCGGCGATAACGACACTTTAAGTGCGCTTACCGCAAACCTATGGGGAGCGGATCTTTTGATCATTCTAAGCGATATCGACGGTATTTACGATAAAAATCCAAAAGAGTATAGGGATGCGGAGCTTATAGAAGAGGTACATGATATCGACGGCCTTATGCTGGAGATCGACTCCTCGGGGAAGAGCCGGTTCGGCACAGGCGGGGTGGTTACCAAGATCAGTGCGGCAGAAAGAGTGACAAAATATGGGATTCCTCTCATCCTTGCTAACGGCACCAAGCCTGATATCCTGCGCAAGATCGTTGACGGTTCGGAAAAAGCCACAATATTTTACGGGAAATAGTCTCTTGCTGTAACAATATCCTTTCGGATTATCCCGAAGGGATCAACGAAAGGAAGGAAGACTGATGAAAATCGGATTTATCGGGACCGGCAATATGGGGTCTGCCCTTATCAAAGGTTATCTCAGCTCAAACCCGGATTTGGGGAAAGAAGTTTTTGCTTACGATGTAGACAAGGCAAGCCTGAACAGGCTTGCGGGAGAAACAGGGGCCACGCCATGTGAAAGTATCGCAGACACCGTTGCCCGGGCTGATATCTTGATTTTGGCCGTCAAGCCCAACATCTTTACAGATGTGCTGAAAGAGCTTGTAGAGGTCAACGGTTGGGAGAAAAAGGTCATCGTATCCATTGCCGCAGGCATCAGCCTTAAATACATCGCCCTTCAGTGCAAAGAATTGTCCGGTTTTTCAGGAAGAGAAAGCGAATTTATCTGCAAAGCCGTACGGGTGATGCCTAATATGCCTTCTCTTGTGGGAAAAGGCATGAGCGCCCTTGCAAAAAATGCAGAGGTAAGCGATGAAGAATTTGAAAGGGTCGTGAATATTTTCCGGGCGGTAGGACTGGCGGAAGAGACGGATGAAAAACTCATGGACAGCGTGGTAGGCGTTTCTTCCAGCTCGCCTGCATATGTATTCATGTTCATAGAGGCTTTGGCCGACGGAGCCGTTGCTTTGGGAATGCCAAGGAAGCAGGCTTATGCTTTCGCCGCTCAGGCGGTGGCCGGTTCCGCAGAGATGGTGCTTAAGACGGGATTGCATCCGGGGGAGTTGAAGGATAGTATTTGCTCCCCGGGCGGCGCTACAATCGACGCAGTGGAAGCGCTTGAGCAAAAGGGGTTTCGGAGCGCCGTTATGGCTGCGGTGAGAGCGGCGGCGGATAAAGCAGCTTCTATGACCAAATAGGAAAGAATCATGATATTTGAGGAAAAGACCCTTTCAAGCGAGAGGATTTATGAAGGAAAAATATTAAACCTGCGCAGGGACAAGATCATCGATGTAAGAGGGAAAGCTTCCTACCGCGAGATTGTTGAACACTGCGGCGGCGTCGCTATTGCGGCTGTAACAGAAGAAAAAAGAATGATTTTGGTGCGGCAGTTTAGGAAGGCGGCAGAAAAGGCGATTTTAGAAGTCCCGGCAGGGAAGATTGAAAAAGGGGAAGACCCTATTATGACCGCAGCAAGAGAGCTCAAAGAGGAAACCGGTTATACCGCCGCAAAACTCGAGTATATCACATCTTTCTATTCATCCGTGGGGTATTCGGAGGAAGTGATACACCTTTACTATGCAAAAGGGCTCAGTCCCGGTGAAACGGATTTTGATGACAATGAGGCCATAGATATTGAGGAATACGATGCAGCCCTGCTGAAAAGAATGGTGCTTGAAGGGGAGAT
>Ga0302241_1001972_pt1 | contig 13393 bp, 10 predicted proteins | sample AAG_UR_Arg_MG_FD_193532 | JGI IMG/M metagenome (GOLD analysis project Ga0302241, IMG submission 193532) | Enriched activated sludge microbial communities from anaerobic digester in WTTP, New Holstein, Wisconsin, United States - AAG_UR_Arg | ecosystem: Engineered > Bioreactor > Anaerobic >...
ACCTTCCGGTATCGTCGGAGCCGCATTCGGGGCATTTGGCCGATTTATCGTCCCCCATTTTGCGAAGTTCCGTGAAGATGGTACCGCATTTTTTACATGAGAATTCGTACAGTGGCATTATCGTTTCCTTGATACACTCTTGTTGTTGATCGATGAGGAAGTCATCGGGTACTTTCAGGCGCCTGAAAAATACATGTGAATCATATATTACAGAATATACTGTAATACTTATATTTCGTCAAGATTTTATCGGCGTACGCCCTATTATCGGCCGGGCCCAATTCATTTATCCACCAGCGAATTTAGCGTCTCGATTTGTGATTGCATGTCGCCGAGCGCCTCGAGAAGGCTCCCCACGTTGTCCAGAACGCTCATCATTATACCGTTGAGGTGGTCGATCGAATGGGATACCTCCTGAATGGTGGTCTTTTCCTCCTCGGTGGCGCGGGCGATCTCTTCCGAGCCTCGTGAGATCCGATCGGTGTTTTCCTGTAAAACGCGGGCCAGACGCTCCTGCTCGTCACATCGCTTGATGATGGTAGATATAGCAGCCCCCACGTTATTGGCTGATTTTTCGATTCCAAGAATCGCCTCGGCCGATTCCCGGATCACTGCCGTCTCGCGCTCGATGTCATCGAGCGTAGTATTGATATGATTCTGTATGATCTTGGCCTGTTCAATGGAACGGTCGGCCAACTTGCCTATCTCACGGGCCACTACGGCAAAACCGCTGCCGTATTCACCGGCTCGCGCCGCCTCTATTGCGGCATTGAGGGAGAGCAGGTTGGTCTGTTCCGAGATTTCGTTGATGATCTCCGTAATCTCACGTATGGCTCCCGATGAGTTCTTTATGCGCTCCATGCCGATGACGATTTCGTCCAGGCGCCTCCGGCTTGTCTCGGTCCGGCGTATGCTTTCGGAGCCAAGATCGCCCGCGTCTCGTGCGGCCGTGCTTATGCTTGAAAGAGCGTCGATATAGCCCTTAAGCGCCTGATTGTTGTCCTTGACGGAGAGGTCCTGGTTCATTGCGTTGGCGTTGATATTATCTATGGAAGATGAGACCTCCACTATGGCGGAGGAGGTCTCCTCCAGACTTCCCCCCTGGCTCGCCATCTCGTCCTGAAGCTTCGCCGCCGTTTCATTGATTTTTTTAAAAAACCGTGTGAGCCCGCCGGTAGCCTCTCTTATGTGTTCCAGCACCATTGAAAGGTGCGCGTTGTGTTCGTCGACCTCCCGCGCCTTGACCTCCAGGCTGCGAGAGATTAGGGCCATGCGCTGTGCGAGCACCAGGCCGAAGGCGATGAGCATGAAAGCGTAGCCGAAGTTTACCCAGTAGAGGTCGGAGAGGAATCCGCCTACCACGCTCAAAATATCATGTATCAGGCATATCATGAATCCGGTGTATGCCGCGACAAGCGGAATCGCCTCGTTATTTCTGTCCCGGACTGACCTAAAAATCGGAAACGACCATATCACCTGGGTGATGATCCCGAATATGCCGATGGTCATCGACCTCCAGCCGCTCGTAACGGTCGAGCTTTCGGTCGCGGAGAGGGCCACTATGATGCCGATCGCGCTCGCGGAAAAGGCGATTGTCCTGAGAGAGCGGCTCTTTTTATCGAGAAAGTTCTCGAGGAATAAATATATAAGGGCCATCTCGACGGCGAGAAGGGCATAATACAGATTATCGGCCGTGGCGTATGAGATATAAAAATCCGGCAGAATAAAATGAAGCGTAAGCACGCTCCAGATTATGCTTATAAGCGCCAGATATATGGTGCTTGAGTCCCTTCCGCCTAACAGGATCTGAAACAGCAGTATGACGGCAAGAACCAGGGTAATCGCCCCTGTGGCGAGGGGGATGTTCTGGGCAAGCAGGCGCTTCCAGAAGGTATAGAGCTCGATATTTCGATTCTCTCCAAGGAGGGGAAGGCTTTTTAAATAGATCAAGGATTTGGAATACACCCTTATTCGAAAAACGAGCCTGCCGTCTTCTCCTACAATGTGTGGAGGGATGAAATAGCTTCGATCCACATTCCATGCGTTAAAATAATCGGGTTTGTCGCGGCCGGTTTTCCCTATAAGTGTGCCGTTGCAGTAAGTCTCGTCATTGGCTACTATCTTTCCTAGGAAGATCGAAATATCCCTGTTCTTCAGGGATTCGGGCAGGGTGACCTCCCGGTGTAACCAGACCATTTTCGATTCGGGCGATTTGATCGCCGGCGATGGGAGGTCTATTTCTTTCCAGGAACGGGTGTCGGTGTCCGAATTGAAATAGGAAACATTGTCGACAGTGGTATATCGCCACTCGCGAGAGATGTCAAGAATTCCGTTCTTGGAACACCCTGAGATAGCGGATATCAGTATTATGAGATAAAGGGCTCGCTTTACGATCATTTGGAAACTCCATCGTCAATTTATGGTAAAAACACATAACCGAAATTTGAGATAGAAATTCCATCCGGTGTGGAATGATGAAATTGTAATGATTGTCCGGATTATATGGGAATAGGGATATCGATGTAAAGAAATATTCGGAAGGCTCTTTAGAAAGATAAAACAACCGGTGAATACCCAAGAGTATCTTTAAACAAAGCTAAAGCTTCACCCCAATAAGTTGCTTTCCTTTTCATCGAGGAATTAGGCGACTCTCACTTTTCAGCGTCACAAAATCGGACGGAAGAATATTTAGAGGAAAAGTAGAATTCCTCCCGGCGGGATTGTCTAAAAGTTATTTTTTCGGAGCCCCTATCTTAAGTCCATGAAAGATATAATGGCCTTCGTTACTTTCGTGCGGCGAAAGTAACCAAAGAAAGCCCCGCTGGGGCGCCGCGCTTCGATACGGGCTGCGCCCTACTCAGCGTCCGCTTGGCTTGTCTGTAGGCTTTTCATTTTCCTACTCCAGGGCTGCGGAGACTAACGCCCCCGGCGCGCTGCGCCACCCCCAGAGGGGGGTTTGCTGATGCCTATGGCCAGTTGGATTATTTACGGCTAGGCCATATATGCTCGTCGTGCAAAAGCAAGGGGTTACAACCCCTTGTTCTCTGAAGATATTAGCCAGATTCCACGAAGAATCTCTTTGTTACAGAGCAAGGGGCTGTAGCCCCTTGTGGACGATGACCTATTCTAACTTTGAACTTTCAACTTTCGACTTATGACTTTCGACTGTATTCCTTTCGACTGCTTACCATCATCCCGCGAGCGGGGTACTCCCCTGTGGGGGGTGCTTGTTTTTAGTCAACCTTAAGACCTCGGCTAACCCCTCCGGGGGTGGCACGTATCGCCGGGGGCGTTGGGCTCGCAGCGCGCCCTTTTGTAAAGAGGACAATTATTAAAGGACAACTATGTTGACATGGAGGGCTTGTTGATTAGTCTTGCGTAGAAATATATTATCGACAGGGACCGGATGACCGCGGAACAATTAAATAACCTGATGTTGGCCGTTTCTCTTCTGGCGGTGCTGCTGCTTTTCGCGACCTTTTTGCGCGCTCGCATACGCCTTCTTCAACGGATACTCCTGCCATCCTCGCTCATTGCGGGATTTATAGGTCTGATCTTGGGGCCTCAGGCCCTTGGCCTCATTCCGGCGGGAATAATCGAAATATGGGGCGGGCTTCCAGGCAGGCTTATTTCGGTCGTGTTCGCATGCATGTTCCTTGGGCACGCTATTCCATCGCCGGGGACTGTGTGGCGCGAGGCCGGACCCCAGATTTGTTATGGATTTCTGGCCGGATTCGGACAATACTTCGTCGCGATTCTCCTTACGATGACACTGCTCACGCCGCTATTCGGCGTGCCCCCGATATTCGCGACCATTCTGGAGATCGGCTTCTCCGGCGGACATGGCACCGCGTCCGGCATGTGCGAGGTTTTCGGCGCGCTTGGATTTCCGGATGGCTGCGATCTTGGGCTCATGTCGGCCACGGTGGGCATTACAGTTTCGGTGGTTTTCGGCATGCTTCTGGTCAATATCGCGGCAAGACGAAGGTACGCACTTCTGATAAACAGCCCCGGGTCCATACCGCGCGACGTTCTTTCAGGCATATTGGAAATTGGCAATCGCCGCTCCATAGGGACGTCCACGGTTTCCACGAACGCGATCGAGCCACTGGCATTTCACCTTGGATTCGTAGGGGTAAGCATTCTAATCGGCTGGCTGGCCTACAGCGTTATGCGAGGACTGCATCCCATCCTGAAGAGCTTTCCCTTATTTCCTCTCGCCATGCTGGGCGGAATTGCCGTTCAGGCCGCCTCATCCAGGCTCAAGGTCGACCGGCTGCTGGACCGTCAGAGCTTCGAACGAATACAGGGGTTATCCCTCGACATCCTGGTCGCCTCGGCCATCGCTTCCCTCAATTTGCGCGTGGTTCTCGATTACGCCGCGCCGTTCTCCATCCTCATGATTGCCGGGCTTGTCTGGATGCTCGCGCTCACCTGGTTTCTCGCGCCGCGGATGTTTCCGGACGCATGGTTCGAACGCGGAGTGGTGGAATTCGGAATGCAGACGGGGGTTACGGCCGTCGGGCTTTTATTGCTGAGGATAGTGGACCCGGAATACAGGACCGCCGCCGCGCCCTCCTTCGGATTCAAGCAGATCGTTTACGAGCCGCTCCTGGGGGGAGGGCTGATCACTTCGATTTCGCCAATGCTGCTGATTGGGATGGGTCCCGTGTGGGCCTTTCTGGTTCTAACGGGAATAATGCTGTTATTTTTAGGCGTCGCGGCCGCGGCCGGGTTCTTCCATCGGCACCCCGGGCCTTACCAGAGCATCCACCAGTAGATGCCAAGCTCCTTTTCGATGCCGACTATCAGTCGCCGGTAATATGAATCGGTAAAAAAGCGGAGTGGGTTCTCCTCGGCATAGCCGAAAGCGCGCATGATGGTGGCGTAATCGTTGGCCCGGGTCTTGCTGTCGCAGAGGCCGTGGCGCCGGCCGTAGCCGCAGTCCTTGCAGGCGGTGCGCTTGAGGTATTTGAAGTTGTTGTAGATGCAGAATATACATAAATCGGGATTGATGCCGGCCGATTTTAGCTTGATGACGTTGTTCTTGAGCCGACGCCATGTCTGCCGGGCGCGGGCGCGGTTCCATGCCATGATTTCATCCCGGTCCTCGTCTATAAAAAACAGGTGTTCCGGAACATTGATGACCTCGTTAAGGCGGATCGCCTTGTTGGTCATGAACTGCGCAAGTGCGCTGTTGAATCTTTTCATCGCTTACCATAGTCACGCGGACAATTTGAATAGTAAAATTCAAATAAACGCTATCGTGCCACCCCCCGAATTACAAGTACTATTTTCAGATAAAAGGCGCTTTTTACAGGATTCCCGTCGAGTGAATATGGGCGCTTGGATCAACCGGAAACACGAGCGCATCCCACATATTGAATACGGATTTGGCCCGGGTCGCCTTCAGGAAGGCGAACATTTTTGCGAATCGCACAAAAAATATGGTTGCAAAGCCGGCAACATAACAGTGTTATGTAATCATATCGAAAACCATTGGAATAGCGTCGGCCAGATGAAAAGCTTAAACGTCGGCGCGCCATTTAGGCTGTTACATGGATCGGTTGAATAATGAAGCTGCAACCCGAAAACTCCGATCAGGCCAATCAACGGGTCCAATCATATTGTAGGGGAGGGAGCCATGTCTGGTTTCGACGCGATCGTTATCGGTGCGGGTAACGGCGGGCTTACGGCGGCGGCCACGCTGGCCAAGGGGGGCGCGAAAACGCTCCTGCTGGAACGCCACAACGTGCCCGGGGGTTGCGCCACGAGCTTCTGCAGGGGTCGGTTCGAGTTCGAGGTGGCGCTGCATCAGCTCAGCGGCATGGGAGACGCCAGTTTCCCGGGGCCTCTGCGCTCGGTGTTGCATGGTCTGGATGTGCTGGACAGGGTGGAGTTCGTGTCGATGAAAAATCTGTACAGGCTTACGATCCCAGGCCGCCTCGATATAACCCTTCCTGCCGACAGAAATGGGACGGTGGAGGCCCTTACAAAGCGCTTTCCGGCCGAAGGGAAGAGAATAAAGGAATTCTACGATCTGGTATACGAGTTCTTCAACCAGCTCATCTCGGTCATTTACATGCGCGATCCAGAGGCCTCGAGTGGGAAATACCCGCTTTACTTTAAATACGCCATGGCCAGCTCGCAGGACCTGCTCGACGAGTATTTTAACGATCCGCTTCTCAAGGCAAGCGTGGCGGCCTACTGGGGTTATATGGGCCTTCCACCGCGCTATCTCTCGTTCAGCGATCTGGCGGCCCTCATTTTCGCCTACATCGAATTCAAGCCATACCACATCCGAAACGGCTCGCAGGCGCTGTCAAACGCGCTCATAGAAAAGTTTACGGAGAACGGCGGTGAGGTGCGATTCAATTGCGGCGCACAGAAAATTGAGCTGGAAAATGGCGCGGTTTCCGCCGTTGTAACGGAACGTGGCGAGAGGATCCCGACAGGATGCGTGGTGGCAAACATATCCACACCTGTCCTCTACAATGAGCTTATTGGAGTCGAAGAGTCGCCAAAGGAAAAATACGAGGAGATGAGCGGCAGGACGATTGGCCCCTCTTCGTTTACGCTGTACATAGGGATGGATTGCACCCCTGCCGAACTCGGTATAGAAGAGACCACAAATTTTATAGGCGCGCATGATGACTTTAACCACGCGTTTTCGCAGCTCAGGGATATAGACGAGCCCGCAATGATTCTCGTATCCTGCTTCAATGTCTCCGATCCAGGGGCGTCCCCGGAGGGCACCTGCCAGATAGCGGTGGTCGACCTTCAGTATCTGGAGCCCTGGCTTTCCATTCCCCCGTCCCGCTACGCGGAGGAGAAGTACCGTTACGCTGCGAAGGTGCTTGATCTCGTGGAGCGCGTTTTTCCGGGATTCAGAAGTCATATAGAGGAAATCGAAATATCCACGCCGATCACCCATGTTCGTTATCTCGGCCACCCGGGCGGGGCCTTCTATGGATTCGACCAGCATATAAAAGACTCGCGGCTTATCAATCCTCCGGTCCAGCCCATTTCGGGCCTTTTCCATGCGGGCGCATGGGCCGCGGGAGGAGGATTCCAGCCGACGCTGGCTTCGGGAGCGTCCACCGGCCGGGCGGCGCTTAAACACCTGGGGATGAGGGGGAGGTAGAAGATGAGCAGAAGGAATATAGCGGACCAGTTGGAAGGTGTTGAAAGGATACGCGAGGAGACCCGGATCTGCCGGAAATATGGCATCGATTATACGGTGGAAAAGGGCCGCACCATGCGCCTCGTAAACCTGCTCCATCCCCAGGCCCTGCGCCTCAAGGTGGGGACCGTCATAAGGGAAACGAAAAGCGCCGCGACTCTCAGGATGGCGCCGGTTGACGGATACCTTCCGCCGTTCCAGGCGGGCCAGTACATCAACCTCTTCGTTGAAATAGACGGGGTGCGGACCAGCCGACCATACAGCATATCGTCGGCCCCCCACCAGACGGGATTTTACGACATCACGGTACGCCGGGTTGAAAACGGGTTTGTCTCCGACTATCTGCTCGACGGGGTCGGTCCCGGCGACGAGTTCGAATCCAGCGGTCCATCCGGCAACTTCCATTACAACCCCCTGTTCCACGAGAAGCACATGGTGTGCCTTGCCGGAGGAAGCGGCGTCACGCCGTTCATGAGCATGATACGCGAGGTGACGGACAGGGGGTTGGACAGGGAAATCACGCTGCTGTACGGCAACCGCCGTGAGGACGACATCATTTTCCACTCGGAAATGAAAGACCGCGCCTCCCGCTTCGGCAATTTCGTCTACAGGCCTGTCATCTCGGAGCCGTCGAAGACCTGTTCGGAGCTTACAGGGTTTATAAACGCAGACCTGATTCGTTCGGTGCTTAACGACCTTGGCTCAAAGACGTTTTACATTTGCGGACCGTCGCAGATGTACGAGTTCTGCATTCCGGAGCTTGAAAAACTCGGAATACCAAAAAATAAGGTGCGCCGGGAGATGTTCGGACAGCCGCAGGATATTACCGCCGAGCCAGGGTGGCCAAGGGAGGTGGAGGCGTCGACCGAATTTAAGGTGAGCGTACGCGGAGGAAAGACCCTGCGCGCCAGGGCAGGGGAAAGCCTTCTTGCCGCGCTTGAGCGCGCGGGAGTAGTGGTTCCCTCACTGTGCAGGTGCGGCGAATGCAGCATGTGCAGGATAAAGCTTGTTTCCGGAAAGGTCTTTCAGCCGCGCGGGGTGCTGTTGCGCCAATCCGACAGGGAGTTCGGGTACATACACTCTTGCGCGGCCTATCCGCTCTCGGACCTAAAGATCATGCTTTAGGAACCTGGCGGGATAGTAATTCGAAGATGTGTTTGACAAAATAGAATTGTAAAAATTAGAATACTAAAGGGCCGGCGCGAACGCGTTCCCGGCCCCGGTATCCGTCCCGCCGGCGAGGCGATGCCGGAGGGCGACAGGAAAAGCGACAGGAGAATGAAATGAAGACAAGGATCACCGAACTTTTCAAGATCAAATATCCGATCGTCCTTCCGGGTATGAGCTGGATAAGCACTCCGGAGCTCGTGGCCTCCGTATGTAACGCCGGCGGAATTGGCTGGCTTGCCACGGGACCGCTCAAGCCGGAGGATACGCGCGCGGCCATACGGAGGATCCGCGAGCTTACCGACAAACCCTTCGGGGCCGGCGCGACCCTTCTCATGCCGGGAGCGAAGGAGAACGCCGAGGTGCTTCTGCAGGAGAAGGTGCCGGTCATCAACGTTTCGCTGGGAAAGTGCGGCTGGATCGCCGAGCGGGCGCACAAGTACGGCGGCAAGGTGATCGCTACGGTAGTGAACGAAAAGCACGCCATAAGCGCCGAACAGCAGGGTGCGGACGCGCTGCAGGTCACGGGACACGAGGCGGCGGCGCACGGGGGAATGGTCACCACAATGGTGCTTGTGCCGGCCATAGTCAACGCGGTCAAAATTCCGGTTGTTGCCATTGGCGGAATCGCCGACGGACGAGGCATGGCGGCGGCCCTTGCGCTTGGCGCCGAAGGCGTGGGAATGGGCACCCGGCTTTCGATGACAAAGGAGAGCCCGGTGGCGCTTAAAACCATCGAGGCCCAGCTTAAGGCCGGAATAGAGGACACCCTGTATTCGAACCGCTTCGATGGACTCTATTGCCGCGTTCTTAAAACACCGGCCGCGGAAAAGTCGATCCGACAGGGCATGAGCCTGCCGCGCGCCTTCTTCGCCTCGATCCGCATCGCCAAACTCATGGATCTGCCATGGTTCAAGCTCGCAATCGGAACCATGCTGCAGGGACCGAAGCTGATGATACAGCTTGCCCACTTCGCCACGGCATTCGACAAGATCCAGGCGGCGACGGAGTTGGGAGACCTCGAAAAGGGCGTCCAGCTTATCGGCCAGGTGCAGGGTATAATCGACGATATACCCACGGTCAAGGAGGTCATAGAGCGCACTGTAAAGGAAGCGCGCGAGATACAGAAGAAGATGTCCGGCCAGCTCAAATAAGGTCAAAAACAACGGCTCCGGGCCGGAATACAAGCGATGGGCGCTGAGAGATTCAGCGCCCATCGCGCTTTCGGCTCATCGCGGGCGGAACGCTACTTGTTTAAAAACGTGCCGATGGCGAGCAGGGTCTGGTTGCGGTCCTCCATGTTGAGCGCGGCCTCCAGCCCGCCCGCGTCGAGGTTGATATTAATGGCCTCCTTGGTCAACCTGAGGCCCATGTGGTTTTTGGTCATCATCAGCCGGGCGTATTCGAGAGCGGATTCGAGCAGGCGCTCGCGATCGACAATTTTGCTTACCAGTCCAAGCGATAGCGCCTCTTCGGCCGACATGAACTCTCCGGTATACATGAATTCGTATGCCCGCCCGGCCCCTATCATCCTGGGCAGAAAATAGCTGCAGGACATATCGGCCCCACCCAGGCCGATGTTGATATAGGCGGCGCTGAAGCGGGAGTCGGGAGTTATGAGGCGGATGTCGGAGGCAAGCACGAAGCTGAATCCCTGCCCGGCGGCGGCGCCGTGAACGGCGCAGATTATCGGCTGGGGCGCGCGGCGCATCGCGAGGTTGAGGCGGGCAAGGCGCGCCTGGAAGCGGTAAAACTCCGCGACGTTCATTTTCGGCGCCATCTCGGCGGTCTCTTTCATATCCAGACCCGCGCAGAAGCCCTTCTCGCAGTCGCTGCTTAAAATGATGACGACCGTCTCCAGGTCATAAAGCCTCTCGCGCCAGAAATCTTCGATCTCTTCCATCATCTGATGATTGATGGCGTTGTAACAGTGGGTGCGGCGGAGCCTCAGGTGGCCAATTCCTTTTTCGATGTGGCTGAATGAAATGGTTTCGTAATTCATTGCCTGCCTCCGGTGTTTATGGATAATTGCGAAGCCCCCGGCGGTCAATCTCCGGAAAGGCCCGCGAAAGCCGCCTGAGATAAAGCCAGCTTGTTTTATGCTTTTACAGGGCGCCGGTCTGTCAACGGTTATTTCGAATGAAAAACGCGATTAGGATGGGTCTCGCGCAATATCGCTTGACTGAAAGCTTTGGTTTGATAGTACTTCCGTCGAACTACGTCAAGGAGCCATTGCCATGATTATTAAAAGCGATCCCGCAAGGATTACCGACAACTTCCATTGCCTTGGGCCGGCCCAGGTGCCGTCTTTCCTGCTCGACGGGCGGCATCCGGTTATGTTCGAGGCGGGGATATACCTGTTCGGGCCGCACTACCACGACGAAGCGCGGCGCGTACTGGGAGAAAGACGCCCGGAGCACCTGTTGCTGACGCATGTTCATTTCGACCACTGCGGAGCGGCCGGATATCTCAAGCGCATGATTCCGGAGATGCGAATCGGGGCCTCGCGCGAGGGAAGCGAAATCATTAAAAAACAATCGGCAATCGATCTCATCACGAAGCTCAACCGATACGGGGATAGAGACGCGCCGTCGTTCGAGCCCTTCGTCGTCGATGTCGTGCTGGAGGACGGGGACAAGATCGAGGTGTCGCCCGGCCTCGACGTGCTGGCAATACGCACGCCAGGGCATACGCGCGACATGACCACCTATTACGTGCCGGCGTTGAAGTTGATGATACCCTCCGAATCGGTGGGGGTGCCGGGCGCGGACGGATATATAATGAGCGAATTCCTGACGGATTACGACATATATTTGAACTCTATGCGAAGGCTCTCCGGATACGAGGTGGAAATACTCATCCTGGCCCATGGCGTTTATTACACGGGCGAGGACGCCCGTCTGTACATACCGCGTGCGATAGACGCAACGGAGCGTTTTAGAGAATGGGTGGAGCGATTGCTCGATAAACACCACGGCGATCAAGAAGCCGTGATGCTTGAAATAAAAAAAGAGGAGTATGATAAACACGAGGGGGAGAAGCAGCCGGAGCCCGCGTATCTCCTTAACCTCAGGGCAAAAATCGCCGCCGTACGGAAGAGGCTGGAGTCCTCCCCCGGGCGGGAGTGAACGCCTTAGGGGTATTTATCTTGACCTGCCGCCGCTTCGTTGTGATACTTGGACTTCCTTCGTCGTCGCTCAGACGCCGGACCGGGCGAAAAGGCCGATCGGCCAAATCGGTCAAACATTCGAAGAATACGAGAGGAGAACATGGCGTGGTGGAAAGGCCGAAAAAAGGACGGGCAAACACCGGAGGTTTCCACTGAGGGCGGGAACAATGCGCCGGATGGCGCGGCAGCGCAGGCGCCCGAGGACGCCGAAATCGCCCGGAGTGGGGGGTCCCGCGCGCGTCGGCGTTTGAAGGAGGCAGATGAGCATCAGCGTAAAAACGGACATTCCAGGATGTTCCGTCAAATGGTGGCCTCACTCAAGGACAAGGACGCCTCGGTGCGCGCCCATGCGGCCTGGTCGCTCGGACGAATGGGGGATTCTCGCGCGGTTGAGCCTCTAAGCACCCTTTTAAATGACAAGGACCTGGATGTTCGCAAGGACGTGGCGGAGGCGCTGAAGCGTCTCGGGTGGAAACACAAGCCTTGAGGCCGGCCGCGCCCGGAGCCGTGTCCTCGATAAATCACCGCGCTTGCGAACGGCAATTCTTTCCGCTTTCCTGGACACCCCCAGAACAATACACGACCCAATGTCGGGATGCTTGCGGCAGAGTTTGCAAATAATAGAGTTGTTGCTTTACTGAGTACATTGTGAGCCCCGGCCGTATCGGGGCGTGGCAATCACATACGGTATCCGGTTTTTTGCCTGTAACTTGTTGCCTTTTTCAGATCGCCGCGCCGGCCTGCGGCCTTCTTGCGATGACATTTTGTCAGTTATGCAACAACTTAAATATAAATTTTAGTGTACAAATTAAGAATAATCTGGGAAAAAAGCTATAATGTAATATCAGAAAGGGCGGTTTTCCCTCGTCCCCTGGAGGCTTTTATGGAATTTAAAAACATCACCATAAAGCGCGTCATGAGCATCGGGGTCATCAACTTCTGCAGGCCCAAGTCCCTTAATGCCCTCAATACGGAAACCCTTCTCGAGCTCGATTCCGCCATAGCCATGCTCGAGGCCGATGACGATATCTACGTTGTGGTCATCACCGGAGAGGGTAAGGCATTCGTTTCCGGCGCGGACATATACGAGATGAAGGACCTCAGCCCGGACCAGGCGCGTTTCTTCTCGCAGCGGGCCCAGGGAGTATTTCGAAAGATCGAACTGATGGAAAAACCGGTTATCGCCGCGGTGAACGGCTACGCCCTTGGAGGAGGGTGCGAGCTGATGATGTGCTGCGACATCCGCATAGCGAGCACCAGCGCACGGATAGGCCATCCGGAGGTGGGCCTGGGCATAACGCCCGGCTTCGGCGGAACCCAGCGCCTTCCGCGATTGATCGGAATAGCGCGCGCCAAGGAATTCATATTCTCCGAAAGGGTCGTCAGCGCGGAGGAGGCCGAGCGTATTGGGCTGGTCAACCGGGTAGTGGCGCCGGAGGAACTGATGGACGAAACCCTGCACCTGGCGGGCACCATTGCCATGAAGAGCCGGCATGCGGTCAAGTACGCAAAAACCGCGATCAATCGCGGTATCGAAACCGATATCGAAACCGGAATGGCCATCGAGCGCGACCTCTTCGGTCTTTGTTTCGCGAACGCGGAGCAGAAAGAGGGGATGACGGCCTTCGTTGAAAAACGGCAACCCAGGTTCTGATTCGACGCGAAAAAGAATTGCATAATTCGATGCGGGAGCCTCCTTCTGCCTGCATGGACATCCCCGGATTTCTCGTTAAAATCTCACCCGAGGAACCGCTCGAGCCGGGCACGCTCCTGAGGCGCATAGGGAGCGGAAAGGACCAGCAGGGCATTTTTTCCGGACGCGTTGCGGGCGGACTGGTGCTTCGCGAGGTAATCGACCTTCGGACCGGCGAATA
>Ga0302241_1001986_pt1 | contig 13333 bp, 9 predicted proteins | sample AAG_UR_Arg_MG_FD_193532 | JGI IMG/M metagenome (GOLD analysis project Ga0302241, IMG submission 193532) | Enriched activated sludge microbial communities from anaerobic digester in WTTP, New Holstein, Wisconsin, United States - AAG_UR_Arg | ecosystem: Engineered > Bioreactor > Anaerobic >...
GCCCGCTGAGCAATTCCAGTACGACCTTCGATTTGAATTCTGGGTTATAAGTATTTTTCTTCTTCATCTCACTATTGTATTCGGTTCTGTCATATTTTTCATGTCTCATTTCATGGGAGCAGTATAAAGGAAGGCAGTGTCATTTGCCATCGCTTCAGGGAACGGAGCAAACAGGTGAGATGTCTTAAGCAGTACCGGAACACTCTGGTTAATGTTCCCAACGAAGACCATTGAGGCATAGGCATTCTTTACTTCTTTGCCCCTGGCAAAAGATCCGGAAGCCATGTAGTCTTTCATTATTTGTACGCCATCGTTATCCTTGAACGTTATTCCGGCGACCTCATCAAAAGCTACGCAGTCCCACATACCGACCAATCCGACCGTCCTGGTGCTCATGTTGTAGAAAAGGTTTGCAACTGTGGTGTGACCCCCGGAGACAAGGATACTGTTGGGAGAGATCTCTTTATATACATGAGATTTGCCTGTTCCGCGCGGCCCAAGCTCACAAAGGTTCACGTTGTTTTCTGCGAGTGGTACAAGTCTTGCCAAGTGAAGCCATTTAACCCTGTCATTGAACTGGGTCGGCTCCATTCCCACACTTCTTAAAGTGACATCAATCCACTCTTCTTTTGTAAAATTTTTCCTGGCCGCCTTGAGTTCTTCAATGTTCAACCCGGGCATCTGTATCGGCGTGAGTTTGTTAATTATGAAGGGACAGTGATTTTTGTCCGCCTCATTATAAAAATATTCAAGCCTGATTATGCACCAGATACCGCCACACAATAATCTTTCATAATCTTTAGGGTATTCTTCTGAAATCGGAACGTTCTTAATTCCCAAATTTGAGAATTCCGCTTCATAAACGTCTGTCTTGATATTCAGTTTTACAGAGACTTTATCAATTACAGTGTAGCTGCCCAACTCTCTAAGCTTAGAGACTATCTTTTGCGATTCATCAGGCCGTACATAATTCTCGGCAAGAATGTTCTTGACGTTTTGGACACCTTCTTCGATGTCTTTCTCCTCAAATGTGGAGCAATACATTCCAAGGAGATACTCCAAAACGTACACAGGGACATTAGCCCCCTCTTTAATGCGCTTTGTCAGATCCTTTCTTACTATCTTCCCTGCAAAATGGTTACGGAGCTTTTCCTCAATAACAGTGACTTTGCTGGTATTTTCCTCAGACATAAAAAGACCTCCGATCAGAATCCGAAATCATCAGCGAACGCAATATCCATAATAAAATGACGTTTAAAGACCGGTTCCTGATATTCTTTTTTTGGCTCTAAAAAGGCAACGAGGTAATATTTTTCATTATTGTCATATCTTTTATTTTTGAAAGTGAATTTAAGTTTTATCAGGCGCTTTGCTGACTCTTCTTCTTTGCTGTTAGCCTCGTATATGATTTCGTTTGAAATAGGTTCACCGTTAGCAGATACAAAGCAAATGCGGTATTTAGCGCTTTTTACAACATCACTGACAGGTTCAGACTGGAAAAATTCAAATGACTGGATAAGGCTTGTAACTTTTGTTGTTGTGCTGATAAGGGAAATAGAAACGGGCCTTGTTTCCTGGTGTCCCCTGAACGTTTTGACATCAATTACAGGAATGAGCATCTCTTGTGGAGAAGCCCCGCCGTGTACATAATTCTGACCGCCTCCCGGCGTCTTGAATATACATGGCCCTGATGGAACGCTTATCTTTCTTGTGTCGGTATTACCAATATAATCTGATAGATCAAGGCTTTTGACTCCATCATAAATGATCTCGCTCTCACTGATAATAAAACGTTTACCCACTAGATTCTCTTTATGATTGAGTCCGTCAATTTTGTCATATTCCTGCATTTTATCCCGTTTATAAATAAAACCATGGTCAGCCGTAATAATAAAATGCCTGGCTGAGATTTCTTCTGTAAGTTTACGTACCATTTTGTAGATCTCTTCTATTGCCTCATGGCAAGCTGCAAAAACCTCATTCTCGGTGCTTAGCTTGTCCCCTCGCGCATCTATCTGGTTATGGTAGAGATAAACAACATTTTTATTTGTGAGCAATTCACGAATTCTTTCACGCTTCAACGCAGCAACATCATCAAAAAGAAGGGCAACGCTGTCTTTGTTTTCAGCCTGTAATATTGCTTCTCTTTGAGGAGTAGTGTCGCATGTTATTCCATCCACCAAAACTTTAAAATCATCCGTAACTTCGAGTTTTTTGTGTGGGAGCAGTGACGCCATTCCGAGTTTGGTAACTGAAGGCAAAACACCAAACATCATATACGGTTGGGCTTGGCACTTTTCGTCATCCTCCATTTTTAGCCACAAGTTATATGCGACCTCATAGCGCAACGCATCAGAGATTATTACTATTACCCGTTCTTTCAAATTCGAGACAAAATGCCTATAGAAATTTCTCTGTGAAGGTATGTGATCTGTGGTTTTCTCTTTTGCAAGCGCATCGCTGAATCTTACTGTCAGTTTGGCCATGTATTTATTCGTATATATATTTTCGACTCGCTCACGCAGGGACTCGAACAATACGGTTTTTTCAAGCCTATCAAAATGCCAGTAGAACATCCTGTAATTTGTATCTATCAGCCAGCCATTATCTTTGTAGTGATCAATCAGGTCGTTGAGTTTTACCGGACAGTTATAATTGCATACTTTGATTATTCCATAAGCGTGTGCCAGCATGTTATATATATCACGGAATCTGTCAGAGTAATGCTTGCTGCAGCGTGTTGAGATAACGCCTGGAATATCAAGCCTGTTCAGTGAAGCGTTTAGGTTTTCAGATAACAGATTATCAACTATCCATTTAATTATCAGATGATCGATTACATCAAAGGAGTCACATTCAACAAGTTTCTCCCGAGGAATATCTGAAAGGTGTTTTTGTGCGCTAATTTCAGATGCTATTTTTTTTGATAAGAGATCGTATCCTTCGCGGTAACCTATGTTGTTCATTGTATTGTTCATAAATCCTACAACAGATCCTATTTTGCTTGCCGTGTTATTTTTCCAGGCCTTTGGCAACTCTCCATTCATGCAATATCCTGTGTAAGTAATGAAAAAGGCGATGGCAAGGCCTTCAAGAGAGGGTTCGGAACTGGAGTAACCGTAATACTCTTCACATAAAGACCAAAAAGGCCATGCCAAATCATATTTTTCGATCTCAGACATATATTTATTACCGGGGCCACTGTCTTCCATCAGGACGGCTCGAAGAACCTCTTCAAAAGAAGCTGTTTTGCATTTACAAATTACGCTCATCATTCCGATAGCGATCGACTTGTCATCGTACTTGTCTATACATAATTCTTTGAATTTAGAATACCTTTCCTTCGCATCAAAGAACTTTTTATGTTTTTCAACAACAGCTTTCAACTCGCGAGGAATATTCAAATCAATACAAATCAAAAAAGACTTTGTTGTGTTGAATTCTTCGGAATACTTTACCGTGTCCGCAAGATGATTCTCCCTTACGTCAGGTTTAGGGAAGGGGGCATAAACCAGATAGTTTGTTACAGTATCCTTGCACTCGAGAAAATATTTCGTGTAAAACTGATTATCCTTTTCCAGCCTATAAATTTTTGCATTGCTAAGCTCAATAGCATCAACGTCATCAACAAACTCAGCCTCGGCGTCATACCAGAAAATTAATTTCCGCCCGCCGGGTTTACTAAATATTTCATTAAGATTCTGAGCAATCTGTTTGAGATCCATCATTCTCACTCCATGATTTCACATATTTAGCGATCGATGCCTATTCCAGCATTATATCTTCCCAAGGACTTCGAGTTTTTTACCGTCTTTTCCTGTCTGGACTTTTTCATAGTTGACCTTTACACCGTCATCAAGGTCAATTTCTATTCGGCAGTTGGCAAGGTGTGCAATCTTGACATCGTAGTCCTTGATCTCTTTGATCTGTCTTATTAGCTTTTCTTTTTGCTTCATTGCCGCCGATTTTTCTCGCTGATTTTGGCTTGTATCAATCAAATGCTGCTCGAAAGATAGCTGGCTTTCGTATTTAGCCTGGAGCTTATGGATGTATTCAATCCTTATATTGCCTATGGTGTCTGCGTTGTAGCGGTGCATGTAAATGAGGGCCTTGAAGCCATTTTCTTTTCCGCTATCAAAGAGCCAGTAAATGGGTCTTTTCTGATAGATCTTTACGTGGTCCTTGTAAAAGTCATTTATGAAATAGTTGCGGATAGTTTTAAGGGGAGTATCTCCACGATTGCCGAGAGCCTCAGCGATAAACTCCAGATTTTTTTCCAGGGTGTCTTTTCCATATACAGTTTTTACAAAATCAACAAAGCGGGAAACAACATCATCGTCAAAATATTCCTCGTCTGTTATTGGAATGCAGTTATCGGCATCAGGAATGAAGGTTTTGTATTTGCTTTGGTCCCAATTGCCTCCGGCGTAAGCAAGACCATCTGTGTCGAGCGAATAACGGCCAAACATGCAGCCAACGGCATATGAGATGAAACTGCGCACATCTCGCCCCAAATCAGCTTTGCGCACAGTGACATCCTTTTCTTCAACATCCGGCGTCAGTTCATCCTGTAGACCGTAAATATCGATGAAAATCCTATTCAGCTCTTCTTCATTAGCTTTAAGCTGATAGAACTGTCTTTCGGCAAATTCTTCCCAATTCTTGAAAGAGTTTTCAATCTGACCGTTGCCCTTGTGAGTTATGAAAGGATGGTTCGTGAAATCCCATGATGTTTCGAAAGCGTCCCAATCGGCCTTGGCGATTGTTATATTTTGTTCGACAGTAGTTAGAGTTTCATTATTAATAAAAACTATTGGAAAAGATCTCAAATCATCTGGCATTACATTAACTGTAGGGTTATATAGATTGATAACATAATCGCCTACTTTAGAATTAAGTAAGGAAAGCAAATGTTTTGCTTGAATCACATTACAATTTTTAAAATAAATATTATTTGAAGCCCCTTCTGTAATAAAGCCACAATCTAACCACCTAAAACTAAGTGCCCCTGATGTAATACGGGACATTGTAATAGCCTCATGGAAATTAAAATCTATGCTGCGAAGTGTTGCACGCCGTTTTCCAGAATAGGGGTCACAAAAATTTTTCAGTGAATAACCGTCATTCTCCCAATTAATTACATATTCATAGTTTCCGTACCATTTTCTATAGGTTCCACCTTTATTACAAGGGAGCCATTTATATTTTTTATCCTTAGTAACTTCAAACCAATAACGGATAAATAAATCATTCTGACCCGTTGTTATGCCATTGCGCACTTCAAAAAAATCCTTAATTAAATTACCTTTAGAAAAAATGTTAATCAAATTTTCATTTGTCCAATAAGCCACAGGCGAACCGGGGATTTTTGAGAAATTTTCCGCGGAGGTTTCAAAACGGATTGAGCTATTTTTATCCTGAACTGCAGACAGGAATGCTGATTCTTTTCCTTTTGCATCGTTGATATCAACTAAGCGTATATATGTTCCCATTACTTACACCTCAATTCATGCAAAGTTGCAATATCTGGCTTTGTTTCATGGTCATTTTTGCATACAACATAGATTTGTGTTTCATGAGAAATTAAGTTTGGGTCTTTTAATTTAGGCAATATCTCTTGAACAAACCATTTAATATCAGTTCCCGTAATCAAAAATATCCCTATTTTGTAGCCGTAGCAATTGACCATGCATTTGATTGTCTCAAAATCCTTAAATATCCCTCTTTTGTCCTTTGATGTTTTAACCTCAATGACAGCATGATTTTTTCCCATACTTCCCTGTCGATGTATCACAAAATCCGGATCAAAATTCTCTTTTATTACAAGATGACCGGCCTTGTTGATTTCGCCATTTATGGTTAAATCAAGATGTTCATTTCGCTCCTGTAATTTTCTCATCTGGTGGTAAAGTTCATAACAGAAGACACGTTCTCTCTTCTTCGGACTCTTTGTGCCAGACACCTCTATCTCAAAATATTTCTTGTCTACATTATTGAGCGCGTCTAATACCAAAGAAACATATTCATCTTTGTGTTCCATTCTATTTCTTCCTCATAACCCAAGTGGTCGTCTGTACAACTTCTCCGCCTATTTCCTCAAAAGCTCTAGATCCTAAATGCGCCATATTGATAATTTCATAAAATGTTAATATTTTTTTGCGGAGTTTTTCGTAACTTGATAGGAACATCCAGGCATGTTGGGTAATCATTGCCTGAAAACCATTCTTTTTTGTCATTTCAGCACATTTTTCAATGAAGACCGCAAAGAGATCGCTCTTGCTGTCAGGATAGTCCTTTTTCACAAACTTTGAGAGTTTATCACTCATACTGCTGCCACCCATATAAGGTGGGTTTGTAACCGCCACGTCATACTTTTGGGCCATTGCAACAGCCTGTTTTAAGAATGGCAGGAATTTATCAATTGCTTCTGCCTTGTAGAAGAGTTCAAAAGCTCCGGGATCTTTCATCTTTTCAATATCATCCAACCTGGCAAACAACGCTTCAAAATTAACAGGATTCACGTTTATTATGCTGCCGTATTCCTTTGCATCTGTGAAGTCAGACTTGAGGCTAAGAATGTATTTTTCAAGTTTTTTGTCTTTCCCTGATATAAATTCGATTAGATCTTCGGTTATGAAAGTGCTTTCCTGAATTGAAAAGAGGTTGGGTCTGAGCCTGCGGCTAAAGATGGTTCTGTTGTATTGGCGACCTTTCATCATGACCGCGAAATATGCAAGCTGATAAGCACGGTCGTCAATGTCGAGCCCATAGAGGTTCTTCTCGATTATTTTTACTGCGGCATCCTTGGGCGTGTATCCGCAGCTTTGGTATATTTGCATAAGTACGTCAAAAGCATAGACAAGAATATGTCCGCTGCCCATGCAAGGATCAATAATCTTTATGTCTTCAGGGGTGAGTTTTTTGTATTCTTCCTTTATTGCAGCCAGTTGTTCTTTAACAGAAGGCTCTTGCTCAGCCTCTTCAAGATAATATTTCCAGTTTGACTTTAGCTTGTCATTGGGATGACCCTCAGTCCAAAGCCTTCCCAGACTGTTTTCGACCATATAACGGACTATCCAGTCAGGTGTAAAAAGCTGTGTGACAGAAGGAATGCGTTCTTTTGTTATCTTTACATTCTTTTTAAGCAGGGCATACGATTCATCTTTGGGCTCAGTATTATAGAACTGATATATCCAGCCAATGATCTCAACTTGCCCCTCTTTTTCAACGTTGAAATCATCCTCGGAGATGTCATGGGTCAAGTGGTAGACAAGACCCTCCTGATCCGTAAAGGATATGTTCAAAAGAAGTTCGCTGTAATCATTGGTCTTTTCAAAGAGTTCCGGCAGGATCTCGTTAAGCTTGTTGCACTGCTTGATGAAAAGCATCCTAAATAGCATTCCAAGCTTGTTTTCCTCTTTGTATTTATGAATCAGAGTTTGTTCTTCTTTAGTAAATTCAAGGTCTGTGTCGAAGGGATTTGTGACAAAATCCGGTTCAAGCTTGTTCGGATCTTCCGAGGAAAGAACACGTGTATGGGAGGGCAGATAATCGTTGACTTCCATGAAGCGAATTGCTATCAGCCTGTTGAACCATGTATATGCAACCTCTTCCATAACAGAGTTATATGCCGTTTTATAGCCGGAAGCGGCTTCTTTTGCCTTTATCCTTGCAACAAGGGCATTTCTCTGCTCTATCTCTTTTCCAATTACTTTGGTTGGAGTTGGGGTGCCAATATCAATAAACTGGAGGTCGGGTGTGGACTGAGGCAAGGGACTTTTTATCTCTTTAGCTGTAATTCCAAAATAAGCAGCCTTATTGGAAACATCAGCTATGGCTTTTTTTCTGGCCCAAATTGAAAAATTTTTGATAGCAGTCTTGTCCACCTGTTAAAACCCCCAACTATTTTTCTTTCTCTTTGTACATCCTAATCCGAACTATTGTTTTAAAGCAGTATATTTAGAATCGTGCCCTCTTCTTTTTTTAGCTCTTGCAATAGTTTTTCCTTTAGCTGTCCTATGTATTTATCAACATCTTCTACGGTTTCAATTTTCCAGGAATGGCCTGTATCGACCTCTTTAATACTGATACTCTTATGCTTTTTTATACCAACCGTTGGAGTGATCTCTCCCATAACCGGTGAGCCAACTCTTGTAGGTGTTTCTTTTACCAGTTTCTGCTCCTCTTCCGTTATTTTGTTTAACATATTTGATTCCAAAACCTGAATTTCAGACTTAATACTATAGAGAATTGACACATTGTGGCATTCTGCTGTTTTTTTAGTTATCTCATTAAATTGTCTTTCAAAATTTTCTTCCAGTTTCTCTTTAAAAGTTTTTTTGGATAAAATATTCAGCACATTATTTCTTGAGTCATTGATTGCTTTGAAAAGCGGCTTTCTGTTTTCTTCAAGAATTGAGTTGTATAAGCGTGTGAAATTAGTAATTAGATCCGGCAGTTTATGAATTTCGCCATATGGATGCGGCATTTTAACTATATCTATAATATTGCCTACAATAGCCTCAATGTCACTGCATCCGGCAATAAAAATCTTGCTGTCATCATAAAGATTTACCACTTTAAGTGCTTGTTTGAAAATCTTATTCTGTTCACCTTCAAAGAAAATATGTATCGGTTCAATGTCTTCGGCAAAATCAAGGTATTCATCCTGCTGTCTGTCCACCACTGAAAACAGTTGTGTAGTAAAGCTTACTTGGGATATTGAATCCATCAGTACAATGCCTTTATCAATTACCGATTTTCCCGGAAGTCCCGGCTCAAGCTCAAATTCTTTCTTATAGCTGCCCAGTTTTAACCTGAACTCAGAAGCCTTCTTTTTAAATGACTCCAGGATCGAATCTTCGCTCGCATCCAACTCAACAGCTCCAAACAGTCTGTTCATGACATTTTTTACAGACTTAATCTGTTTTTCTGTCGCCTTTTCCCTTATCTCTATCAGCAGTTTTTCTGCATAAGCATTTTTTGTCAGATATCCAAGGATCTCTTCGGTTTTCTTGTTTTGAATGGATATCTGTTCAGCATTCATAAAAAGTGCGACATCGCCGGACCTAAAAAGATAGGCCACAAGCCACGCTATGTCGTCTTCTACAAATCCGTACGGAGGTTTCTTGAAACGATCTGTAATGGCTTTATAAGATATTTTTGCATGCTGGCTGCTTGATTTAAGCTGTATGTATTCGAGAACTTCACTTAGAGCCAAGTGGTTATGCGGTTTTTCTTCTTCTCCAAACATAATGGCCTGTTTATCTTTTATGTTTAATACCGACCTAATGTCGTGTTCATTTTTTGGTACATTCATATAGGGCAATTTTGAATACATGTTTGCTACAAGGCGGTTGAATGCCTCGTTAAAAATTGAAGAGATATCTTTGCCCTTAACCTGCAGTTCCTGCCCATCAACAAAAATGGACGCATTGCGGAGAGATTCTTCTAAATAGCTGTTCGCGCTAGATTTACGCCGGTTTGCTTCATTTTTCTTTGCTGCTTTAATTTCGTCATACTTAGTTAGCGTTGCTGCGGAGCTATTTAAGCGCAAATATTTTTCAATTTTTAAAACATAGTGGATTTCATCGATGAAAGATGAATCTTCAGGGAGCAGGACAATTATATTGTTCTTTGCCATTACAGTGAGAAATTGCTTATTGCGGACACCATCCCAGTTGGGAGTCAGAATGTTTATTCCAAAATCATAATTCTGATTACTCTTGTAGGGCTTGTCATCCACGAACTGGTTGAAGGCAAACGAGTATCTGTTATTCATGTTAGGCAACTTGTATTTTTTCTCAGGATAGATTTGATCGAAAATTATTTCTGATACTTTTGCGATAACTTCCGAATTCTGGACATCCTGATTTTCAATTTCCCTGTTAACCTCTTGTTCTTCATCGGTGAGGAAGATGAAAGCTTCCCCGTTCCGCTGTACCAACATTTGCTCACAGAGCCGTTTTAAAGCTTTTTCAACCTTTTCCATCAGCACAAGCCTGTCATTGTCTATGTGACTGACCATCATGCTTGTGAGGTTATCAACATTGGCAGTAATTCCTGGGACATATTTGATCATAAAAAGTGTTTTGAGCAGATTCACATCAAAACATTCCTCATTTTTGTCGGGATTAAGCAATGTATTATCAAGAGCCCTTGTTATTACACCCCTGTGTCCATGGTCTAGGAAGTTCTCCAGGGCGTCATAGAACAAATTAAAGGGCACAAGTTCCCCCTGCTCTCTCTCCTTGATCTTTACAGCAGATTCTTTGAAGAGCGCCAGCATTGAACGTTCTCCGTCAGCAAGATGTTTCCCCGATGCCCCGTGGGTTCTAATTGCAGTAAGGACATGGCCCAAAAGCCCGAATTGATAGGGCACAAATGGATAGACTGATGCAAAATCCTTTCCGCTGCTGTAAAGTTTCATCTGCATTGTGTCTGTAAAGATTACGAGGTTTTTTACTGCCGTGGATTTACTGTCATACAATGCAGTAAGTGTCTGATTTGCTGTTTCATTTTTTTGAAGGATCCTTTTTTTGATTACCTCATCAACATTTGCAGAGGATAGGGAGAGCCTGGTATCAAAGCGCCCCTGTATCTTTGAAAAATCGTTCCTGCCTTCAACCTTCATTACTTTGTCAATATCTTCCTGGCTGGTTACTATTATCCATGCCTTGCCGTGACAGTATGTGCCAAGATTTTCAACAAGAGTTTGAAGGGAGAGCATAAGTTTGGTATTGCTTCCTATGTATTGCCCCATTTCATCTACAAGGAAGACAATGTGGTGGTTGTCTCCTTTTTCATTTATATACTCGCTTACAAGTTTTGCATAATCTTCAATGCTGCAATTATAAGGACTGGTGGCAGTTTCGCACCAATTACGCGCTGATTCCGGTCCCATAAATCCTATCTCAGAAAGGACATCGGCAACGACATCAGATATAAAATTAAAATGATCCCTTGACGCCTCCCACTCTTCCCCATAGTTGACCAGAAAACATTCTTTAAATTCCTCGTATTTATTTTTTAGGACCAGTCTTCTTTCAAGATCTGCGAGGTGAAAATTAGTGGAGCAATATCCCTGCATTTCATTAAAGACCTTTAAAAATACCGACAAGATGGCGTTATCTGAATCGGAATGGTTCATTTCACTTTTGGATTCAATATTGAAAAGGATAACGTCTGTCGTTACGGTGGATGAACGCTTGATGTCGGCAAGGACCATCTGGTCAGAAATTTTGTTGTCATCTATGAAATAATCTATGGCTGCTTTGCCATCTACAACTTTATTCGCGAGGAGGTAAGAAAGTATTTTTAGAAAATGCGATTTTCCGCTTCCAAAGAATCCGGATATCCAGACTCCCATTTTATCTGTGTTGCCACTAATGCTTCCGCAGTAGTTTGAAAAGAACTTTGCAAAGTGCTTTTGCAGCTCTGCTGTTACTACATATTCTTCCAGTTCCTGGCGGACATTTGACTCGTCACTCTGCCCAACCTTTATTACACCTTTTATATCTCTTTCTATTGGCTTTGCGAACATGTTCTTGAGTTTCATTTTGTACGCCCCTCAGTCTACAAGTCTAAAAGCTCTGTAATAGTTATGGTCCTTTAATTCTGAAAAGAGGATCAATTCCTGTCCGTCATATTTGCCCGGGTAGAACATTACAACAGGGACTTTATCCATCACCTGATGCAGATTATTTAGTATGTTGTGAGAACGCAAAATCGGATAACACTTTCCAACCCCAGTTAAAAAGACCACGGAATTGTCCGGGGTATTTTCTTTAATGTACTCAACCAGAAGGTTCTTTTCTCCCGAGAAACGGAAGGCGCTCTCAATTGATTTCGTGATGTGGATAAATCCCCTTGTCTTTTCGAACTCGAAACATTTTTCGAGAAAGTTCTTTTCTTGCAACATAGAGATGATCATTTCATAGAGATCGAAAATTACAAGTTTGAAGCCATAAGTGCCCTTTTCATGTTTCTTTGCGATTCTTTTGATTCTCTCCCGAACAACAAGTTCCTGATCGGCAGGGTAATCAAAGACATAATATCCGACCTCGTTGCTTAAGCCCTTGTTCTCGCGGAATGAAGGTTTTTTTATTATTTCCTCTGCCTGATTAAGACGCTGTTCTATATCCGCCATTTTTACCTGTCCCCCATAATTGCCTGTAAGTAGTTCTCCATTCCAAGTTCTGTCAAATGTTGTTCTACCGCAATGTCTAGTATGGGAGGAGTAATTTTGTTGATATTGCCTTCTCTTAAGATAAAACCCGAATCAGATAGGACGTTTAAATAACTGTTAGCAAGTTTTTTAAGGGTACAATCCTCCCATGAAGCAACCCCCTCACTTTGGGATTGTTTGTTTTTAAAGTAAATATTTATATCGCTCTCTTTAAGAGTTTCAGTACCAAGTATTATTTTTTCACGGTACACCTCATACATGAATTCAAAAAAGAGCCGGTCTGTTTTCATCACTGCAAGAAGTGCCAACGCCTTGCTTGAGGAAAGATCTGTAGAACAGAAAAGTTTGATGGTCTCACGCTCTAAAGACTTAGCACGCCTGGCTACAGCGTTATAAATTTCTTTGGCTCTGTATATTTTGGGTACGCCGAATAGATTTTCTTCGATGCTCTTACGTTTAATTTCTTCATAGCTGGAGCCGCCATCCAACAACTGCATGACCTTTTTAAATTCGATAAACCAAAATGGTTTTGACACCATTCCAGCACTATATTTATCCTTAACCATATAACTAGCCCCTATCTATAACTATAATTTCTTTCATACAAATATAGCATACCTTAAGCTATCAAGCTACATAATTCGTTTCTGATTCAAGCAAAACTAAAATCACAAAAAAATAAATAAATCGAAAAGTTACACAGTATCGTTTTAATTACCTAACTTGGAGACTAATCTCAATATCATTGTATATACACAATAAGATCAAGCCTCTTAATTTCAATATTAGGCATCGCAGACATTATTCACATATACTCACGTTTCATAATTATACCTTCATAAAGTTTTCTGTATACATATTTTATTTGAAAAAATGGGAGTGCGGACAAAAAGTTGGACGACAATGAGCTCCGAAAGGAGCCTGACTATTATGTACACAAGTCAACAGGTCATAGCGGCGCTGGGAAAATATGAACAGAGAGGAATCAAAAGGGTCACATGCAGGCCTAAGGTTAATGATGGGGGATAGCCCGTCTATTCCTTTGCGCATATCCGTTGCCCCGCATATCAGGCAGATCTCTTTGCCTCTGCAATCAAACATGAAATAAACTCCCCCTTTGTTAAGTCCATTGGAAGAGTTTATATT
>Ga0302241_1001992_pt1 | contig 13274 bp, 18 predicted proteins | sample AAG_UR_Arg_MG_FD_193532 | JGI IMG/M metagenome (GOLD analysis project Ga0302241, IMG submission 193532) | Enriched activated sludge microbial communities from anaerobic digester in WTTP, New Holstein, Wisconsin, United States - AAG_UR_Arg | ecosystem: Engineered > Bioreactor > Anaerobic >...
AAAGGCCTGGAGTTCGCGGCGGTGCAGTTGTATGACCTGGTGTCCCAATACCGGGCGACGGAGGTCACTCAGGACTACGACGCGTTCATCGACTACGTGGAGGGACGGGTGTTGCCCGCTGCGGATGCGAATGCGGAGACGGTGCTTCCGTTGTTCCGGAGATTGGAGCAGGAAGCGCAGAGCCGTTAGACAAACGAGAGGCGTCCCTGGGCAGAGGGGCGCCTCTCGTTCGGGAGGAGGGAGCTGGAAGCGGCCGACTAGGACGGCGCGGGGATGGCGGTAAGCGGCTTCGGGCTTCCTGCTTCAAGACTACAAGGCGTAGAGCCTTCCTGTCAAACCGTAGGGCTGTGTAACATTTTGGTTCTAATGCTTACGCTAGTTTTTGACATAAGAGTGGTGTTTCAGGGGGAGTTTCGGCCGCATGGACGTTCCCGGTTACAAAGAAAGCGCCGTAAAGCCCCCGGATTTATCCGTGGGGAGTACGTCAAGTGGACATCGGCGAGGCCGTGCGCGACATCCTGTCGCGGCTGGACAAGACGGAACGACGGGAACATCGACTGAAGGAGCGACTGGCGGCGTACGGCGACGCCGGACTGACGCGGTTGCCGGAAGGATGGACAGATGAAACTGCTTAGCACTGGTACCAGCATAGGGCGGCTGCTGCGCAACATCTGGAGGGTTCTCCACGGGGGACGTCCCTGGACAATCGAGGACTATTTCGCGGACCTGGCTGGTCAGGTGGCCTCCGCGTACCAGGAGAAGCAGCAGCGTAGATAGACGCAAACTTACAGGCGCAGTCATCGTCTCCGGTGACTGCGTCAAATTTGAAAGGTGGAACGGGCATGTACGACTGCGTTGTGAATAGAACCGGCAGCAAAGCCTGGTTCGATGTAAGGAACGAGGACCCGACAAGTGTGCTTCGGATGCTGTATCTGATGGAACAGGACGTAGCCTGCCCGGACGATTCGGAATCCGTGTCACAGCTGCTTGCATCGGTGCCGGTGAAACGCACGCCGTACCGGCTGGAATGCGGTGACTGGTTTTATCGTCTGACCTAGGAAGGGGGATGCGTTCGTGGCACGAGGGCGGTATCGACGCGGGCTCACTCAGCCCGACGACAACGGGGTTGCTCCTGGAATCGTGCGATCCGAGGACGGTGTGTTCTACGCGGTGTACGCCGCGAACAACGCCTGGGGCTTCAGCCTGCACGACGGGAACATGGAGTATCCCGGAGGATGCGGCGCCGGTACGAAGTGGTTCCGGGTACTGGATACGCATGTGGTACCCGGTCCGCTGCGCACGCGGCTGATCGAAGCCATCCAGACCTGTTCCAAAGAGGCCGTCAGCCGTCAGCGGAAGCTGGGCTTGGCGGAGGTCCCGGTGTGAAGCCCGGGGACCTGGTGGCGTGCACGGACGCACCGGAAGTGCTGGGTGCGGTGTGTCGCGTGCTGCCGGGGCGATGTCTGGTGCTGTGGTCCTGCGGCGGAAACGACCTGGATGTGGTACCGACGCACCGGTTGTTCCGGGTGCGGCATGCTCTTCTTGAGGACCGGCCATGCGAACCCGTCCGCTGAGACTGCACGTGGCGAAATGTGCCGTGCCCGGTGCACTGGTGGAAGCGACGACCACGCTGTGCGGGCGCGTGATCACGTGTCCGGAATACGTTGACAAGGATCAGGTTTCGTCGGAAGATGTCTGTACATTGTGCCTGAAGTACAGGCACTTTCCGTCGGGAACGGACGGGCGTTACTGCCGTCCTGCGGAATAGGCGCCGACGCTGGTACGTGTCGGTACGGGTCGACCTTCGCCGGAGGCGTGGGTCTTAGCAGCGGACAGGTGGTCCGCGGAAGGAGTGAAGAGACATGACGGTTCAGATGAAGGTGCGGGTTACGCGTAGCGATGAGGCGGTCCGGCGGCTGACGATCCAGGCGGGAGGTGCGGAGGTTCCTAAGAACCTGACGACCTACGTCGACCTGACGGAGGAGGTCCGGCAGCAGTACCCGGACCTGGTGACGCATCTGGTGGACCTGGCGGAGTCTCCTATCAACAGTGTGTCCCGTACGTCGTCGGAACTGTTCGACGTGAACTTCGCCGAAGTCGACGGGGCCGGTCTGTACGTTCGCGTGTACAGGCTGCCGGTGGTCCCGGAGGTGGTTTGGTTCGACGAGCAGGTGGCGCAGCGCAAGCCGCCCACTGCCGTCGGGCGGGGACATGCCAACCAGTATGGAGATTTCGTGGACGGGCTTCTTGTCCCCGGCAGCAAGGACTTTGCTGTCGGGACGTTCGACGGGGATGACGTTCTGGAATTCGTCGCGCCGATTCTGAAGACGCTGCACGGATTCATCCCTCGCGCTACGGTGGCCCTGGAGACGGACGCGAAAAATTACAACGAGGCGTTTTCGGTCTACGAGCGGGATATGTCGGCGCGTATCAAGCAGCTCTGCGAGCAGCGCAACGCGGCTGCGGAGCGTGCGAAGGCGAAGGCTGAAGCGGATGCCGCGGAGGAGAAGGCCAGGAAGGCCGCGGCTGCCGCGAAGGCGACGAAGGAGCGGTTGGACTGGATCCGGGAGCACGGGTCCGACCGTCTGAAGGCCATGGTGGAGGACGGGTATCCCTGCAAGGAGCTGTATCGGCTGGAGCGGGCGGTTTACGTCCTGGCGCCGTATATGATCGGCGGTACGGTCGTGGCGGTGGTGTCTGCTGCCGATGCGAAGAACCTGCTGAAGCAGCGCACCTGTCCCACGGAGCTGGGGTACGCTGCGGAGCGGTGGGTGCGGGGCGGGCTGCAGTCTGCAGGGCATATCCAGGACGGCAAGCGCCAGGTCCGATCGATGTGGCTGAACTACCCCAACGACATTGCGGGCATCACGTCGAACGGGGAGTCCGTCTCGACGGTACTGCAGCAGCGCAGGGCCATGGATACGGCGGCCAACGGCGCGGATCCGCTGCGCCATGAGCTGGCGTCGACCAACGAGGTCCTGGTGGTCTACGACGTTCTGCCGGGATATGTTGTGCTGCTGGTGCTGGACGCGGATGCTGGCGCGCGGGCATTTCGGGACGGAAGTCTGGGGAACTGATCGGGCAGGTGAGCAGGGGCGCGCAAGCGCCCCTTTTTTTGTATAGCGGAAGGAGTGTTTAAGTGAATAGATTAGCTAAAATACTCTTAACTGGTAAATTACCTAATGATTTTAATGGAATGCAACGTACGTTAACTATTAGTGATTGTTCTTTGCGTAAAATAACTAAAGATGTAGTTGGAGCGGATGCGATAGAGATAAATGCGTTGCGTGATATATTGACACCGCCGCAGGGTAAGCATAATATAACTAATTTTGTAGTACCACAGCGGTTAGACGCACAAGGACGTAAGAATATGAGTGCTGGACAGCGTGCTACTCGTCAGTTTTACCCGTTATTGCAATATTTACGTGTATCTGCGCGTAGTATAGATGATCCTTTGATTATAAACGGTGTTAACTGTATTACTACGTCAGATATTGGTAGACATGTACTCAGGCACAGCGTAAATAGTTTAGCATCAACAACATTAGAAGATAATGCGTATATTGTTAGGCATATGGTTAATAAATTATCGGTTCATATTCACAATTTACTTCGTATAAATGATATGACTGCAACTATATGTTATAGCTTTACAGCTCGTACTACACGTGAGGTTAATTCGTATAACGCGCCGTTTGACATGGCTACACGATATCCATATACGCTTACGCTTTTGCCAGCTGACACTAGGTTATCGCAGCGTGAACGCGCACAAAGTACATTTCACGAGTTAATAGAAATATTAGTAGATATGTGTTTTGGTAAATTATTTTGTAATCCAGATAATATTATACAGTTTCAGGATCAAGCTACGTTTGCATTTAGTCTTGTTCCTAGGTATGTTGCTTGGCTTTATCTTAACAAAACTAAACATAGGCATGCTAGTGTAGTAGTATTAGAGACTATATTAGGTATGAAGTTTGGTAATGACTGCTTCATTCCATTACGTAATAAGTTTATTGATGTTATTCCATTATTGAGAAAAAAACAATATTATAAATATAATGCACCTGTCCTCTCGGCTTCTGCATTATATAAGGCTATAATGATCACTGAAAAACAAGCAGTTGATATAATTAACTGTAAACTGGTGGATAGCGCACCTATGCACCGCAGACTATTGAATTATGTACATGACCAAATAATTGCTGGTTTTTCGCTTACGTCTCCGTTACCTGCGTCTTGCTTAGTTAACAAAGTAGAAATACCATTTCCAGAAATATATGATGCTGTTAACGCGTATAGGTGTACTAAACCTTTAACATAAAAAGAGGCGCATAGCGCCTCTTTTTTTGCATAAGAATCATGAGGGGAAAAACGGTTTTCCTCGGCGCAACGACACCCGTTTCGCAGCGCGGGTGTCGGGTTCCGGACGTCGCTGCGATGCCCCCGAGGACGGCAGCCGCCGCCAACCCTCGGGCTAAGTGGTAAAGGCGACCACGTTGCATGCGCTCTCACGCGCGACGTGTTGACGGAGAAAGGAGGTGAGAGCATGGAGACCCGGGTCGTGAACCTGACCCCCCACACCATCAATGTGGTGTGTGGGGTCGAGGTCGCGATCCCCGCTTCCGGCACCGTGGCGCGGTGCCGGGAGATCTCCACCCCCGTTGGCGAGGTCAACGGGATCCCGATCGTCACGAAGACGTTCGGGGAGGTGGTGGATCTCCCGGAGCCCCAGGAGGACACGATCTACATCGTGTCCGCCCTGGTGGCCGCCGCCGCGGTGAAGGCGGGGCGGCTGGACGTGGTGTCCCCTGGTGATCTCGTCCGTGATGCGGACGGCAAGATCATCGGGTGCGCCTCGTTTTGCCGCCCGGCCTAGGCCGGGAGCGCACCGAACCCACCTGCGTCCGGCAGGCGGGAACCTGAAGGCGGTTGCGCGTCCGCCGGAAACCAAAACGCGCGCTGCGGGGGTGAGCTGACCCCGGGTCTGCCTGACGGCGGACCGAAGCAGCTCATGTGTCACGCGGTCTATGCCTCGACCGCACCGCAGGCCCGCAAACGGAAGCGCGGGAAGCAGGAACCGCAGGCAGCGTCCGAGATCTGACCCCGCTTATGCCGAATCAGGGGTCCTTCACCGGTGTATGTAACGCGCACTTGCCGGTGCGGTGACAAAGCGCGTACTGCCAAGGCTTTCGTCGATGGGCCTGGCAGGTTTCGAGGAAAGGAGGTGAATCGACATGGGATATGGGGAGGATGTTTTCACGCCCCTGGGGAGCAAGCCCACCCTGGAGGGCGTGCGCGCTGACCTGGAGATGTATACGGAACATCTCCGGGAGGCGCAGGCGGAGCTGGCCGCGTGGGAGGTCAGCTGGGAACAGGTCCAGGCCGCGCTGGAGAAGCTGGCGGTGGCCTGGGAGACGGAGATTTCCGGGGTGAAGTTGACCCTGGAGGTCAGGGGCGGCAGCTGGGAAATCCCAGAGAGCCGCCTAGCCGTTGAGCTCCCCGAGGGCATGCAGGCGGCCCTTGCGGAGCTGAAGCAGTATCCCGAGCAGGCGCGCCGCGCCCTGACTCGGGGTGGATGGGTCCCCGACGCCTTTACGAAGGCGTTGGCGGCTCAGGAGGGGCCTCGGTACATCGTGTGTATCGAGGCGGCGGCAGAAAAGGCGGCACAGTCCATCGTCAAGCGGGCGATGGACATGCCGGAGGATCTCCGCGATTTCGCGGAGGGCGGCCTGGACGGTGCGAGGGATCGCGTCAGCCAGAAGGAGTACAGCGTGGCCAAGGCCCAGCGTATGCTCGCCGAGCTGGAGGCCGCGGAGTAATTTCGGAGGGGGCAGCACCATCGCCCCCCTATTTTTGTTACCTATGTCGTGGAGGAGGCGTGCCATCATGTTCAAAGTCGTTTTAACAAACGGATTTTCGGCTGCGGGACGCGGGTTCCGCAGCCTGATCGCGTCTGACGAGGACGCGGCCAAACGCATCGCCTTGGCCGTTACGGCCAAGGCGGAACGGCGCGGGTCCCTGGTGGGGGCGGAGGTTTATTCCCCTACCGGGGAGTTGATCTACGAGTGCGGGTGGTAACATGCCGCACGCACTCGTGGAGGGCGGGCGCCTGCTGATCACAGGCGTCCTCAAGGTGGCAGGTGGGTGGTATGGCGGCCTCTTGGAGGCTGCCAGCCACCTGCCTGCCGACCTGGGCAGGCAGGTTGCGGGTGCGGTCTACCGTACCCGTGGAGAGGCTGCCAAGGAGGCCGCGACGTGGGCCTCCAAGGTGGTTTGACTCGGGAGGGGCCGCGCGGCCCCTCCCTTTTTTTCAGTTGACAGGTCCCGGTGTGCGGTGTAGGCTGGCACATGTGAAGAAAGGCGGTGACGGTTATGTAATTATTTTTTAGGCAACACCTACTTAAATTTTATTATAGCAGTTGAATACCATACTATTTAAGGGGCGTTGGTCATATGATGAGTGAAGGCAAATTCTTTGCGGGTAAGACGGTGGTCAACTGCACCGACCACGATATCGTGGTCGTGAATGAGGATGGTGCGGAGATCCGGAGGCTGAAGCCGTCCGGGCTGGTGCTTCGGTACAACGTGACCTGGTCCCAGGACGAAATGATCGACGGGATGCCCGCTACCTGGGTGCGGGGTGTCCTGCTGGATCCTCTGCCCCCGGAGCGGAACGACGTGGTGTATCTGGTGTCGTCCTACTACGGGACGTACGCGGCGCAGCTCGGTCGGAAGGACTTCGTTACGCCCGGACAGCAGATGATTTCGCCGACCACGCACCGTGTGATCGGATGCAAATCCATCAACTGGTGCCGGGATACGCGGGCGGTCGTGTTCGCCCTGCCTCCGGTGTAGCAGTTAATCTGACTGGAACCGGCCCTAGCGGCCGGTTCTTTTTTTTTGTCCGGGATTCGAGACGGTGTTCTGTAGTACCATGGAAGTGAAGATATGATATGACCGAAAGGGCGTGCGTCCGTTGGCCTTGAAGGGAATCAAGCTGCTCAAACAGCTGATGTTGGACGTTCCTCAACTGCAGCTGTACTTCAAGCAGAGCCTGCTTACGGGAGGAGAAGGCCGTCCGGAGGTCTACGAATGGCAGCCGGATACGGTCTACCCGGATGGCGTGCTGCTGATCGTGGACGGGGGAGGCGTTGCGGAGCTTTACGTGACCCAGGCGCAGTACACCAGCGGGACGTCCGTGGCGGTAGACCTGGCGGCGGGGATGATCCTCCCGGCGTCCCAGGTCCAGTCCGTCACCTACGACAGTCTGCAGGGAAAACCGTCCGCGTTTCCGCCTGCTGTGACCACTGCGGAGAACAAGGACACCGATACGATCTGCTGCGGGGCACCTGTGGCGGCGCACGCCTCCGGCGCCGGGGTCGTTCGGGCGTCTTCCGCCGTTCCCGGTGCGTGCGCCGTAGGCGTCAGCATCGTGACCAGAGCTAAGGCGCTTGCGTGCGACATCATCGTAAGCGGAATCGTGAAGCAGCTCAACTGGTCCAACGTGACCGGTACGGCGGTCCTTATGCCGCGCGCCACATATTACCTGTCCGACGTCCCGGGGCGTCTGGTCGGCGTGCCTCCGACGACGCAGGGTACGCTGCTTCAGGTCATCGGAACCTCCGTCAGCGAGACCGAGCTGGCGGTTCACATCGCACAGCCGATTCGGCTGTAGCTTCGAAAGGAGATCGATCTCACCATGGCAGTTCGCAAACCTCTTGTCCTGAACGGCGGCGTCATCGAACAGCTCCAGACCGGCGACACCCTGGAGGGAGCCACCAGCGGGAAGGACGTCGTCGCGCTCACCAATGCCAACACCGGCAGCCTCGCCCTTGGGGACGCTGTCTACGTCAGCGCCGCCAGTTCCTGTGACAAGGCGCAGGCTAACGCCGCAGCCTCCGCCAGGGTCATCGGTCTCGTGTCGGACGCCACGGTCGGTACCGGGGCCTCCGCCAATGTCCAGACCGACGGCGTTCTCTCCGGACTCACCGGACTGACTGCCGGGTCCGTGTACTTCCTGGATGCGGCGAACCCCGGCAAGTTAGTGGCTGCTGCGCCGTCGGCCTCCGGTCAGTTCGTGGTGCGTGTCGGTACCGCCATCAGCACCACGGAGCTGGAGATCAGCATTTCCGCGCCGATCCGTCTGTAGGTGCGCTCATGGCGGACCGTAAGCCCCTGGTGCTGTCCTCGGACGGTAACGCGGAGCAGTTGCAAGCCGGTGACCGGTTGGTAGACGCGGACGGTGCCCCCCTCGGCGGGGGCACCGGCGCAGCTGCGGACTACGTGCAGGATACGCTGCTCGGCCTGACGGAGGGGGACTCCGGCGCGGCCATCAGCGCCGCGAATCCGAAGACGGTGTCGCGGCTGCTCAACGTGACGTCCCAGTTTCTGGTGCGGCCTGTGCTGGTCCTGAAGCTGGAAACCGGTGCCGCAGGCGTCACGCGTACGGCCTGCGGATTCAACCTGGCGGACGCGGAGCAGTTTTCAGCGACGTCGAACGTAACGTTTTCCGGGGTCATGGCTCCCGCTACTTCGATCTGTGAACAGGCTACGCAGGTCGGTACAGCGCAGGACGGAAAGCTGCTGTACCGTACGGAGATCGATCGTTCTTCGATTCGATCGCTGCTGACGGTTTCGTCGGCGTAGGCAGGTGACGTAGATGGCGGGTACGGCAAAGCCGGAAGCGGCCATGCTTGAAGCTCCCTACGTGCGGACGGCGGGATCATTGAGCGCGGGGGACGGTTCTGCGTTGTTTGACGGCAATACGGGGTTGACGGGAACGTACTCCTATGGCTACTTCAACAAAGCAGCTGATTATGTTGTTTTGAATGTTTCCGCGCCTTTCAAGGTTTGGGTGTACCCGTGCTCTAATTATCCGTCGTATAAGGCTGCGTTGGCGATCACGCGGTTGGCGCAGGACGGTGTTACGTGGGAAACCGTCTCCGGGGCGCTTCCGCGGGCGGAGACCGGGTGGTCTGTCACAACTCCGGAGCTTCCGGCAGGAATATACAAATTTGCGTATGGGTCCGGGTATCGCATCGATAACGAATGGTTTTTAGAAATGCTGTCGGACACGAAGACGGTCGTGGAAACCGCAAACGGGGCACTTTACGGAATGTCCGCGGGTTCGTTTACGTCCGTAGGTACGACACCTTGTACGGAAGCGGTATTGGACACATACGGCATGACACCGGCCGATGTGGAGGCGGTTGCGGCTTCCGCCTGGGATGCGTTGCCTGCGGGATCGTTGGTACTGCATCATAAATCTACGTCTTTGCTTGTACGGACATGCTGCGGAATACTGGTGCAGCCGCGCGTCGTAGTGCAGCAGACGGACTATGCCATGGCGGACTGGGAAGCTATTACGGGTGTAACGCTCACGGCTACGGAAAACGGAGGCGGGCTTGTTCGTGCTGCTGTGTCTGTCGATTCCGGTACCACGTGGAAAACTTATGCCGACGGGACGTGGCAGACGCTAGACATTACCGATGTCAGTGCGTTTACGTCCAGCGGATTGACGCCGTCGAGCCTCAGCGCGTTGTCGGCGTCTGTCTGGGCGGCGTTAATTCCGTCTGCGGCGTTCGGTATGCGGTTTGCGTATCTGTTGGACCCCGTAGTGTCCGGTGGTGTTGCCTCGGTGAACACACTCACCGTCACAGGAAACGTGAAAGGCGCGTGGGTCCAGGATAACGCAGCGAAGTACGGATGGTTGGAAGGCGGCGCCAGGGTACAGCTTACTGCCGCAGGCAGTTACAAGATTAACTGGCCGTTGTTGTGAGGCGCTGCGTACGATGCCGATAGCAGGGTTCCCGATCATAACTTCAAAAGACGCTACACCGGACGCCGCGTTGCATGCGGCTCCCTATACCCACATAGGAGGGGTATTGTCAGGCGGCGACGGCGCCTGGTTGTTTGACGGGAATATTAAAAATATTTCTAGTAAATACGGTACGTTTAGCGCGGCGGGGCATTACGTACAGCTTCGTGTGTTCACGTCGTTCAGGGTCTGGTCCCTTGCGATCTCCAATAATGGAACGGCTTCAGGTGCGCTTGCGATCACGCGCCTTGCACAAGACGGCGTCACATGGGAGACCGTCTCCGGAGCTTCCGACCGTGCATCAGGCAATTATGTATGGTCGGTCACGACACCGGTACTTCCGCCGGGAGAGTATAAATTTTCTTACGGCACAGCAATAAGGACCGATCAGGAATGGTTTCTGGAGCAGCCTAGCGACGCCGTGTCGTTGGTCGAGGCCGGTGACGGTACCCTGTACGGGGTTTCCGGCACGGAGTTCGTCGCGGTGGGTACGGCGCCGTGCACCGAGGCACTGCTCGACCAGTACGGAGTAGATGTGTTCACCCTCCGCGGCGTCACGGCGGAATCCATTGCGTTGCTGCCTTCCGGCAATCTGGTCGTTCACAGCAAAGCATCGCAGCCGGTACGGACGAACCGGTACATTGTGCCTTTGGCGTGCGTCGTGCGGCAGGCGCGTGATTACCCTCTGCACGAATGGGCGGCGGTAAACCAGATCACGCTTTCAGCCACGGAGTACTACAGCGGGATTGTCCGCATTGCGCTGTCCGTGGATCGCGGTGTTTCCTGGAAAACGTGGAAAGACGGTGCGTGGCAGACCCTGGACATCTCTGACGTAGCCGCGTTTACCGCAGACGGTATGTCGGCGGCGGTGCTCGGTGCGCGGGTCGCGGCTGACTGGGCAGCGTTGATCCCGTCAGGTACGCGTCGGCTGCGGACGGCATATCTTCTGGACGCCCCGCTGAAGGTCAGCGTAGCATCCGTCAACGCGCTGACCATTACGGGGGACGTGTACGGTGCCTGGGAACGATACACACCGTACCAGGTAGGCTGGCTGGAAGGCGGCGCCCGGGTTCAGATTACGGCTGCCGGAAGCTACAAGATCAACTGGCCTGCGTTGTAAGCCACAAGGGGGCGCGGTGTAAATGGCGTATAAAAAACCGGTAGTGATCGGGCCATCTGGTGAACCGGAACAGCTGCAGCCTGCAGACCAGCTGGTTGACGGCGTCGGTGCAATCTACGCCAGCGGAACGTCTGTGTCTGTGGTGCAGGACACACACCTGTCCGTAGTTAACGGAGATTCGGGCGAAGCGGTCGGCAGCACAAACCCGAAGACCTTTACCCGGTCGTTTGACGTTTCCATGGACTTTTCCGTGCTTCCGGTGACGGTGCTGCGTCTGGAACCCGGAGCCCAGGACCAGACGAGAACGCTGTGCACCTTCGATGCCGGGGACGCCTCCCGGTTCGTCGCAGATCCCTGTGTGCAGTTCGGCGGTACCTTGTCGCCGTGCACGACCTACCAGGTCACGATGTCGGACTTGGGTGCCGTGGACGGTGGAGGTTACGCCTACAAGGCCGTACTGGACACGTCTACCATGGACGTAACGAAGGTGGTGCAAAACTAGCATGGCCGGTGTGCTTAAGCCTAACGCGGCGCTGCAGGAAGCGACCTATACGCACATCGGCGGTTCCTGTTGGAGCGGCAACCTTTCCGCCTTGTTCGACGGGTCGTCTGGTTTGGCTGACTATAATCAGGGATATATCGGAAAGGACACGCACTACCTGGAGTTCAGTGTGTCGGAACCTTTTCATATCTGGATGTTGGGAGACCCGGCGCATCCTGCCGCGTCGGGAGCGTTGAAACTTCTGAAATGGGACGGTTCCGCCTATGTGGACACCGGTACGCTGCTGACCCGCAGCACGGTAGCGCTGACCTGGACACGTTCCGAGACGTCGTTTCCCGCTGGGCAGTACAAGGCCGCGTACAACGGTGCCTATCGAATCGACGCGGAATGGTATTTTTCCAAGGTGACGAATGACCCCATCGCGCTGCACCCTGCGTTTGCCATGAGCACGGAGCAGGCCGGGTGGAGCGTGACCAGCAACGCGGGGGGAGACGCCAATTTGATGAACGCGGTGGACGGGAAGTCCACCACGCGCAGGGTGCTGTCCAGCGCCATAGTTCATGCCATCACCATTACCGCGCCTACGGGCAACACGTTTCAGTGTGCCGGGTTTCACCGCGTAGGCAATGCGGACGGTAACGGACCTGTGGTGGTGGAAGTTTACAACGGAACGACCTGGGTTCAGGTGCACTCCACCGTCTTCAACAACGCGACCAACGCCGCCTACGACGCTTCCTGGGAACCGGTGACCGGCAGCGCCGTGCGGCTATCCTACACCACCGCGTCCAAGGGAGACACGGAAGAGCTGTACTTCCTGGCACCGGCAGACGACGACGGGAAGCGGTCTCTGGTGCGAGATCCCTCGGACGGAGCGCTCAAGGCGTTTTCCGGGGGGTCCTGGACTGCGGTTCAGGTGTCCGGAGAACCTACGGCGGCGTCCTACGACGGCGGGATGAAGACGCAGATCCTGACCGGGCTTACCGCAGCGAACTGGGCGGCGCTTGGACACGGGCAGTTGCAGCTGTACACGCGTCAGTCCACGCAGACGCCCCTTACGTCGGTCTTTACGGCGATCCCGCAGGACCGGATCGTGTACCCGACGGAGGACGTCAATCTGAAGGACGTAGCGCAGATCGAGTCGGTTACGCTTACCGCCAGTACGTCAGGCTTCGGTGCGGTGCGCGTGATTGCCTCGGTGGATGGTGGTGTCACCTGGAAGACCTGGAACGGGACGACCTGGGAAACGGTTGCCGCCACGCCTTCCGTGGTGCTGGTGTCCGGTATGACCCCTGCAGCACTGAACGTCCGCGCAGCATCGGACTGGACGGCGTTGCGCGGCGCGTCGAATCGGATCCGCTTTGCGTACGGACTGCGCGTGGTCAACGCTACAGATGTCGCGTCGGTGGATACCTTGGCCATGGTGGTGGACGTTTCCGGGAACTGGGTCCAGTACCCGGGGGCTACGGTTCGCTGGACACCTTTGGAAGGCAGGGTACAGGTGACGGATTCCGGCAGCTACAAGATCAACTGGTTACGGCTGAAGTAAACGCTGACGTCTAGTATGCTTGAAGTGTGAGGTGACGACATGGCCGAGCCTGCAGATCCGACCCGCTTCCGGTGCAAACACTGCGGCAAGCTGCCTCCTGGCGGTATGTCGCCGGAACTGATGCAGCTGGTCGGAGACCTGGAGGAGTTCTTCGGGGTCACCTTCACCATCAATTCCGGATACCGTTGCCCGGCACACAACGCAAAGACGAAGGGCGCGTCGCCCAAGTCCAGGCACATGCACGGCGATGCCGCGGACCTGAAGGTGATCCCTTCCGTGA
>Ga0302241_1001996_pt1 | contig 13258 bp, 9 predicted proteins | sample AAG_UR_Arg_MG_FD_193532 | JGI IMG/M metagenome (GOLD analysis project Ga0302241, IMG submission 193532) | Enriched activated sludge microbial communities from anaerobic digester in WTTP, New Holstein, Wisconsin, United States - AAG_UR_Arg | ecosystem: Engineered > Bioreactor > Anaerobic >...
CTTTTCGTTTCTTGTTCATCTCTCGTTGTCGCTTGGCCTAAGTATTTTGGTCTTTTCCCACGCTGTCTCCTCACTTCATTGCCCGATCTGCCTTTGCCCATCTCGCTCGGGTGTCGAGGATGGGCCTCCGACACCGGCGCACGATCGACCAGGCGGCCCGCCAGAGCCGCGAATTCACTCCGTCGCGTTGCGCGGCAGGCGTCTGATTGAGCGCTGCACGACTAATAACGACCGCCGCGACGGCCGCCACCACCACCCGCCCTCGGTTCGCGGGGCTTCGCCTCGTTCACTTTCAGCGCCCGGCCGTCGTGCTCGGTGCCATCGAGGCCCTTGATAGCAGACGCGGCTTCGGCATCGCTGCCCATCTTCCGGCTGGCAACGTATACACGACCAGCCGAAATTCCTGGCGGTGACCGAGTCACGCAGCGCAGCAAGGGCAGCCGTTGACAGTCATTGCCCGGCAGGCTAGTCTCTCAGCGCTGTCGTCTTCGGTCAAGATCCCAATCATCCCCGTGCTGCAACCTGCCTGCTCGCCCCCAACACCGTGGAACAGGAAGGACAGCGTTTTGCCCAGGAGGCCGAGAAATGCTTCGCTTGACCCCGATCGCGTGCCTCGCCGTGTTGGCCGCCGTATCGCCTGCTCAGGCTCTGACGCTGGTCCAGGACGGTAAGTCCTCCTACGTCATCGCGTTGCCGGACCAGGCGACGGTGGTCGAGCAGACGGCAGCCCGCGAACTGCAACTGTTCTTGGAAGAGGTGACCGGCGCGAAGTTGCCCATTCGGGCGGAAAAGGAAGTCCCTATTGACACGCCGCAGATCGTGATCGGCGTGTCCGCACGCACCCGGCAACTCGTGCCTGACGCCGGCACGGCCGCTCCGGGCCCGGACGGAATCTGCTTGAAGACCGTCGGCCAGGCCCTGGTGCTGACGGGCTCTCCGCCGCGGGGCACGCTGTACGCGATGTACACATTTCTGGAGGACGTGGTCGGGTGCCGCTGGTGGACGTCGACCGAATCGGCCATCCCGAAGAAGCCCACACTGGAGATCCCCGCGCTGGACACCAGCTACGCCCCGCCGCTGCTTTCGCGCGAAGCCTTCTACCGCGATGCCTTTTCAAGCCCGTTTGCGGTGCGGTTGAAGCTGAACGGCCACTTCATGCAGATTCCTCGCGACTACGGCGGCCATATCCCGATCGTCGGCTGGTGCCATACGTTCTTCCCGATCCTGCCGCCCGCGAAGTACTTTGCGGACCATCCCGAATGGTACTCGCTGGTCAGCGGCCGGCGTTCTGTGGCAAACACGCAGTTGTGCCTGACCAACGAGTCGATGCGCCAGGAGTTTGTCCGCGTGGTGCTCCAGCGGTTGCGGGACGCCGAGGATCCGCGGATCATTTCGGTCAGCCAGAACGACTGCGGCGGCCGTTGCCAGTGCGAGGCTTGCGCGGCGCTCGAACAATCCGAAGGTTCCGCCTCGGGTCCGCTGATCCATTTCGTCAACGCGGTAGCCGAAGAGGTCGAGAAGGAGTTCCCCGACGTCTTTGTCGAGACGTTGGCCTATCAATACACGCGGCAAGCGCCCCAACACGTGCGGCCGCGGCGCAACGTGCTGATCCGCCTGTGCAGCATCGAATGCTCCTATGCCCAGCCGCTGGGCACAGGTCCCCAGAACGAGAAGTTCCGCACGGACATGGAGCAGTGGAGCGCCATCGCCCCGCAGTTGTACGTGTGGAACTACGTGACGAACTTTGCCAACTTCCTGCTGCCGCACCCCAACCTGCGCAGCCTGGACGACGACATTCGTTTTTTCGTCAAACACAAGACGGTGGGGCTGTTCGAGCAAGGGGACGCCTACACCACGACCGGCGACTTCATCCGCCTGCGGACGTGGGTCCTGGCGCACCTGCTGTGGGACCCGAGACGGGATCAGGCGTCGCTGGTACACGAGTTCCTGGAGGGCTACTACGGCCCGGCCGCGCCGCATCTGCAAGCGTACCTCGATCTGCTGGAGGACGCCGCGGAGAAATCGGGCGTCTACCTGCGCTGCTACATGCAGGACACCAGCGCCTGGTTGTCGCCGGAAGTGCTCCTGGAAGCCACGCGGCATTTTGATCGGGCGGCGCAGGCCGTGTCGCAGGACCCGGTGCTCGCCCAGCGCATCCAGCGCGAACGACTGCCGTTGGATCTGGTCTGGCTCACCCGCTACTACGCCTTGCGGTCCCATGCGAAGCGGCAGGGCGTCGAGTTCCTGGGACCGCAAGATCCGTTGGCCGCCTGCCGGAAGTGGATCGAACTGAACCGGCAATTCGGCAATCGCTCCTACGGCGAAGGGAGGCCCTTCGACGAGTACGCGCAAGGTCTGCTGCGCCGTTTTCGCCCGCCGGCCGCTCCGCCCGACTTCTGCCGCGGATTGCCGGAAGACGACTGGATCGACATCCAGGACAACCGCTTCCAACTCCACCAGCCGGGCACGGCGTCCAGCATCGTCGACGACCCGAACGCTTCGGACGGAGCCGGTGCGCGCATGCCCGGCGACCACGTTCAGTGGGCCGTGCAGTACCGCGTGGGCGACGAATTGCCCGATGCCGGCCCGTGGCACTGCTACGTATTCGCCCGCTGCGACGCCAAGGCTCAGCAAGGGCAGGCCATGCACCTCGGCCTGTACGACTCGGCCGCCAAGCAATCCGTCGCCGGCCGGGACGTCACGATCGAGGAGTCCGCCGGTACGGCCTACAAGCCGTTCGACCTCGGTGTCCACCAGCTGCGGCCCTCCGAGTACTTCTGGGCAGCCCCGCGGAACAACCCGGCCGAGGTGACAGCGGTCCTGATCGACCGCATCGTCCTGGTGCGGGAACGGAAGTAGGGCGGCGGAATCTGCCGCTCGTCTTCCCGGCTGCTCAGGGAACGGAAACGTCCCGCGTCCGAGACTTCTGCCTCCAGGGGCGGAAGCCGCAAGACCTGCCTTTGACGCTTCGCACGGAACAAGCATATGCTGATAGGATGCGGAGGGAGATCGTAGGAGCACAGGAGTATGGCAGTCGTGGGAGCTTCCGACAAGCGGCTATGTTCGCTATTGCTTTTTGTCGCCACATCTTCCGAAGAAGAGGCACTGGAGGAAGCCGCCGTCAAGCGGAATTGTTAGTTTGAGCGGATTCGCGACAAGACGCTGGGAGGGAGCGCTGCGGCCGGAAGGACACTCGCGACGACGAGAAACACGTTATTATAGGCTTGCCAGGGGGAAGGCTACTGCATGGTGGATGCGAAACTCTCTCAGTACTTGTCGGCTTGGAGCCACGATCCCTGGGCGATGCGCGCCCTGTTTGGCGACACGGACTTCCAGCGTCTGGAGTCCTGTCGCCGCCAGATCCGAAGAGACAAGCGGACCATTGTGTTGTGCGTTTATGAGAACTTTTTTGCCCGTGCCGGGGGTTTGTTCGCGGTGGCGCGGTTGCTGCCGAGGACGCTGCAGCAGCAAGGCGAGCAAGTCCTGGTTTTGAGCCCCTTCCACGCGGCGCTGGCCACGGCGCCTCCGAAACCTTCCGCCGCGCCGGGTGCCCCGCCAAGTCCCTTGCGGCCGTGCGGCGAAACCAGCGTTCGCTTTGCCAGGACCCGAGTGCCCCTAACGCTCTGGGAGCACACGCTGGACGGCGTCCGCTGGGTGCTGTTCGAGGCCCCGGATTACTTTCAAGCGCGGGGCGGCCCCAAGGGCAACATTCCGTACGACTACACCAGTCCCGCGGAGCCTCAAGCTTCCTCGCGGTTGGACGTCGACAGCCTGTTCGCGTCGGCCGCGGTTCCGCAAGTGCTGGCCGCCTTGGGCCTGACCGACGATCTGGTGATCCACGCTCAGGACTGGCAGATGTCGGCGACGGCGTTGACCGTCAAGCAAGCCGTGCTGGACAACGTGCTGCACTCCGCCGCCGTGTTGCTGGCCTCGCACAATCCGTACGATTGCGGATTGCCGCCGGGCAAACTGGGCTTGATCACGGCCCGCGTGGACGAACGTTTTTGGCCGACGCTGCGACAGACCGGCGGCGGCGGCGACCCGCCGCCCGTCCGCCGGGACACGTTTTACGAGTGCATGCTGCCGCTGCTGGACGCGGCGATTTCCACCGTCAGCAAGTGCTTCGCCGAGGAACTGACCACGCATCCGGTTCACACCGCGTTTTTCGCCGGTCATCTCCAGGAGATACTTCGCCGGCAAGGCATCGTGGGCGTCGGAAACGGCCTGTTCCTGGATGCCAGCGAGAGAGCGTTTTCGCCCGCCGCGGTGGACGAGGCCCGGCGCGGCAGCGTTGCGGCGATCCTGCGGGAAAAAGAAGACAAGCGGCGGCATCTGCTGCAGAATTTTGGCAGCTTCCTGCCGGAGAACGTGCGCGGCGGACTGGACGCCGGCCACGGACGAAGCCTAACCGATCTGCCGCCGCAAGTGCCGATCTTCATGATGTTCGGCCGGATGGATCCGGCTCAAAAGGGCTTCGACGTCTTGGCGCGTGCCGTGGAGAGGATCGAACCGGGACGAGCGAAGTTCATCTTCGCGCTGGAATCACCAGGAGGCGTCGAACCCTGGGTGGCGGACTTGAACCGCCTGGCTTCCCAGCGCCAGGGCGACATGGTCTTCCTTCCAGACCGTATGACCAAGGGTTACTTGGATACGATGGCCGGCGTCACGTACTGCGTGATGCCGTCGCTGTACGAACCGTTCGGCGCGGCAACCGAACCGTACCTGAAAGGTACGCCCGTGGTGGCCTGCGCCACGGGCGGCTTGCGGCAGCAGGCCCGCGACTATCACCTTGATCCCGCCACCGCTACGGGACTCCTGTATCACGCCGACCTCTCGTCGTTGAAGCAAGCAGACGTGCCAAGCTACTGGCGTCAGTTGCTGGGGGCGCCGGATCCCGACGCCAGGAGGGCAAATCCGGTCCATCAGATCCTGGTCGCCGCCCTGACCGATACGTTGCTGGAAGCGGCAGCCATTTTCAGCCAGCGACCGGAGTTCTACGGCCGCATGCTCGCTCAGTTGCACGACCAGGCAGTAGCCTTTTCCTGGGACACCGCCGCTTCCGAATACCGGCTGCTGTACGACAAGGCGATTGCTTAACGCGGCCTTGCGGCTGCAACAAAGTAGCATGAGCGGGTAAGGGAGTGGTTCACCACCACTCCCTTACCCGCTCATGCTACGAAACAAGCCTCTGAAACCAGCGGATCTCCGCCGCGATGCCTTCGGCCAGCGTGGCTTGCCGCAACGGTTCGGGCAGCACGGTCCAGGCGTAGGTTTCGATTTCGAAGTGGCGCAACTCCGGACAGCGCCGTACGGCCTGCAGGCAGGCCGCGATGTCAGACTGCGAGGTGGACAGCCGGCCGAAGCGTCCGACGTGGATGGGCACGTGGAAGTGTACTCGCCATTGGCCTTGCTGCGGACGGTCATCTGCCGCCGTCTGCAGCGCCGCCGGCAAGTCTTCGAAGAACGACGGCGCGCCGCTGGCCGTGGCCTGCACACAGGTCTGGTGCAAGTAGCGGTCTTCGTGAAAACCGCGAAGTTGCTCCAACGCGGGCCGACGATCTGCGGCCGCCAATTCGTCCAGGTTCAGCACCAGGGCCGAGGAAACCTGGACTTTCCCGATGGCAATACCAGCGGCGACGTAGCGGGCGACGGCGTCCGCCTGGTCCTCAAACATCACCGCGGCGTGGCACACGTCGTGACAGACGCGGATGTGCCGCCGCAGGCACCGCTCGTCGCGGCCCGGCAGCAGGAAGTGCTCGAAGAAGTCCACGACATCCGCACTGCGCTGCAACACACAACCCGGCTCCGGCTCCAAGCAGACGTAGATCAGGCGGCCCGTTTCTTGCCGCAAATAGTCCAACTGCTCGGCGATTTCGGCCAGGTTCTCCGCGCAGCGCTGAAGGTCGGACCCGCTGGGCGGCGGGTGTCCCCATTGCAGGGGCAAGGTCGAAATACTCCCTTCCCGGCCTGGCGGCAGCAGTTGATGCTGGATGGCGATCAGGTCCAGCGTGTAGTCCAGCCGGGCGCGATCGCACCAGGTCGGCTGGTACACGCGGTGCTTGACGACCCGCTGGTGAAAATCGCCGAAGGGAAAGCCGTTGAAGGTGAAGGGAACCAGGCCCGCTTCCTGCAACCAGGCCTGGAATTCATCGAGTTGGCCGCCGCGCCGCAAGGTACCGGACGCCGCTGCGCTGAGCCACAAGCCGATGCCCAGCGGCGTCTGAGGGCTGACCAACCGTTTGACGGCCAGGGCGTGCTGTTGAAGATTGGCGCGAGTCTGATCGAGATCCGCGCCCGCATGGACGTTCGTGCAATATCCCAGCTGGATGCTCATGGCGTTGGCAAGCCTCGTCAGCGGCGTATAATAAAGCGGCAGGAAAGGACGTGGTCGGTGAAAACAGCAACGATTGACGATCTGGTCGAGGATTTCGAGTTCCTGGACACCTGGGAAGACCGCTACCGATACATTATTGAATTGGGCGACCAGTTGGAAGACATGCCCGCAGAATTGAAAACGGAAGCAAACCGAGTTCAGGGCTGCGTCAGTAACGTCTGGCTGGTCGCGCGTTTGGAGCCCGGAACCCCGCCCAGTCTCCACTTCATGGCGGACAGTGACTCGGATCTCACGCGCGGCTTGATCGCCATTCTGGTGATGCTTTTCTCCGGCAAGACGGCCCCGGAAATACTCGCCATGGACATCGAGAGCGTATTTGACCAGCTGCAGTTTCGGAGGCACCTGAGTCCCCGCAGAAACAACGGTTTCAGCAACATGGTAAAGCGTTTGCGAAAACTGGCCGAACAGGCGTCATGAAGCGAAAATCTCCCAGCAAACCGCCGCCGGATACGGCCGCTCCCACCGCGAGCGCCGGGGAATCCGCGTCGTGGCTCCGTCGTCCTTGGTGGGGGCTGTCGCTCGTCCTGGTACTCGTTGCAGGTCTGTGGGTGGTTTGGGCGGTGGCCCGCGAACGGGCGTCGGCGACCTGCGGCGTGGAGGTTGTGCAAGCCTATCCGCACGATCCAGGGGCGTACACACAGGGCCTGGCGTTCGACGGCGGTGATCTGTTCGAGGGAACCGGCAAGTACGGCGAGTCGACGCTGCGGCGAGTGGATCTCGTGTCCGGCCGCGTGCTGCAATCGGTGCCGCTGGCCCGGGACTTGTTCGGCGAAGGGATCGCCGTCTGGAGCGGCGAGGTGATTCAGCTGACGTGGCGGAACTACCTCGGCATCGTCTACGACAAGTCCACGCTGAAGGAACTCCGTCGCTTTCGCTACACGGGCGAGGGCTGGGGGCTGACCCACGACGGGACGCACTTGATCATGAGCGACGGGTCATCGACGCTGCGGTTCCTGGACCCGAAGACGTTTCGCGTCGTGCGCTCGCTGCTGGTCCGCAGCGGCGGGCGCCGAGTCGCGTATTTGAATGAGTTGGAGTACGTTCAGGGCGAGATTCTGGCCAACATCTGGTACAAGAACTACATCGCGCGGATTTCGCCGGCCAGCGGCGAAGTGCTGGGCTGGATCGACGTGCAGAAACTGGTTCCGCCGCGGTTGGACCGCGACTCGGTGGCCAACGGCATCGCTTACGACGCGGAAAACGACCGCCTGTTTGTGACCGGCAAGAACTGGCCGCAACTGTTCGAGATCCGGCTGGTCAGCCGGTGACTCAGTACCAGGCACACTCCGTGTGCCGTCCGCCGCGGACGGCACACGGAGTGTGCCTGCCACTCTTTGGTTGCGGCGACAGAACGGCGTCAAGCGCCCTGCCGCAGCATGCGGGCGGCTTCGACGGCAAAATAGGTGAGGATTCCGTCCGCGCCGGCGCGTTTGAAGGCCAGCAGGCTTTCCATGATGACGCGCGGGCGGTCCAGCCAGCCGTTTTGAGCGGCGGCGCACAGCATGGCATACTCGCCGCTGACCTGGTACACGTACGTCGGCACGAGGAACGCTTCCTTGACGCGGCGGACGATGTCCAAGTACGGCATGCCGGGCTTGACCATCACCATGTCGGCGCCTTCGGCCAGGTCCAAGGCCACTTCGCGCAGCGCCTCGTCGCCGTTGGCCGGGTCCATTTGATAGGTGCGTTTGTCGCCTTTGCCCAAGCTGGACGACGATCCGACCGCGTCGCGGAACGGGCCGTAGAAGGCCGACGCGTACTTGGCGGCGTACGACAGGATCCGCACCCGCTCAAAGCCCGCGGCGTCCAACGCCCGGCGGACGGCGCCGATGCGGCCGTCCATCATATCCGAGGGGGCAATCACGTCACATCCGGCTTTGGCCTGGACCACGGCCTGGCGACACAGCGCTTCGTTCGTCTCGTCGTTCACCACATACCCGTCGCGCACCAGTCCATCCTGACCGTGCGACGTGTAGGGGTCGAGGGCCACGTCGCAGATCACGCCCAGACGATCGCCATGAGCCTTCTTCAGAGCGCGGACCGAACGGCAGACGAGGTTTTCCGGGTTGAACGCTTCCTCCGCCTCGGGGGTCTTCTTGTCCGGGGGCGTGGCGGGAAAAATCGCTACCGCCGGGATCCGCAACTCGACTGCCTCGGCGACGGCCTCTACCAGCAGGTCGACGGACAGCCGTTCGACGCCCGGCATCGACAAGACGGGCTCACGGCTTGCCTCGCCCTCGTGGACAAAGACCGGCCAGATCAAGTCGTCCACTCGGAGGTGGTTCTCGGCGACCAACCGTCGCGACCAGTCGTCGCGCCGATTCCGTCGCAGCCGCGTTGTGGGGTATTGGCCCCAGGTCATGTAGGTTCCCGTCATTGTCTCGGTCCTTTCATCACCAGGCGCTGATGATTCGCAAGTCGAAGTTGTAGTGTACCACAAACTCCGGTTTGCCGACACGGGCGTTCGCCGCCAAGGGCTCACAACACGCGGCAAATGAAACACTTCAGGTACTCGCTCTCCGGGCACGACACATTCACCGGATGGTCGGGCGAGGGGCCGCGCTGCTCCAGGACTTGAATCTCGCGGCCGGTCTTTTGCGCGACCACCGCGAGCATCTGCAGAAAGTCCTCCCGCGTGACGCTGCCGGAACAACTGCAGGTGACCAGGATGCCGTCGGGCGCCAACAAGTCGACCGCCAGACGATTGATGCGGTGGTAGGCGCGGAGTGCTTCGTCGATGCTTTGCCGAGTGCGGGTGAACTTGGGAGGGTCCAGGATGATCCCCTCGAACCGCCGTCCCGCCGCGAGGAATTCGTCCAACATCTGGAAACCGTCGCCTTGCTCGAAACGGACGTTCGTGACGCCGTTCAACTCGGCGTTGGCGCGCGCCAATGCGATCGCCTTCTCACTGACGTCGATCCCCAAGACTTCAAGGGCCGCCCCCAGCCGTGACGCCGCCAGGCTGAAACCGCCGCTGAAGCAGAACATATCCAACACGCGACGCCCCCGCAGATAGCGGGCTGCCGCCCGGCGATTCTCCCGCTGGTCCAGGTAGAAGCCGGTCTTTTGCCCTGCCACCGGATCCACGCCGTACCGCAGTCCGTGCTCTTCGATGAAGACCAACTCGGCAGGCGTTTGACCCCAACGCAAACCCTCCCGCAGCCCTACGCTCGACGCTGACGTCGTGCCGGCGCCCTGCAATTCGATTCCCTCGGCCTTGGCGATGCCGCCTTCGCAACGCACCGTGATGCTGGCCGGATGCAATTGATCGACCAGCAGGTCGATCAGACGATCGTCGCGGCACGCCATGGCCAACGCGTTGATCTGGACAACCAGGTGTCCCGCATAGCGGTCGACTACCAGGCCGCTCAGTCCGTCCGCTTCGCTGTACACCAGCCGGGCCGCGCCGGCCGGGTCGTCGTAACCGAGTTGCCTTCGGAACTGCACCGCCGCCTGGACGCGCCGCCGCCAGAACTCGTCGTCCAAAGCCCGAGCGGCGTTCCAGGTGTACAGCCGGACCAACAGGCGACTGCGCCGATTGATGATCCCGCGGGCGATGAACTTTCGCTTCTCGGACACGAGATCCACCACGTCGCCATCCCCACACTCGCCTTCCACTCGCTCGACAGCCGAAGCGAAAACCCAAGGATGCCGAGCGTAGAACGGAGTCGCCTTGCGCGGCTTCAGGACCACCAGCGCTCGGCCGAAACCCGGCGCGATTTCGCGCCCGGAGGGGGAGGCCGGTTCTGTCGGCGGCAAAGCAGGGAGCATGTGTCGATCCTGGGACATCGGGTTCTGCTGCTGATCCAAGTGAGCCCTGATTGTACTGAGCGGAGGGAGATAATACAGTGCCTGGAACGGGATGCGGGATGCGGGATGCGGGGTGTCGCGACCTGAACTCACGAGCCCATCCCGCATCCCGCGACCCGCATCCCGTGACCCGCATCCCGTATCTCGCATCCCGAAACCCGCATCACCAGGAACGGCCGACTCCGATGGACATTCGACGCATGACCTCCGACGATCTGCCGCTTGGTCTGCGGTTGTCGGCCCAAGCGGGCTGGAACCAGACGGAAACGGATTGGCGGCGCTTCTTGTGGCTGGAGCCGGAAGGATGTTTCGTCGTCGAGTCGGCGGCGGAGCCGGTAGCGACGACGGCGGCCTTTGTGTTCGGAGCGGTCGGTTGGATCGCGATGCTGCTGGTGGACGAAGCCTTCCGGCACCGGGGGATCGCCACACAATTGGTTCAGCAGGCCCTGCAGTACTTGGACGGTCGAGGTGTGCAGACGGTCCGATTGGACGCCACTCCGCTGGGCCGGCCCGTGTACGAACGGCTCGGCTTTCTGCCCGAGTACCGGTTGCTGCGAATGCAGGGGGAAGTCTCCTTGCCGAGCGATGATCGCCGGTATGCCCCACTGCCTGCGGAACGCGTGCCCGGCGTGTGCGAGTTGGACGCGGCGATCACGGGAACGTCGCGGAAGAAGCTGATCCAGCGATTGCACGCCGAACGTCCGGAGGCGGTGACGGCGGCGTTCGACGGCCGGACTGCGGTCGGCTATGCGTTCTGGCGCCCCGGCCGACGGGCCGGGCAGATCGGTCCGGCCGCGGCGGTCTCTGCCGCAACCGGCGTCGCGATGCTGGACCGAGTGTTGGCTCGCTGCCCCGCCGGGCCGTTGTTTATCGACGTTCCGGCAGACAACCGTGCAGCCGTCCAGTGGGCCGAAACGCACGGATTCGTCGTTCAACGAGAGTTCACGCGGATGGTTCGCGGGCCACGGATCGCGGACTTTCCGCAGCGCATCTGGGCCAGCTCGGGGCCGGAGAAAGGATAGAACCGGTTTGCCGTTTTGCGATTCCCCCGTAGCATGGCTCTCCGAGCCGTGCAGATCTTCGCACGGTTTCGACCAACTCAACACGGCTCAGAGCGCCAGGCTCCAAATCGTCACTGCCTCGGAGTATGCCTGCTACTGAGATAGCCGATCTTTCTTTTGCTGTACCGTGAACCAACGCGGGATTTTGGAGATCGCGATGTTCCATTGCGTCGAGCTGGCGCCGAGCGGACGCACTCGCCGCGTCTGCGGTTCGTGGAAGACGATGTGGTCTGCCTGCTGTCGCGCCAGCAAGAGGGCCTGCGGCAAAGTCAGGGGCAGCCAGACTTGGAACTCCGTGTCCCGCTGCAAGATGTCCCCGTGGACGGCGCGCTCGGCGATGCGCGGAGAGAAGTACAACTTGCCGGAGAATAGTTCTTTTTCGCTTTTCTCCTGGACGTGGTAGAAGCGTACGTCGGTGTAACGGTGAAGCAGCAACATGGCGTGCCGGCAAGTGATCGGCTTGAGCACCTTGACGGTCCAGATCAGGGACTCGTCGCCAAAATCCTCGGACCAGCCAAACTCGACGCTGGTCACCGCCAAATGCCCCGTTTCCTCGAGGTCGAGCACATTGGAGGCGACGCCGCTGAGCGGAGCAGGGAGGATCTCGGCAGGACGCCGCTCTCGGTCCCCTGGCGCTTCTGACGTCGGGACAGCTGGCGGCCTGGCAACGGCGGGTCCGGGAGCAGCGTTGGCCGGCGCGTCCGCCGCCGTGGCGGCCGTTCCGCCGAGGAGCAACGCGAACAGCCCAAAATGCAGGATACAAGAACGGAATCTCATGGCAGATTCTCACTGTACGAAATTGGCTCGACGCAGCGTTCTGTCTCTATAAGTCTAGTCAGGGCTGTCGCCACCGGAAACGGGAAAATCTGGTGGTAGCAACTTCCAACCGCGTGCCTCGGCAAAACCGCCTCGGCAGCGACCCGCATCCTGGGGCGGCCGGAGGCCAGCGGAGTCGTGCCACTTGCGTCATGCGCCGGTCCCCTGATGCGCTGCTAATTTGTGGCGATTACGGAATGTGACCCTCATTCGACGGTCGTATCGCCAACGTCGAAAACTCTGCAAATTCAGGCCGAAGTCAGTCGAGAGAGAAATATGCAGCGTCCCAGCACATCGAGCCTGACGGACCGGTTGCACAATTCAAAACTCCACGGAAAGGAGAATATCCAGTGATGAGGAAGGGATTTCTTTTGGCGGCCTTACTTACGCCCCTGTTGGTCGCGGGAAACGTGCGTGCCGAAAACATGGGTTCTGGCGGGGAAGATCCCGTCTGTTGCGAATGCCCCACCAGCAATTGGTACGTGGGCGTGGATATCACCGTGCTCAAGCCCCACATGGGTACGCTCGGTGGCGGCGGTTTCGGTCATCCGGAAGTGGACATCACCCCCAGTTTCGATTACGAAGTCGCTCCGCGCGTCTGGCTGGGATGGGACAACGCCGACGGACTCGGCGTGCGAGCCCGGTATTTTACGTTCGACGCGGACGCCACCCAAGCTCTGCCAGCCAACCATCCTCCTCTGGTGTTGGGCGATCTTGAGTTCCAGGGGACGCAGGCATGGCTGGAAGCCCAGACGCTTGATCTCGAAGCCACCCAGCGCGGCTGCCTGGGCCACCTGCAGTTCCAATTGGCCGGCGGTGTCCGTTATGCCAAGATGGAAACCGGCGTGGGCGCGTTTGGCCTGACCGATACGACCGACCCCGTGGCTGCCGGCATCGGCATGGACTTCGAAGGGGTCGGCCCGACCGTCGCCATCGACGTCCGCCGGCCGTTCGGTTCCCGCGGCTTGGCCCTGGTGGGCAGCGCCCGCTCGTCGTGGATGTATGGCCAGACCGATTTCGGGCTGACTGGGGATCTGGCAGACATTCCAGTGAGCGTGTACGCCGACGATCACATGATGCAGATCAACGAACTGAGCTTGGGCATCGAGTGGTCGCGTTGCCTGCAGCGGGGTGGCAAGGTGACGGTTGCCGCGTTGTGGGAAGCCCAAGCCTGGGA
>Ga0302241_1001998_pt1 | contig 13255 bp, 7 predicted proteins | sample AAG_UR_Arg_MG_FD_193532 | JGI IMG/M metagenome (GOLD analysis project Ga0302241, IMG submission 193532) | Enriched activated sludge microbial communities from anaerobic digester in WTTP, New Holstein, Wisconsin, United States - AAG_UR_Arg | ecosystem: Engineered > Bioreactor > Anaerobic >...
CAGTCTGCTGCCGACTTTGCGGCCGTCGCGGACTTGCCGGATCGCGAACTGGGCCAACGGCGTCGGGTACACGATGTCGATTCGGCCGCGTTCGACCAGTCTGACAAAAGCGGCCCAGCAGTTGGCGACGACTTCGGAGACCAGTTCCTGGCGGCGGCTCCGAGGTTCGTCGCGAAAGGCGAAGCGCGCCTGCGTGCGGATTTGCGGGAGCATGTCGAGAAAGCGGTCCTCGTGCGGACAAGTGGCGATCATGAGCGAACTCCTGATAGCTAAGTCGCCCGCTGCCGAGCGACTGTGTGAGGGAACACAATCGCCGGCGGCACCGTGCCACAGGCGAACAAGAAAGCCAGCTCATTGGCTTGAAGCCGGCTTGGCTGAGATCAGCGGCGGCTGGGGAAAGCTAGGCCGCTGGATTCATGGAATTGTGACGCAAAAGGGGCGGCTTTTCAGGAGTGCGATCGCGCGCGCGAACCTGCGATGTGTGGCATGGGTCCCCTGCCGGAGTCCCCCCAGCGCGTTTTCCTGCGACAGTGTATTCCGGGTCGAGCTGCGCCGTATCGAACCGTGCGGATTACGCAAGATTTTTCGCCGTCCAGTGACCAACCGTGTCACAGCGCTGGCGAATAATCACCGTAGGAAGGGAAACGTTGCGACAAAGATTCGACCATCGTAACCGAAAGGGGGACCTACCACCGCCGTGGTTTGGTCGCATCGTGTTCACCCACGAGTCGGTGACCTTCACGCAGTCCAGCTCGATTCCAGGCCCCGAAAACGCCTCCGAACCGCCAAGACGGCTCCGAAGTCGCACCTGCCCGTCCGGAGCGTTTTTAGCCCGTTTTGCGGCGCGTTACAAGCGTGGGAAAAGGGCAGGTTCGGGTCCGGGCTCGACGCTGCCGTGGTTCCATGCCCGTGGCGATTGCGGTACGGGCGTCTGTGGCATCTACCCATGCTCGGCTGTGTATGGCGCCCGCCGCACCCCCGCGCTACAATCAGCCTCATCGTTAGCCCCAGCCAGTCGAGCAAATCCGCCTGGACGTCCGGGCTTTCCACCGTGTCCCCTGTTCCGCAATCGTCCGGAGGTATTTTCATGACCCAGAAAACCCGCACCCAAAATCTGACCGGCGACAAGATCGTCGACCTGCTGGCCAAAGCCGACATTCACGTCACCGGCGACCAGGCAGCGGCCATCGAGCGTTACGTTCGCGCTGCCGGCGGACTTGACCAGGCTCGCTTTGCCGTCGAGAAACTCGATGAGCTGATAACGGCGGCTTGCCGTACCAGCGGAGAATGCGGTCCGCTTCTGCCTTCAGCCAGTCGTCCAACGGCTTGCCGTCGCCGACCGAGGCGCCTTGGTTGGCCCACGTGGAACATTCGACGTACAGCAGCACGCCGGCCTGATCGGCCGCCGCAAAAGCCGCTTCCGGCGGGCACCAGGAGTGGAACCGCAGGTGATTCAAGCCGTGGGCTTTCAGAATCCGGTAGATCCTCTGCCAGGAAGCCAAATCGGTGGGCGGATACCTTGTACAAGCGGCATCCAGACGCCCGGCTTTTTCGGATACGCCGGGGTTCATCTCGACGCGCAACGGGGGGCCAGTTGCTTGCCGGCGTGACGAGCCGGGGAATGCGAGTCGGAAAGGGAGTCTGCTTCGTCACGGTGTCACCCTGATCGTTCTCCAAATACGGTAATCGCCAGTTGCTTGACCTGCCGCAGGTCCAGTTTTCCGGTACCCAGGACCGGGATCTGGTCCACCTGATGGAAACTGTCCTCGGAGGGGATGAACAGGTTGGGAAAGCCGAGTTCACTGAGTCCCCTCCGCAGTTCTTCGGGCGTTTTACTGATGGCCGTGTGGAGCACGACGATCCGCTCGCCCTTCGTCTCGTCGGTCACCGCGGTCACGACCGCGCGGAAGCCTTCCTCTTCGTCGGCGCCGATGATGCGGGCCAGAGCTTCCTCGATTCTCAAGTGCGGCACCATTTCTCCGCCGATCTTGGAGAACCGGCTTTGCCGGCCGGTGATTTGGATAAACCCGTCGTCGTCGATGAAGGCAATGTCGCCGGTCATGTACCAACCGTCTTGGATTACCTCGGCGGTCAGATCGTCACGGCCCAGATAACCCTTCATCACGTTGGGCCCTTTGATCCACAGCATGCCGGGCCGGCCGGGGCCCAATTCTTTTCCCGTGTCGAGATCGGTCACTTTGGCGGTTATTCCGGGAGCGGGCCGGCCGACCGTGCCTTCTTTCCAGTCGCCGGCGGTCCGAGACGGCGAACGGCTGGGCGGGATATTCGAACTGACGATCGGCGACAGTTCCGTGGTGCCATACCCTTCCACCGGCCGAATGCCGAACTTTGCCTCGAAGGCGTCGCACAAATCCCTGGGAAGCTTCTCCGCACCGGCGACGATGGCGTCGAGCGTTGCCAGTTCGTCGGTGTCGCAACGCCGCAGATACGTGCGCAGGAAAGTCGGCGTCACCAGCATCACCGTGCCGCCATGCTTCTTGACGAGTTTACCCACCTGCTTGGCTTCCAGCGGATTGAAATGGTAAACTCCCTTGACGTCCAAGCACATGGCGGCCCACAGGCAGACCGTGTAGCCGAACGAATGGAAGAAAGGCAGAACGCCGACCAGGACGTCGGAACGGTTCAGGTGGATAATCTGCTCGATGGCTTGCACGTTGGAACCGATGTTGGTTTCGGTCAACATGACGCCTTTGGGAACGCCCGTCGAACCGGAGGTGAAGATGACCGTGGCCAGGTCGTCGCCCGCCACGTGGTGCAGGCCCAGCGACCGCTCCAGCCAGGCCGCCGGTACGCCGTAAGCGGCGATGGAGCAGGCCAGCTTGTCCCAAAAGCGGGCCTTGTTGCGGAAATCCTCCAAGTAAACCAACTCGGCCGCCGGCTCCAGCTTGACTTTCTCCATGAACTGCCGGCTGGTGATGATGTGCTTGATCCCCGCCTGGCGAAGGCACTCGTTGATGACTTCCGACGAAACCGTGTAGTTCAGATTGACCGGCACGCGGCGGGCAAGCGTGCAGGCCACGTTGGCGACGACTCCGGCGACGGACGGCGGCATCAGCAGGCCGATGAACGGTTCGTCGTCAGCCAGTACGTCGCGCAGCAACAGGCGGCGGAGGATCAGCGAGCGCGCCAGCAGGGCGCCGCCGGACAATTCAATGCCCAGCGAATCGGCGATCTTCGAGCCGCGCTTTCTCTTCTTACACGTGCGCACGAAGGACCGCCCCAGTCTGCTTGTCCGATTCGTTCGTTGTTCCACCGCCGTTGCTCCCAACTCTTGAACCGCTCGCCGCACCTGATGCACGTCCGCCGGGTCGGCGGCCGGGCGACCGAAGTAGATCGAAATCGGATAGGGCCACCGTTGAGGCCGCTTCCAGAAGAACCTGCCTCGCTGAAAACTAAAGATACTCCCCCAAAGCTCGTCCAGGTAGACGGGAACCACCGGCGCGCCGCCGTGAGGAGGATCCCCGTGAACGTGATCAGGTTGCTGGCAGCCAGCACGGAGCCGCGCGACTCGGGCGGACTGCGATGCTGGAGATACGACTCCAGCGGCACGTTGAACAGCCCGGCACTGACGCCCAGGGCAAACAGCAGGACCGCGGTCCAGAGGTAGTAGCCGGTCCACGACGAGGCACTGGTGATCACGTCCTGCGGAACGAAGACAGCAGCACGGCGTTCAGCGCCAGACCGGCAGCCCCCAACGACAGAATCCCCAATTCAAATCGCGTCCCATCTTGGGATCCCCTTGCCGGTTCGCGCCCAATTGGCCCGGAATTCGCTGTTTCCTCGCTGATCGTGGTAGTCTGCCATATTGGTCGCCGGGAGGCAATCGTTGCGTTCGTTTGCGTTGGTTCAGAAGGGCATAAGGGGGCAACCATGTGCGGGGCCTGAAAAACGGCAAGTCCTTTGTACGATCGGTCTTGCCGCAACTCCAAGCGGAGTTCTTACTTGCCTTGCCCAATCCGCCACCGTCCGCTAGAATCACGAAGGGAAACAGCGCGAGCCTTTTCCGGCGGCCAGCCGCGGGGATGGGGCGATCGGAAGGGAAGCCGGGGTTATCGACAAATGTTCGGTTTGTCATGGATTACTTGCCTCTGGCCGGGCTTGCCGCGGTTGTGGTGGCGCGGCGACGGGCGGGCCCTGCTGGGAGCACTGGCGTTTGCCGCGGCGGTCAATTTGGGCCTCGTCAGCAGTCTGGTTTGGAGCGCGTCACTGCCCACCTGGCTGCTGGTGGCGGGCTGGACCGCGATCGTCGTGATTTGGATTGGCTACGCCGTCCACGGTTGGCAGTTGATGCCCGTTTTGCGCGGCATGTCTGGCAGCCAGGCGGGCCAGGACTTGTTCGTCCGGGCGCAGACGGAGTACTTGAATCGGCACTGGCTGGAGGCCGAAGAGTTGCTGCAGGAACTGCTGGTCGAACGGGACCAGGACGCCGAAGCGAAGTTGATGCTAGCGACACTGTATCGTCACACCGGCAGGAAGGCGGAAGCGAGCGATTGCCTGACGCGTCTGGAACGGATGGACGCGGGCGAGCGCTGGCGGGTGGAAATCGCCCGCGAGCGCCGCTTGTTGGACTCGGCAGAGACACCAACGCCGGCCGTGGCAGCGGGCGGACAGGAACCGGCACGGGAGGAGACGGCGGAAGTGGCGGGGGCAAGCCCCGTGCAAGTGAGTTGATTCGGAACTTGGCGGCACGAGCGTTTCGCGCACCGCGCCGCCGGAGCTTTCAAGTCTGCGGGAGCAGAAGAGGGGAACCCGATGTACGAACGGTTTACTGATCGCGCGCGGAAGGTGATGCAGCTGGCGAATCAGGAAGCGCAGCGGTTCAATCACGAATATATCGGCACGGAGCACATCCTGCTGGGTCTGGTCAAGGAAGGCAGCGGTGTGGCGGCCAACGTGCTGAAGAACTTGGACGTCGATTTGCGGAAGATCCGCCTGGAGGTCGAGAAACTGGTCCAGAGCGGCCCCGAAATGGTGACCATGGGCAAATTGCCGCAGACGCCGCGTGCCAAGAAGGTCATCGAATACTCGATGGAAGAAGCCCGCAACCTGAACCACAACTATGTCGGCACCGAGCACATTCTGCTGGGCCTGCTGCGGGAGCAGGAAGGCGTCGCGGCCCAGGTGCTGATGAACCTGGGCTTGAAACTGGAAGACGTCCGCGAGGAAGTGCTGAATCTGCTGGGGCACGGCTTGGAGGGCGAGGAAGAGCCGGTCGGAGAACGCGTCGGCCGCGGCGAGGGCCGCGGCGAGTCGCGGTCGAAGGGCAAATCGAAAACGCCGGCGCTGGACAGCTTCGGACGCGACCTCACGCAACTGGCGCGACAGAACAAGCTCGATCCGGTGATCGGGCGGGAGCGCGAAATCGAGCGGGCCATCCAGATCCTCTGCCGCCGCACCAAGAACAATCCCGTGCTGCTGGGCGAAGCGGGCGTGGGCAAGACGGCGATCGTCGAGGGATTCGCGCAGCGCGTCGTGAGCGGCAACATCCCGGATCTGCTGTCCGACAAGCGGATCGTGGTGCTCGACCTGGCCATGATGGTCGCCGGCACCAAGTACCGCGGCCAGTTCGAGGAACGCATCAAGGCCGTGATGAACGAGGTGCGGCGGGCCAAGAACACAATCCTGTTCATCGACGAGTTGCACACGCTGGTCGGCGCCGGCGGCGCCGAGGGCGCGATCGACGCGGCCAACGTGCTCAAGCCGGCCCTGGCCCGCGGCGAAATCCAGTGCATCGGCGCCACGACGCTGGACGAGTACCGCAAGTACATCGAAAAGGACAACGCCCTGGCCCGCCGTTTCCAGGAAATCATCGTCGATCCCACCAGCGCCGACGAGACGCTGGCGATCCTCAAGGGCCTGCGGCCCCGCTACGAGGAGCATCATCGCGTCCAGTTCACGGACGACGCGCTGGCCGCCGCGGTCGAACTGTCGGAACGGTACGTCACGTCCCGGTGCCTCCCAGACAAGGCCATCGATGTGATGGACGAGGCCGGCGCGAGAATCCGCCTGCGCTCCATGACCCGTCCGCCCGACTTGAAGGAGATCGACGAGGACGTCGAACGGCTGAACCGCGAAAAAGAGGAAGCCGTGGCCGCCCAGGATTTCGAGAAGGCGGCCGCGCTCCGCGACCAGGCCGACAAGCTCAAGAAAAAGAAAGAACAAATCACCCGCGAGTACCGCGAACGGTCCAAGCAGACGGACGGCGTGGTCGATGCGGAGGTGATCGCCGAGGTGGTCTCGCGCATGACCGGCGTCCCGCTCACCCGGCTGTCCACCGAAGAGAGCCTGCGGCTGATGAAGATGGAAGAGGAATTGCACAAGCGGGTGGTGAGCCAGGAGAACGCCGTGACGGCGGTGGCCAAGTCGGTGCGCCGCAGCCGCAGCGGCCTGAAAGACCCGCGCCGCCCCACCGGCTGCTTCGTGTTTGCCGGGCCCACGGGCGTCGGCAAGACGCTGTTGGCCAAGGCGCTGGCCGAGTACCTGTTCGGCGATCAGGACGCACTGGTGCACATCGACATGAGCGAGTATGTCGAGAAGCACAACGTCAGCCGCTTGATCGGCGCTCCGCCGGGCTATGTGGGCTATGAAGAGGGCGGCCAGCTGACCGAACGCATCCGCCGCCGGCCCTACTCGGTGGTCCTGTTGGACGAAATCGAAAAGGCGCATCAGGACATCTTCAACGTGCTCCTGCAGGTGATGGAGGAGGGCCGTCTGACGGACGCCTTCGGCCGCAAGGTGGATTTCCGCAACGTGGTGCTGATCATGACCACCAACGCCGGCGCCGAGGCGATCAAGAACGAAGGCGGCTTCGGTTTCCAGCAGCCGGACCGCGATGCCTCCTATGAAAGCATGAAGACCCGCGTCACGGACCAGATCGAGAAGGTCTTCCGCCCGGAATTCCTCAACCGCCTGGACGACGTCATCGTCTTCCGCCACCTGACGCACGACGATCTGAAGCGGGTGATCGAGATGGAAGTGGCGCAGGTCCGCAAGCGGTTGGCCGAACGGGGGTTCCAGTTGGAGTTGACCGACGCCGCCAAGGAATTCCTGATCAAGGTCGCCTGCAAAGACCTGGACTTCGGCGCCCGGCCGCTGCGCCGCGCGATCGAAAACCGCGTCGAGGATCCGTTGGCGGAGGAACTGCTGAAGGGCACTTTCCAGGGCAACAACAAGATCGTCGTCGACGCGATCCGGGACGACGAGGGCAAGGTGCGGCGCATCGACTTCCGCGGCGAGTCCGTCGAAACCAGTGAACCCGCTGCACCTGAGTCTGCCCCGGAGCCGGCCCTCGCCGCTGCCACCTGATCGACCTCGGGGGGGACCGCTCGCGCAGGGAGTCGGTCTCGTTGGGATCCGAAGTGGAAAGCGCGGAAGTGTCCGAAGTGAATCGCTTCGCAGCCCACGTCGATGTAGGAAGCGGCCAGAAAGTAGAACCACAGCTTGGTCTCCTGCTGGCTGATGTTGGGTGCGTTTTGCCGGGCCGCTGCGAGCCTCGTGAGCAATTGGCTTTCTTGGCCCCACAGGTAGATCGTCCTTCCGGCGAACTTCGCTCCGATGTTCTTCCGCATTCGGATGTTGTCGTCCACGTTCCCGTGTGCGGTCAGCAGATCGAGCATGGTGATTGAACGGGACAGGTAATTCTCCAGCACATCCCGACTGATCTTGCCGTCGAATTCGCGGTCACGGGCAGGGACGGCGGACGGCAGCGGAAGCGTCACCACGAACGGCTTTTCGGGGCTCGGCTCAAAGAAGCAGCGTGACTTCGGATGGTCGAATGGCAGTCCTGGGGGTCGTACTCGAAGTGTCATCGCCGCACCTGGAGAATCGAAGCGGGAGAAACGTAGCGCAAATCCGTCCATTCCGCAACGATACGGTGTCGAGCCACGTGTACCCAGCGATTTTCCTAGCTTTTCGTCATAGCCGACGGACGATACGATAGGAGACATCAGCCCGGTTTCCGGTCGCCGATGGTTCGGAACCTGCAGGCATATTGATCCCTATCCAGTTCGACGATGGCGTCACCATTGCGTGGCAAGGCGGTGATTGCCGTCGTGCTGGGGCCGACATGGCAATCCTGGAAGACTACCATGACCACAGCGACCGCTTCCCAGCATCATCTGCGCCGTGTATTCATCGAGAACTTCTCGGCAGCCGACGTTGCCGAGCCCCTGGCGTCCTTTGATGCCAGCACGTCGGCAGCCGATGTGCTGGCTGTCATGGCCCGCCGCGCTTACAAGGTGGCGGGGATCAGGAAGGACGGCACCATCTGCGGCTACGTGGAGCAGGAGGAACTCGTTCAAGGGGCGTGCGGTGATGTGCTTCATCCCTTTGAAGAAGGCGAGGTGGTCGCCGATTCGCTTGGATTCCCTGAACTCGTCAAGCGGCTGAGCGGCCGGCCACGGCTCTTCGTCAATGTTCTTGGCCAAGTCGGCGGGATCGTCACGAAGACTGACCTCCAGAAGCCACCGGTGCGCATGTGGCTGTTCGGGATGATTACGATCATCGAGATGGGGCTGACCCGGCTGATCGAATCAGCGTATCCCGATGGTTCGTGGCGGCAATGCCTGTCGGAGGGCCGACTGCAAAAGGCCCAGACACTGCTGGAAGAACGCAAACGCCGCAATCAAGACCTGGACCTGCTGGATTGTTTGCAGTTCTCCGACCGGGGCCAAATCGTGCTCCGCAATGAGGAATTGCGGAAGCAGGCCGGCTTTGTCTCGCGAAGCCGTGGCGAGCAGACCGTCAAGGAACTGGAGGCCCTGCGGAACAACCTCGCTCACTCCCAGGACATCATCGCCTGCGATTGGGACATCATCGTCAAACTGACGGGTTACATGGAACAACGGCTGGGTTCGCCGGCGTGAAAGAAACGCCGGGATCACTTCCTGTTCAAGATCATCTCCACCGCCGAGCAGACTCGCGGCGTGACCCGATCTTGCCTGGGCCACGAGGCCCCGCATCACGGGCCGGCGTTCCGCAGGGCTTGCAGGATCGCGCCGGCAATCGCCTGCATGCCCTTGTCGCCGGGATGAGCGGCGACGCCGCTGTGCGAGAACTCGCGTTCCGAGCGGGCGAAATTCGCCTCGTCTCTGCCGAGGCCGGCATCAACAAAAATCCCGCCGACTTCGCCGCAGGCCTGCTTCAGAATGCTGTCTTTTGTCCGCTCCGGCCAGAAGCAGCTGCGGACGACGATGACCGGATCGCCGTTCTCCTTCAACTTTTTCAAGAGCTTTGTCAGGCTCGCCTGGAATGCGGCCTTGTCTTGCTCCGACTTCAACGCGGGTACGTTCTCGCCGATCGCGACAAAGACCAGGTCGGCCTTAAATGCCAGCGCGTTCTGGAGCCCGGAATCCATGTCGTAGGCGGCGAACTGGCGTTCGAACTGGGCCAGATTGGCGACCAGCGACTGGGGCTCTTTGCCGGCCGCCTTGGAGATCGCCTTCAGGACGAGGTGTACGTAGTCCTTGTCCTTCGTACTGGCCGCCATGCCCCAGTTGCCCAACCAACCGATGGCGGGCGCGGGCCCGTGCAACGTGATGCTGTTGCCGAGGAACAGAATCCTGTTCGCCTTGATCTTGTGAAACCTCACGTCGCGGTCGTCCTGCGAGGGCTCGGCAGCATTCGCGGTGGTCGCCGTATCGGCTCCGGCTGGTTCCGCGGCATGCGCGGGCACCTGCGCGATCACGCTGGACTGCACAATCAGGGCCACGAAGGCGGAGATGATAGGGTTTCTCGACGGCGGTAGAGTTTTCAACATGGCGGCACCTCTTCAATGCAGCCGCACGTAGTCGAACGCGAACGTGACGCCCGGCTCGTTGGCCGGATCGATTCGCAATGCGCTCACCACGCCGCGCCAGTGCGGACTCTGGGCAAAATCCAACTCATAATCGTGGAACTCGTTATCGCCGGCGACCTGGACGCCCTGCGACGTCTGTTCGCTCATGGCGGCCAGCGTCGTAGCCCAAAAGACTTGCACGCGCTGATCGCGATCGCTGCGGATGCGGAACGAGAGGCGATGCAGGCAGTCGGCTTCGATTTGTATTCCAGAAATCTGCACGATCGGGTCGCGGCCTGTCGATCGGCCTGACAGCATCCCGCCCCGGACGGTCAACTCGGCGACGTCGCCGCCGGCCGTCCAACCTTCCAGTGCCCCGTCGGCATTGAACTCCCAAGCCGTCTTGGCGGCGACCGGCGGCAGGTCGTAAGGCCCCAGTCCGACGTCGGAAGGGATCAGGTTCGGCGGCCAATCGCCGGGCTCGCAAAATGCCTCGCGCAACTGGTCCAGGTCCTGGAACCCGTATTCGGCATAGGGTTCGATGTAGCTCCCCTCGCCCCACTCGTTCACCGGCCCGATGGCAAGGATCTTCTTGCCCGTCTGGTCCGCGTATTGCCGGGCGAGCCGGCACAGTCTGCCGAACAGCTCGGGCGTTCGTCCGTAGGCCACCAGCGATTTGTCGCCGTGCCAGGGCCGGGCGTCCCAGCCCGTATCGACGATCGGCAAGTACAGCAGGCCGCGGGCGGATTCCTCCGCTTCGCGCCACAGATCGGGGCAGGTATCCAGCAGCGCGGAAAATGGAAAGCGGCTGCTTTGGGACCGCTTGTGGGCGAGTTGGAAACCGTGGTACGTGGTCGCTGCCTCGTAACCTTCGCTGATCAGCTCCTTGGTGCGGTCGGGGTTGTCGTGGGAACTCATGGCCACAAAGTAGATGCCCGGATAGCCGGCCGCTTTGGCCATCTCCTGCGACATGGCGTACAGCTTGGCGGTCTCGCCGCTGCCGCCCAAGTCGTGACGCACGTTGTGCGGTGCCCAGATGAACACGGCGGGCCGGTTGTCGATGCGGTAGTACTCCGGCATGTGGAAGTAGTTGTCGATCCAGTACTGGGTGACCTTGCGCCAGTCGTCCGCGGAATGGGTGTTCGGCGGATTGTGGTTTGCCCACATGATGGCCCACTTCAAGTACTTGCGGTACTTGGCTTTGCCATAGGCGTTGTGGAGCCAGTGTTCCAAGTGGCGATTGCCCTGGCACCAGTACCAATCGACCATGTAGAAGTTGATGCCGTGCTCGACCGCCCATTTAATCTGCCAGTCGGCGCACTCCGGGTTCGACTCGTCGTACCAGCCGAGGATCGGCTTGCGGTTGGGAAAGTTGCGGATCGGCTGCCATTTTTCCGCGGTCGGAAAGCCGGGAAAATAGAACGCCCCGATTTCGTATTTGCTCCGCACCGGCTGCGGTTCGGGAACGTAGGACGACTTGGGAACGTCGGGCGCCTTGGTCGGTTCGAGCGATGCCGCGGAAGTCACGCCTTCCGTCTCCTCGGCTGCAATCTTGACCGCCAGGTCAATCTTGTCCAACGATTCCGCTTGGATTCGCCAGTCCACGGTTTTGGGCACATACAGCGACAGCCGGTCGATCTTCTTTTCGGCGCCGTCCAGTACCTTGACGCCTGCCGGCAGTTGGAGCGTGGCCGTTACGTTTTTTGCCAACTGGCCGCCAAGGTTTCGTACCGTGCAGGTGATCCCGGCGGGCCGCCCGACGCGATTGATCCCTTCCGCCGGTCCGAAATAAGCCACCTCCAACTCGGCAGGTCCGCGCGGCTCGGCCGCCACCTCGATCGCTTCCACCCGCGTGCCGGCCCCCGCCGCGTCCGGCAGTTGGAGGCCGATTTGGACAATGTCGTCACGCCAGTTTTTCAGCCCGCTGGTGGCGATGTTGTAGGAATGCACTTTGCCGTCCGGCCGCAGCGGAAACGCAATGCTTTCCCAGCCGAATGCACTGCTCGAAACGCAGAACAGCCGGCCGCTGCCCGCGCGATCGGTGGCCATTTGCACGCACACAAACGCATGGTCAGCGGCGGAAATCGCGACCGGTGGACTGAGCAGGATCGGGCCTTGTGTGCCCTCGTCAACGTCCGCCGATGCCTGCCACTGCTGGCGGAGTCCATCATGGATCCAGGCTTTCGCAGCCGGCGGGACAATCGTTGGCTTCTCGGCAATCCGGATCCACTGAATATCGAACTCGCCGGCATTGGGCGGATCGAACCGCAGCCGGATGACCTTCTTGGCCGCGTGCCAGAAGGGCCAGATGCGGTAGACATGAAACTGGCCGTCGCCCTGGGTGTGAAACAGCCGGTGCTTCCGGGGGCTGAACCCGCCGTACTGGCCTTCGAGCGTTTCGGTCCAATACAGTTCGGCCACCGCCGGAGCGGTGCCTTTCAAACAGATCTCGACATACTGGGCGGGGTCCGCCGCAATCTCAAACAGGGGGCTGAAAATGATCGGATCGCTGCCGGTAGCCTGGCCGTGCAACGCTCCGTCGCGGGCGGCGGCGCCGGCAATCAGTCCCCCCACCTGCCATCCGCGTAAATCGCCCGCCTGGTCGAATCGCCACTCGATGAGCGTCTTGTCCTCCGCTTGCCCATAGGCGGCAGCAATCAGCAATAACGCGCACGACCCAGCCAGTATGTTCCAAGTCACCTTCCTCGCTTGATTCACGGGGATCATCCCTTCCTGTTTGCGGTATCTCGGCTCGTCCGGTCCCAGCCGGCATGGATACTCTTGTCGCCGAACGACCTCCGGTTGTCAACACGGGGGACAAGCGCGGAGGTAAGGGCGTGCCGCTTCGGTCGCCGGTCGGGCTGATGGACTTGACGGGGCCGGAGCCTTAAAATGAGTGCTGGTCGATGTCCGGACCATTCTGCAGTCTGAGTTCGCCAGTCGTGCCTTCGCGCGGAGGGAACCGCGATTCCGTGTTCCACGAACGACAAGGGGGGACTAAGCATGTCATACCGACTGGTGAGTAAACCTCTGGCCGGGCCGCAAGCCTTCCGCAAACTGGACGATGCCGCTGCGCAAGCGCAAGCGGCCATTCTGTTGCAACTCGGCCAAATGGTCCGGCCCTAACAAAGTACCGTCGATCAGCGGCTGCCGGTCACGGCGGATCATCTTCCCTTGCCCGTCGAACACAAAGATGATCACGGCTTTCGGTTCTCGCCGGGGCGTCTTGGATTTTTTCCGTTGGCCTTTCCGGCGGCCGGCCTGCCGTTTCTTGTTTTCCCGCACGCGGACTCGACCGCCGTCGATTTGCACGGCCACGCGACAACCGGCCAGTTCGTCGCCGGCGGGCGTGAGGCCGGCCTGTTCCCGCCAAGCCAACAACTCCCCTTGCCGCCACACCAGGAACTGGGTTCCCAGTTGTTCGGCCAGTCGGCGAACCGTCTTCTTGTCCGGTTTCAG
>Ga0302241_1002010_pt1 | contig 13177 bp, 10 predicted proteins | sample AAG_UR_Arg_MG_FD_193532 | JGI IMG/M metagenome (GOLD analysis project Ga0302241, IMG submission 193532) | Enriched activated sludge microbial communities from anaerobic digester in WTTP, New Holstein, Wisconsin, United States - AAG_UR_Arg | ecosystem: Engineered > Bioreactor > Anaerobic >...
GGTCGCGGCGTACAGCTTGGCCGAAGAGTGAAGCGGCGGGGCTCATTTGTGCATGGCCGCGATCAGGGTGGCGGCCGTGTCTGCCAGGGTCTTGGAGTCTCGGGACGGCCGTTCCGCGGAGGTCATGCGCTGGTGACAGGATCGCACGGCGTTCTCGATTCCACCGTGTGTTTTCAGATAGGCGGAGATCTGAGTCCACTCGGCGCGGAATTCGTCGTCCTCGTCCCCTTCGCTGCAGTATTTCCGCACGTGCTGGCGCACCGCCCGCTCCAGTTCGTTCGCCAGGCGTTTCGTAGCCGCCTTGTAGTAGTTCTCCGCCGTGGCTGTGGGAATCTGCAGCATTTGGGCGACCTCGGGCAGCGACAAGCCCTCGCACAGCCGGCCGTACAGCACGCGGAAGCAATCGCCCTTTCCGACGCGGTGCAGGTCGGCCAGCAGCGATTGGACGCAGCGGTCCAGCAGATCGTCGATCCAGGCCCGATAGAACGTATCGTCCTGCTCCTCGGATGGCTCATTCGCCCAGATCGAAGGCGGCAAGTCGTCCTCGGAGCGCTGCGCCAGTCCGCGCAGGATCCGGTTTCGCCCTTGCTCGACCCGCGCCCGATTGGAAATGGCATTGCGGGCGACCGAGCAAAGCAACGTCCGCAGCCGTGCCGCCCGATGGGCCTGCCAGCGCGAAAGCAGTTGATTCTTGACGATCGCCTGCAGCGTTTCGGCCGCGATGTCTTCCGCATCGGCCAGCGACAGTCCGCCCCAGCGCATGGCAAATGCGCAGAGGGGCGGCCAATAATCGTCAAGAAAATCCCGCCAATCCACGTCGCTGCCGCCGTTGGACAGGCGTCGAATCAACGTCAGTCGCGTTTGGGGAAAGGTCATACCGAGAACCGATATCGAAAGTCCGTAGGCTGGCAAATTCTGCTACCCGCAGGTTCCGAATACCAATGTCTGGGCTTGTAGGCTCGCAACGCGGCCTCGGCGAGCCGATCGAGTTCAGCAGGGGTCTTGCCGGCGGGATCGGGCAGGCCGCAGACATAGAGCATGTTGGCCTTGACGGAGAATTCGTCGGCGCCGACGCCGTCGTCGTGCATCTTGAGTTGAGCGACAACTTGCCCCTGGCCGTTGCCTCCCTGGGCCGCCACAGCCTGGAACAGCCGCCAGACGTTCGTCCCCCTCGCTTTTCCGCCGCTGTTTCCCGTGCCGTCCGAACAAAGGATCAGCCGCTTCGTGGTCACTTGAACACCTCCAGTTTCTGCAGTTGGAAGAAGCAACGCATGCAGGCCTTGGCGTCGGCCAGGGCGCCGTGTGCGCCCTCGAACGGCGCACCAAACAACTTGCGGTGCAGTTCGGCGAGGCTGGGCCACTTGTAGCCGTATTTTCCCGGCAGTTGGCAGTAGTCGGCCGTTTCCTTCATCGTACAAATCCGCTTCTTGCGGGCGAACGCGTCGGCCATGCGGGCGCGGTGCAATTCGGCCCCCACGACTCGCTGGTCGAAGTCCAGATTGTGCGCCACCAGCACACGAGAGGCGCGGACGGCGGCCGAGAATTCCTCCAGCACGGGTCTCAGATCCACGCCGTCGCGGAGCGCGACGTCCGTCGTGATGCCGTGCAACTGGGTGGCTTCACGCGTGATCTTAAAGCCCTGCGGCTTGATCAGGTACTGCTGCGACCGCAGCAACTGCCCCGCGGCGTCACATGCCACCCAGGCGATTTGCACCAATCGCGGCCAGTTGCCGGCGTCGCTGGGCGGCGCGGACCAGTCCCGCGGCAGGCCCGATGTCTCGGTGTCGAAGAAGAGATACATGGCGTCACGACCCTTGACGAGAAACCTTGAAGATGCCCGGATTCTCCGAAAAGCCGGACTTCTGACTCACTCCGCCTCGATCGCCTGCTTGACCGATTTCAGCGTCTCCGCTCCCGGCAACTGTTTGTAGTAGTCGTCCAGCGGATAGCATCCGGAGACCAGCCCATGGCGCGGCCCGGTGGTGCAGTCGCTGAAGGTGCGGCAGACTCGCTTTCGCTGCAGTTGCCCTCGCTGCAGCGCGTCGGCCGGCATCTCCGGATATGCCAGCACCATCCGCCCGATGCCCACCAGGTTGATCCAGCCCGCTCGAACGACCGCTTGGGCCACGTGCGGCAGATAGTCCTGCAAATAGGTGTAGCCTGTTCCCACCATCGGCAAGTCGGGAAACGCCTGCTGGCACGTGCGTGCGGCACGAATCTGGCGAGCGACGCCGGCCAATGGGTCTTCGGGCGGCTGGTAGCCGTCGCTGGGCGGGAAGATCGCCGGCCGCTGGATGTGCGGATTGTAGTAGGGACTGCCGCAGGTGAGGTTGATCGCGGCCACGCCCAACTCGCGGAGGACGCCGATCAGCCGCAGCGGTTCGGTCAAATCGTATTCCAAGGGATTGTCTTCCCTGCAGCCAAAACCGTACTGGTAGGGCAGCAGGTCCTCGTAGCGCATGGGTTGCCCCACTTCGCGGCTGGTCTTGAACGGCGGAATGTCGAACACGCTCAGCCGTACGCCGACCATCAAGTCCGGGTACACGTCGCGAATGCGGGCCACGATCGTGCGCAGGATTCGCGTGCGGCCGTCGAAGTCGCCGCCGAACCGGCCGGGACGAACCCGAGCGCTCAAGAACTCGTGCAGCAGATAGCCGTGACATGCCTTGACGTCGACAAACTGGAAGCCGACCTCCAGGGCCAGGCCCGCTGCGGCGACGTAATTGTCGATCAACCGCTCCAAGTCGTCATCGGTCCAGACGACGGAACCGTCCTGCGGAGCGATGCCGAACTTGGCGTCCAGCAGCGGATGGTGATACGCGATTCGCGGCTCCATCTGTTTCGAATTCGGGCGGCAGAACCGGCCCGAATGGGTCAACTGCAGCCCAATCAGCAGATCGTCGGTCGTGCCGAAATGCTGGCGGTGGGCGGTGGTCAGTTCGCGCAGCAGCGCAACCAGGCCGTGGCGGTTGTCCGGCGTGGCCAGAGTCTGATTCGGGTTGGCCCGGCCATCGCCTTGCACAGCCGCCGCCTCGCCGCCCCAGATCAGCTTGGCGCCGCTGAGTCCGAAATGGCGCCAGCGGCGCAGGGTGTGCGGCGAAGGCGATCCGTCACGATTGGCGTCCCAACCTTCCATCGGATGGACGCACCAGCGGTTGCCCACACGAAAGCCGCCGATCTGGATGGGAACCGCCAACGGCGAGCCCTGCTCGGCCGTCAGAATGTCGTCGTCGACAGGCAGATCCAAGGCCAGTTCCTGGAGCCGCGCGCGAAAGGCCTCGACCGTCTTCAACTGGGCGATTTTCGGGTACGATTCTGCCATCTTCTAAGCTTTCGGTTCGGCTCCTAGCCGTCTCAATTGTGCACATCCAGCGGCGAGGTGAGCAGGGGTGTCGCAAGCGAAGGCGGGGTCATGGTTCAAGTCCTGGAGCAAGCGTCCATGTTCGGGTGGCAAGCACCACGCGAGCCTGCCAAGCGCACGGTGCCATTGTAGCAGAGAACCGCGGTAGCCGCCTAGCAAAGACCGGAGGAAACCCGTAAGCTTTCTTGCCCCCACGCGGCCGGCGTCCGCAGCCGAATCCATCCCAAACATGGAACAGGAGGGAACAGAGGCAACGGCGTGGCCGCTCTTGCTCGGCTGTGCCCGTTTTCTCCTGTGCAAAACGCCCGCAGGAAAACATGAAAACGCCGAATCGCAGTGCGAGGTGCGCGGCGACAACTCCGGACCAAAGAAGACGTCTGAGGAAATGCCGAACAATCGAGACAGCTGGTGGTCCCGGCCCTGCGGCGCCCGCGAGGTGCTGGCGATCGCCCTGCCGCTGTTCATCTCCACGGGCACCTGGTCGGTGATGATGTTCATCGACCGCATGTTCCTGATGTGGTACTCGACCAATGCGATCGCCGCCGCCATGGCGGGAGGCATGCTGTACTGGACGATGATCTGTTTTCCGGTAGGCGTCGCGGGGTACGTCAACACGTTTGTGGCCCAGTACTTTGGGGCCCAACGCCCGGAGCGGATCGGGGCGGCGACGTGGCAGGGTATGTGGATCGGCGTGTACGTCACGCCCTTATTCTTAGGCGCCATTCCGTTGGCGCCATACCTCTTCCATTGGGCGGGACACGACCCGCAGGTGATCCCTTATGAAATCGCCTACTTTCAGATCCTCTGTTTTGGCGCGCCGGGGGCGGTGATTGCCGCGGCGCAGGAGGCCCTGTTCACGGGCCGCGGCGTCACGCGGGTGGTCATGCTGGTCGACATCGCGGCGTTGCTCGCGAATGCCGTCCTGGACTATGCCTGGATTTTCGGCAAGTGGGGATTTCCGGAGCTGGGCATCGAGGGCGCGGCGCTGGCAACGGTGGCCAGCGGCTGGCTGCGCGTCGGTGTGTACGGCTGGCTGATGCACCGCGAGCCGGTGCGGCGGGCGTACGGCCTGGCGACGGCCTGGCGCGTGGATCGCCCACTGCTGGGCCGCATCCTGACGTATGGCGGACCGAACGGATTTCAGTTTCTGGTGGATGCGGTGGGCTTTGCCCTGATGATCATCCTGGTCGGCCGACTGGGCAAGACAGAGATGGCGGCCACCGCGTTGGCTTTCAACGTCAACACGGTGGCCTTCATCCCCATGCTGGGCGTGGGCATCGCCGCCAGCACGCTGGTGGGCCAGCAGTTGACGCGCGGGCGGCCGGACCTGGCGGCCCGCGCGACCTGGACGGCGCTGACCTTTGCGCTGGTCTACACCGGCCTGTGCGGCGCGTTCTTCTTGCTCACTCCGGATCTCTTCCTGATGGGACATCAGGCCGGCGCCGATCCTCAGGAATTCGCCCAGTTGCGCGACGTGGCCGTCGTGTTGTTGCGGTTCGTCGCCGCTTATTGCCTGTTTGACGCCATGCAGATCATCTTTGCCGGCGCGATCAAGGGCGCGGGCGACACGTGGTTCGTGTTGATCGTGACCTTGTTGGTGTCGGCAGTGGGCGTGGCCGTCTGCTGGCTCGGTCTGCCGCGAGGGCTGTTCTGGTGGTGGTTCGTGGTGACCGGCTGGATCTGCGCCTTGGGGATCATTTTCGGCGTGAGGTTTCTGCGCGGGCGCTGGCGCGAGATGCGAGTGATCGAACGAGAACCTTCCGGGGCCGATCCGCAGTCCACCTCGACCACCTGTGACTGACGGCCTTGAACCCGGCAAACGGAAAGAAAGAATCTACCAACATGATAACACTGGAACGTGATTTGCCGAATGGTGCTTCCGCGCCGTCTTGGCCTGTCCTCACGCGGAGCGTGAGGGCTACTTTTTCCGGCCGCAACTCTTCTTCCGGACTCGCCTGCTGTGCGGGTTGTTTCGTCCTCCGGCAAAACAGGCAAGCAGGCCGCCTCCTTTGGACGATGTTGCCGATGGGGCCGCGCTGTAGCCGCGCGAGGAGGGGGAGGCGAAATGTTCAATCGCAAGTACATGTTGCCGCTGGTCGTGGCCGCCGCAGCGGGCGGACCTTATCTGCTGACAGAACGAGACTGGTCTCAGTCGGCATTTCAGGCGTTGGATCGGGCGGTGACTTCCGATGACGGCAACTCCGTCGCCACGCCCACGCCGGTGCCGGCGGTCAGGGGCGGCGTCCCGTTGCCCGACTTCCGCTCCGAATTCAGTTTTGGACGCGATGCGCAGTACCCGCGCACCAACGTGGCGGCGGATCTCGTCGGGCCGCCGGTGGCTCAACTCGGCGAGTTGCTGCGGTTCGATGTGACGCCCCAATGGGTCACCGCCCGTTGGCCGCGCGTCACCGCGACCTTGGCTGAAATCGGCCTGGAAGGCATGCGCGTCCCCGTCGTCACTGGGACCAACGTCGATGATCTGGCGGGCTCGCTGACCTACTATTTCAACCGCTACCAGCAGCTGCAGCGGCTGTCCTTCGAAGGCTACACGGGCGACGAGCGCAAGCTGGTGGCCACGGTGACGCAGTACTACGGCCTGCAGCCGGAGCCGACGCTGGATGCCGGCATGTACGTCGCCCGGTGGAACGGCCAGCCCAGCAGCCTGCTGCGCGTGGTCCGCGCCCCGATCATGACGCACGACTCGCCGCATTCGCAATTGCACGTGCTGCTGGAACTGAACCGGCCCGGCATGGAGTTCGGCCTGAGCCCGCAGGCGGTGGCGATTCTTGACCGCGACCGCAATTCGCGGCGGTGGTGAACCGCCGGCCCTGGAAGCTCATCACCAAGGATATCCGCGGAAGCCGAAATCGCCCGGCGGGCCGAATTCGTAGATCTGACGGTAGTGGAAGCCGCCGTAGAACTGCGGATAGATCTCTCGCCAATAAGAGTAACGGCTCCGCGGCGATTGATCGAGCTGATAGCTCTGCTGTTGCTCGAGGGGCCGAGCCGCCGGCGGCTGGAACAGGCGGAGTCGTCCGGACCGAGGCCCGCGCTGCTCCGCCTCGGCCATGCTGCACAAAAAAACCATGCCCACCAGAACGACAAGCGACAATGCGGTGCGACGCAACATGCTCATCCCCTTTCGATAACTTTTAGCTCGCAGGAACATCAAGTCAAGCCGTTGGGACCGTTGACACCGCATTTGCCGACTTGCTAGCTTCGTGAGTATGCGTCGTACCAGCGATCCCTCATTCCGCGTAGACCCACGCTTTCTGATCGAGCCGTTCGAGCCAGCGTACCTCGCCTTGGCCCGCACCGGCGGTTTGCCCGCACGCGCAGCCGCGGCACGACGAGAACTGGAAGATTGCTGCGCGTGTCCCCGCAACTGCCACGTCAACCGCTGGGCGGGCGAGACGCGCGTCTGCGGAACCGGTCGTTATGCTCGCGTCTCCAGCGCCTTTCCGCATCTGGGCGAGGAGAATTGCCTGCGGGGCTGGAACGGATCGGGCACGATTTTCTTCAGCCTCTGCAACCTGCACTGCGTCTTCTGCCAGAATTGGGACATCAGCCAGCAACCATCGGGCGAGGAATGTACGGCCGACGAAATCGCTGGTATGATGCTGGCCCTGCAACGCAGGGGCTGTCACAATATCAACTTCGTGACGCCGGAACACGTCGTGCCCCAGGTCATCGAGGCGATCGTCGCCGCTGTGCCGGGAGGACTACGGCTGCCGATCGCCTACAACACCAGCGGCTACGATAGCCTGGCATCGCTGGCGCTGCTGGACGGCGTGGTGGATATTTACATGCCCGACTTCAAGTTCTGGAATGCGGAAAGCGCTCGCCGGCTGTCCAAGGCCAAGGACTACCCGGAGCGGGCCCGCGAAGCCATCGCAGAGATGCACCGCCAGGTGGGACCGCTGAAGTTCGGACCGGACGGAGTCGCGCGGCGCGGTGTGCTGATCCGACACCTGGTGATGCCGGGCCAGGTTTCCGAGTCGGCCGAGATTTTCCGCTGGCTGGCGCGCGAGGTCTCGCCCGACACCTATGTGAACATCATGGGCCAGTATCGACCAACCTACGAAGTCGGTCGCATCGCGCGCGACGGGGAACCACAGTATGCCGACATCAACCGCCGGCCCACGCCGGAAGAATTGGCCGCCGCCCACCGCGCCGCCCGCGAAGCGGGCTTGTGGAGGTTTGATGAGAGATGAGGATGCGAGATGCGAGATGCGGGATGCGAGATACGGGATACGGGATGCGGGATACGGGATACGGGATGCGAGATGCGGGATGCGGGCTCACGAAAGGTGCCTGCGTCCTTTCTGTTCGAGCTTGCGGATCGCGAACCGCTGCTGCCTACCCTTTGCGGCAGATCACCGACCACCGATCACTGACCACTGACCACCGACCATGCCCATTCAAGAACAGTTCCTCGATGTCATCGACCGCGACGAGGCGGAACGCAGGTTTCGCCGCGTGGTGCGTCTGGCGCCGCTGGGCGATGAAATTGTGCCGTTGGCCGAATCGTTGGGCCGCGTGCTGTCGCGCGACGTCGCCGCCGTGGTCGATGTTCCCTCCTTCGACCGGTCCAATTTCGATGGCTTCGCCATCCGCGCGGCGGATACGTTCGGGGCCACGGAAGAAGTCCCGCGCCGCTTGCGACTGTTGCCCGAAATTATCGCCACGGGCGTCGTTCCGCAGCTGGAAGTTGTCGCCGGCGCCGCGTCGGGCATTGCCACCGGAGGCATGCTGCCGCGCGGCGCGGACGCCGTGGTGATGGTCGAGCACACGGACGAGGAAGGCGACGTGTTGCTCGTGCGCCGCGCGGTGACGCCGGGCGCGGGCGTCTCGTTTGCCGGCACGGACATCGGCGCGGGCGAGACGGTGCTGCGGCGCGGCGACGTGCTGACCAGCCGTGAGACCGGCGTGTTGGCGGCCATCGGCGTGAGCCAGGTCGCCGTCTGGAGGCGGCCGCGAGTCGCCGTCCTTTCGACCGGCGACGAGATCGTCGCTCCGGGCGAGCCGATGCAACTCGGCAAGATTTATGACTCCAACGCCCGCATCATCGCCGATGCGGTCCGCGAGTTGGGCGGAGAGCCGATCGAAATGGGCATCGTGCCTGACGACGTCGATATCCTGCGACAGGCCCTCCGCCGGGCTCTGAGCATCGGTGACGTGGTGCTGCTGTCCGGCGGCACCAGCAAAGGGCAAGGCGACTTGTCGTATCGCGTGGTCAGCGAAGTGACGGATCCGGGCATCGTCGCGCACGGCGTCGCGCTAAAGCCGGGCAAGCCGATCTGCCTGGCCGCCAGCGGCACCAAGCCCGTCGTGGTCCTGCCCGGCTTCCCCACGTCCGCGATCTTTACGTTCCACGAGTTTGTGGCGCCCGTGATTCGAGCCTTGGCGGGCCGGCCGGCTGAAGCGCGGACGGTGGTCCAGGCCCGTCTGGCTGTGAAGATCAACTCGGAGATCGGCCGTACCGAGTACATGCTGGTCGGATTGGTCGAGCGCCCGGGTGCCTCCGCGGGCGACGTCGCGCTGGCAGCGTATCCGATGGGCAAGGGCTCCGGGTCGGTCACCACGTTCAGTTGCGCCGACGGTTTTGTGACCATCGGACGCCACGTCGAGATCGTCGCGGCCGGCAGTATCGTTGACGTGCATCTCTTGGGCCGTGATATGCGATTGGCGGACCTGGTCGTCATCGGCAGCCACTGCATCGGACTGGATTACCTGCTGGGCCGCATGCAGGATCTGAGGTTTCGCACCAAGTTTCTGGCAGTCGGCTCGACAGCGGGCCTGGACGCCGCTCGCCGCGGGGAATGCGATTTGGCGGGCATGCACCTGTTGGACCCGCAAACCGGCCAGTACAACCGCCCCTTCCTGACCGACGACTTGGAGTTGATTCTCGGCTACGGTCGCCTGCAAGGAGTCTTGTTCCGCCGAGGCGACGATCGGTTCGAAGGCCGCGAGGCACGGCAGGCCGTCGCGGCCGCAGCCCAGGACCCCTCCTGCGTCATGGTCAACCGCAACCAGGGCAGCGGCACGCGGATCCTGATCGATCGCCTGTTGGCCGGGGCTCGCCCGTCCGGCTACGCGATTCAGCCCCGCAGCCACAACGCCGTCGCCGCCGCCGTCGCTCAAGGCCGCGCCGATTGGGGCGTCGCGATCCGCCGCGTCGCGGATCAGGCCGATTTGGGCTTCCTTCCCCTGACGCATGAGCAGTACGATTTTGTCGTTCCCAAGTCCCGGACCCAGCGGCCGGCGGTCGTCGCGTTCCGGCGGCTGCTGGAAGAAGCGGAAGTGAGACAGAGCCTCAAGGAGTTGGGTTTGGAAGCACAGACAGATTAGCGCGTACACCGGGCTCAGGCCACGACATTCGAGGAGCAACTGATGGATCCATCTCTGACTGCAACCTACGACCAATTGTGTGCCTTCGTCCGTCAAACAGCGATGATCGAATCGATTCAGGAGTTGTTGGGGTGGGACGAGCGGACGATGATGCCGGCGGGGGCGGGACCGTACCGTGCCGAGCAGATCACGTATCTGTCCGGCCTGGTACACAGCCGGCGCACCGATCCGCAGATCGGCGCGTGGCTCGGCGAGTTGGCCGACAGTCCTTTGGCCTCCGACCCGCACAGCCCATCGGGTACGACCATTCGAGAAGTGCGGCGGGACTACGAGAAACGTTGCAAGCTGCCGCGGAGTCTGGTGGAAGAGCTGACTCGGGCCTGCGTCTTGGGCCAGCAGGCCTGGACCGAGGCTCGCAGGAACGACGATTTTGCGTCTTTCCTGCCGCACGTCGAGCAAATCTACCGACTGAAACGTCAGCAGGCGGAAGCCCAGGGCTATGCAGACGAGCCCTACGACGCGTTGCTGGACGACTTCGAACCGCAGGCCCGCACGGCCGAGGTGGCCGGCGTGCTGGCGGGAGTGCGCGAGCAACTGACTCCGCTGGTGGCCGCGCTGGCCGGCAGCGGCAAGAAGCCGAATCGCGAGATCCTTCGACGCCGCTATCCCGTGGCGGCCCAGGAGGCGTTCGGCAGGCAGGCGGCGACGGCCATCGGGTTCGACTTCCAGCGCGGGCGGCTGGACGTGACCCATCATCCGTTCTGCGCCGGCATGGGCCCGCACGATTGCCGGATCACGACGCGGTATGACGAGCACTTTTTCCCGAGCGCCTTTTTTGGAATCCTGCACGAAGCGGGACACGGCATCTACGATCAGGGCCTGCCGACCGAGTTCTACGGCCTGCCGCCAGGCACGTTCGTGTCGCTGGGGATTCACGAGTCGCAGTCGCGATTATGGGAAAACGCCGTGGGCCGCAGCCACGCCTTCTGGCGGCATTTCTTTCCCCTGGCGCAACAGCAGTTCCCCGATGCGCTGGCCGACGTGTCGCTGGACGATTTCCACTTCGCCGTGAACGACGTGCGGCCGAGCTTGATCCGTGTGGAAGCGGACGAAGCGACGTACAACTTGCACATCATCATCCGCTTCGAACTGGAGCGGGCGTTGCTGAGCGGCGAGCTGGCCGCGGCCGACCTGCCCGGCGCGTGGCGCGAAAAGTACCGCGGCTACTTGGGCATCGAACCGCCGAACGATGCCGACGGAGTGCTGCAGGACATCCACTGGAGTGCCGGCCTGGTCGGCTATTTTCCAACGTACACCCTGGGCAACCTGTATGCCGCCCAGTTCTTCCAGCAGGCCGACGCGGACTTGGGCGGCGTCGAGCCACTGGTGGCCCGCGGCGAATTCGCGCCGCTTTGGCAATGGCTGCGGGACCGTATCCACGCTCGCGGTCAGTGCTTCACGGCCTCCCAGTTGGTCACCGGCGTCACTGGCCGACCCCTGTCGCCCCAGCCGCTGCTGGACCAACTGCGGCGCAAGTTTGAACCGCTGTACGGGATTGGTTAAGGGTTCGTTTCAGGTTTCAGGTCCGATATCTGGGATTTCAGATTTGCGATTTCAGACTTCTAATTTGGGATTTGGGATTTGGGATTTCAGATTTGCGATTTCGGATTTACGATTTGACATCTGGCATCTGAGACCTGAGATCTGAGACCTGAGATCTGAGACCTGAGATCTCAGACCTGAGATCTGAGATCTGAGATCTGAGATCTGAGATCTGAGATTTGAGATCTGAGATTTGAGATCTGAGATCTGAGATTTGAGATCTGAGATTTGAGATCTCAGATTTGAGATTGAATTGCGGCCGTTGCCGCGCTGGGAGATTGTCTCACATGACTTCGATCCTCGTTCGCCGATTTTGGATTCCGTTGGTTTTTGCGGGCCTGCTCGCGTTGTTCGTTTGCGTCAGCATAAGCCGCGCCGGCGATTGGCCGCAGTGGGGCGGGCACGCCGAGCGGAACATGGTGTCTGACGAAACCGGCTTGCCGGAGTCGTTTTCGCGCGGCACGCGGGAACGCGCGGGCGGGATCGATCCGGAGTCGGCGAAGAACGTCAAATGGGTCGTCAAGCTCGGCTCGGCCACCTACGGCAATCCGACCATCGCCAACGGTCGCGTGTACGTGGGGACCGACGATATGAACCTGGCGGGCGACGAGCGGCTGAAACGGACTCGCGGCGGACTGGTTCAGTGCTTCGACGAGGCGACCGGTAAGCTGCTCTGGCGGCTGGCCGTGCCGCAACGGACCAAGGTGCCCCGCGGACTGCTGTACGGCCACCAGCACCTGGGCGTCTGTTCGTCGCCTACTGTCGAGGGCGACCGGGTGTACGTTGTGACCTGTGCGTGCGAAGTCCTTTGTCTGGACGCCGGCGGACTGGAGGACGGCAACGACGGGCCGTTCATGGACGAGGGGCAGTACCTTGCCGGGTCAGACGCGCCCGCCGTCAAGTTGGACCCGGCGGATGCGGACATCATTTGGCGCTGCGACTTGATCGACGACCTCGGCATCCGCCCCCACGATACGGCCAGCTGTTCGGTGCTGATTCACGGCTCGCTCGCCTACCTGTCGACCTCCAACGGCGTGGATCCGGCGCACGACAAAGTGCTGGCTCCGAAGGCGCCCGCGTTTGCCGCGTTGGACAAGAACACGGGCCGCCTAGCGGCCTATGAAGACGTCGGCCTCAGTTCTCGCCTGTACCACTGCCAGTGGTGCTCGCCAGCGCTGGGGCGCGTCGGGGACGCGACGCAGGTGATCGTCGGCGGCGGCGACGGCGTGTGTTACGCTTTCGAGGCCGTCGAGGGCCTGCCCAAAGAGCCGGTGCCGCTGAAAAAGCTCTGGTCCTACGACTGCAATCCGCCCGAGTACAAGTACCGCGACGGCAAGCCGATTCCGTACTATGCGGGGGACAAACGCAAGAAAGACAGCCCGAATAAGAACGACGGCACGTACATCGGACCCAGCCAACTGATCGGCACTCCGGTGTGCCACGAGGGCCGCGTCTTTATCGCCCTGGGCCAAGACCCGGCGCACGGACGCGGCAAGGGGATGTTGCACTGCATCGACGCGACGAAGCGGGGCGACATCACCACCAGCGGCAAAATCTGGAGCTACGACGGTCTGGACCGCACGATTGCCACGGCCGCCGTCGCCGGCGGCCTGGTCTACATCGTGGACATCGCCGGCCGGTTGCACTGTCTGGATGCCGGCACCGGCACGTGCCAATGGGTCCACGAGACCAAAGCCGAAACCTGGGGCGGCCCGCTGGTGGCGGACGGCAAGCTGTACTTCGGCAGCCAAAAGATGTTCTACGTGATGGCCGCCGGCCGCGAGCCGAAACTGCTGAGCGAGATCAAGCTCGGCAACCCCATGTACACCACGCCCGTCGTAGCCAACGGCGTGCTGTACGTCG
>Ga0302241_1002014_pt1 | contig 13158 bp, 5 predicted proteins | sample AAG_UR_Arg_MG_FD_193532 | JGI IMG/M metagenome (GOLD analysis project Ga0302241, IMG submission 193532) | Enriched activated sludge microbial communities from anaerobic digester in WTTP, New Holstein, Wisconsin, United States - AAG_UR_Arg | ecosystem: Engineered > Bioreactor > Anaerobic >...
AAAGACTACTGGTTGCCGAATTGAAACGGACACAACGGATGCTGGAAACCCGCAAGATTGTCTTGCCGGAGCGCGACAAATGAACGTGGCTGACTTGGCGCCGGACAGCACGGACTACCCGGCTACCGTGAAAACTCGCCTTGGAACCAAGCGATTGCCCCGGATCGCAACGCTGGGCAACCGCGACCACCTGGACCTGCGGCTGCTGGGGTTCTTCTGTTCGGCGAAATGCCCCGGCAACCTGATTCTCGACACCTACGATCTGGCTCGCGCCCTGCGTGACGCGGGAATCCCAGTGATCGGCGGATTCCACTCGCCGATGGAACGCGAGTGCCTCGATTTGCTCCTGCGGGGCAAGCAGCCGGTCGTCGTCTGCCCGGCCCGCAGCATCCAGCGGATGCGGGTTCCCCCCACGTGGAAACCGGCGTTGGAGGCCGGCCGCTTGCTGGTGCTGTCGCCCTTCGCGGAGCGGTACCGGTCAGCAACGGCTGAACTTGCTGTGCGCCGAAACCAGTTTGTCGCTGCGTTGTCGGATACCATCTTCGTCGTCCACGCCGCGGTGGGCAGCAAGACGGAGCAGTTGTGCCGCGAACTGCTGGACGAAAAGAGAAGACTGCTTGCTTTTGACCGCGAAGAGAACCGAAACCTGCTGGACCTGGGTGCCACCGTAGGCAACGTCGAGCAGATCGTCGGCATGGTTGCCACGGCAACAGGGCGCCGAGCCGGCCGAAGGCAGGCGGCGAGCGAATCTGGCGGCCCACGTCGGCAAGCGCGATTGTAGGCTGGCAGGGCTGATGACGGTGGAGGAAGAGACCAACGGAGATCGAGAATGAACGGAGAGAACCCACTTTCGGTGATACACCAGGGCGGTGTAGCCGACGTCCACGCGGGGCGCCGGGTCCGCGTTCTGGGCATCGACCTGGGAACGACCAATTCCACGGTGTCCGAGTGCGTGCGGGACGTCGAGGGTGTTCGTATTCGATCGCAAGGAGAACCAACACCTATTGGGGTTGGTGCCCGGAACTTGGACCCGTCCCAGGTTCTGTCCGGGAGTCGCTCCACAGGCAGGACGCCTCAATCCCAATGCTTGCTCAGAAAGACATAGCATGGCTGTCCTGATTCCAAGCGAAATCATCGACTCGAAGCAGGCTCCAACTGGCGAGGTGCTCGTCGGCAAGGCTTTGCAGGGAGAGTTCTCGGACGATACCTGGGTGTGGTACAACCCGCCGACGACCTCGCACCGGCCCCGCTTCGTGATGCTGACGCCCAGTCTTGGGGTGGTCGGGATCGACGTCTGCGATTGGTCGCCTGGCAGCGTCCGCGAGGCAAATCGAAACGGTGTCCGCCTATCCGATGGTCGCCTATGCAATCCGGCCAGCGAGCTGGGGCGGCGGCTGGAAGAGCTGCGGGCGCGTTTGGCGGGACTCCAGCCCGAGCCGCAGTTGCAGGGACTCGTCGCACTGCCGAACTTCACGGATGTGGAAGCGAAGGCAACCGGGCTGGATCGGGCTTTTCCGCCCGACCTGATCCTCACTCGGGACCGGCTATCCAAGGATGGAATCGACAACCTGCTTCTGGCCGCCGCGACTAGCCTCGACAGTGAAGCGTTGGGAGGGGTCCGCGATCGGCTTTACCCCGACACGTCTTTTCAGCGATTCCGGCTGGTGTGTAACGAAGGCCGCGCGGAGCGAATTGCCGTGCGTGTTCGCCTCAGTGCAGAGCAAGAGAATCTGGCCCGGACCATGAATGGGGGCACAACCCTTCTGAAGGGCGTGGCGGGCAGCGGCAAGTCGCTGGTCCTGGCAGCCCGCGCTCGCTACCTGGCCCAATCGCATCCTGATTGGACGATTCAGGTCCTGTGCTTCAACTACGCGCTGGTCCCCTACCTTACCGAACTGATTGGCACGAACTACCGAAACGTGCAGGTGGACACTTTTTATCGGTGGGTGCGGACGCTTCATCTCTGGCTGGACTGGAGGAATCCAGGTGATCACAAGGCGACGATCGACGAGGCCATCGCCACGCGACGGTTCGCCAACCGCAACGATGCGATCCTGGTTGATGAGGGGCAGGACTTCATTCCCGACTGGTATCGGCTGATTCACCACACGCTTCGGCCGAATCGGGGAGGGGCATTGATTGCGCTTGACGGCGCCCAGTCAATCTATCAGGAGCTGTCGCTGGCCCAGGTTTCGGACGGCAACATGTCGGCGGTAAGCCTGAACAAGAACTACCGTAACACGGAGCAGATTGGCCATTTCGCCTTCGGAAGCGTCTTTGGGGTCCGCTCCAGCCCAGGTGCCCAGGTGGGCGATAGCCGACGGCCATCGCTCGGCGAGTTCGTTTCCGAAGGTGAGCCGGTCCAGGTCGCCTGGGCGCAGGTCTGGGACGAACAGGCTGCGTTCGTTGCCAAGGAGATTCGGCGACTTGTAGACAATGGGCATGCGGACTTCCGCGACGTAGCGGTCCTCTTCCCCCGTTGGGCGGGCACGGCGAATCGACTCTCGGAAGCGATGCAAAGCGAGAAGATCCCGTTTTTTGTCTTGAAGCGCAACCAGGAGTCCCGCGAGGCGTTCGATCTTGAGGAGAACGTGGTGAAGCTGCTCACGGTCCATGCCGCGAAGGGACTGGAGTTTCCCGTTGTATTCCTGTTTGGCGCCGAGGCCATTCCTGTCCCCGAGACCTTCCAGGGAGCTGGCGAAGCGGAGACGAACTGGGCTCGGGTCCTGTACGTCGGGATGACCCGCGCGACCGACCTCCTGTACGTCACCTACACGCGAAGTAATCGGCTCGTGGACCGAGCCGCGAAACTCAAGGACTGGTGTGAGGTTAGGTCCTATCCGGACGATTTCGACTTCTGATCAGGGAACGAAGGCTATGGCACGACTCATCAAAGTGAACCCCTTCGTTGGGCGAGGCGAAGAGCTGGCGGCGGCCTATCTTGAAGCCCAGTTGCCCGGCGGGTGGTCGATCATCTGCAACAAGGAGTTAGTTGACCCGCGTGGGACGGCGCGGGAGGTCGATTTCATCATCGTCGCACAGCACACGGTCTTCCTGCTCTCGGAGAAGAGTTGGAGCGGTCCAATCCATGGGAACGAAAACGGCTGGGTACTCCGAAGTGGCGAAAGCTACATCGACCCCCTTGGAAAGACGGAGTACCTTGCTCGCCGTTTGGCCGGCATGTTGCGCCGGAACATCCCTGGTCTGGGGGCCGCGGTGAGGGAACAAGACCATTTTGTCCTGGGCAAGATTGTGCTATCGAGCGACGACGCGAAAGTGTTCGTCCATGATCCTAGGGTTCGTGAGCAGGTTCTTAACTTGCAGAAGTCTGCTGAATCGCTTTTCCGAGCCGACCAACAGCAGGCTAACTTGGCATCCATCGCCCCATTTACTGCCCGCATCGTCGATGCTTTAACCCGACTACCGGATCGCCCAAAAATCCCTCGGCGCGTCCGCGATTACGAGGTGCTTGAGTCCCTAGACAGCGTGGGGCCGACCCGTCTGCTGATGGCCAAACACCCTGACGGAAGTCACCGATCCTTGAAGTTGATCCGCCTTCCGGACACTCCGATTGCCGACCAGTTCCAGGCGATGGAGAACGCCCTTCTCCGGGAATACGATGCGCTTCGCCGTCTGGCAAACAGGGGCGTGGCGCCGGGGGTCGACCCGTTTTTCTCCTGGGAGGAGGGAACGTACCGAGTCGTTCCGATACATCCGATCGAGGGCGAGTCGTTACGGGCGCATCGTACGGAATCCCCGCCAACGATCGACGAAGTCCTCCCCGTCGTGAAGAGCGCGTTCACCGCGTTGGCAGCGGTCCATGAAGCCGGCGTGGTTCATCGAAGTCTCACCCCGGACCGAATCCATCTTCAACGGCACGACGTGATCTTCTCAGACTTCGTAATCGCCCGCATCGTGGGTCAAGAGACGATTGCCGCCGAAGCGCCCGGACTGGACCCCGACAACGTGTACCGAGCACCAGAGTGCCGCGTCGGCCTTGAGTTTACGGTACCCGCCAGCGATGTCTTTGGTCTGGCGGCGTCCCTCCTCTATTGGATCACGGGCTACGAGCCCAAGGATACAGAACCTGTCTTCCCGCGCCTTCTCAAATGTCGCAGCGAACTGCAATCCAGCCCTGCGGCGTTTCTCGACGAACTGTTCGCGCAGTGCCTAGTTGAGGACGAAGAGAAGCGTGTGTCGGCACGGCACGTCTGCGACCGAATCGCCGAGGAGGAGACGCGGCAACAGGAGGAGGCGCGTCGACACTCGCGATCCCAGGTATTTCAAAAGGGGGACATCGTAGAAGACCGATACGAAATTCGCCGTGTGCTTGGCCAGGGCGGAACGGCCATCACCTATCTGGCCTACGATCAGGTTGCCGATGATCTGTTCGTGCTCAAGCGGATTCGGAACGTGGAATTGTACAGCGAGCTTTCACGACGAGAGTTCAGGGTCCTTCGCAACCTCCATCACGCAAATCTTCCCCATGTTTACGATGTCTATCCCGAGCGGTCCCCCTTCCACCTGAAGCTCGAATACATTTGCGGCTCGTCACTGAAGGAGGTGCGTTCAGAACACGCAAACGTGGCCGCCTGCGTTCGCATTGGTCGCGATGTTCTGACCGCCCTTGGCTACCTGGCAGATCAGGGCCTTGTTCACCGGGACGTGTCCCCGGCGAACATCTTGATCCCTGATGAGGAGGGGCAGCCTGTCAAGCTCATTGATTTCGGGTTGGCCGCCGCTCAGAGAGAGGCGACAGCGCCGGTAGGCACCCCGCCCTATCGTGCGCCGGAAGTCGAGCAAGGCGCCCAATGGAGCCCCAGTTGCGATCTCTATTCACTAGGCGTCGTACTATTCGAGCTGCTGGTTGGGCGGCTTCCCTACCGGGTTGAGCAAGATCGGCGTCGGAAGGACGAGCTGATAGGGCCATCCGCTGAAGAGGAACGGCGTTGCGGTCGGCCCTTGTTGCGAGCGTTGTTCAAGGCTGTGTCACCCGACCCTTCTCAACGGTTCCCGACCGCTGAGGCGTTTCTCCGAGCGATTGAGCAGGGGGCTTTGGGACGGGATGAGACACCCGCTGGCGACGAGCAGGCCTGCACGAATCCATTCGTCGATGAACTTCGACGCGCGTACCGTAACAGCCGTATCGGGAACACGAACAACCGTGGACTGGAAAGCGATTTCAGCCGTGAGACGTATGTCGAAACAACCCTCGATACCGCGCTGCTTCCGCAGATACTCGAAGGCCAGTTTCGGTTGGTAATACTCTCTGGAAATCCGGGCGACGGCAAGACCGCGTTCCTGCAACAGCTCTGCGCGCGACTCAAACGGGATGGGGCCACGGCCGAGGTCGAAAACGAAGCCGGTTGGACCTTGCGAAGCGGGGACACGACGTTCGCCGCGCTCTACGACGCATCTGAGTCGCATAAGGGGCGTTCGGCAGATGACCTTTTCCACGAGATACTGCACCCCTTGGGCGGCCGGAAGGAGCCGGCGCTCGGATATGTTGCAGGGATCGCCGTCAACGACGGCCGGCTCCGTGACTTCTTCGAGCGGAATGGCACGACGTACTATCCGTGGCTCTGGGACCGTCTCCGTCCCCAGCTTGACGATAGGCCGTGTGCCGAAGGAGGGGTTCTGCTCGTCGACATGAAGCGACGTTGCCTCGTCGGCCGTGACCCAAGTGAACCGAGCCTATTCGCGGGGATACTTGACCGTTTTCTCGACTGCCGCCGATGGGAACCCTGCAATCACTGCGCAAGTCGGCGCGAGTGTCCGATTTGGCTGAATGTGCAGTCGCTGAGTCATCCGTCCTTGGCAGAGACCACTCGCCGCCGGCTTCATCGGCTGGTGTTGGCCGTACACCTGCGGCGAGAGCGTCGGGCGACCGTTCGCGACCTGCGGTCCGCTATCGCCTTTCTGATCACGCACGACTTGGGATGCGCCGTGGTTCACGAGGAGAGAGCTAAGGGGCAGTGGCCGCTTTCCGATGCGAGTCGCTACTATTTCAATGCGGCTTTTGATGGTTCAGGGAGCCCGGACCTGCTACTTGATGAGTGGCAGCAACTAGACCCAGCCTTAGTTCCCGCTCCGCGCCTGGATCGCTATCTGCATTTCCATCGCAGCCCCGACCAGACTGGCTACATCGAGGGCATTTTCCAGTCGGCGGAAGGCCGACCCGCACTGACTCTCACAACGCCCGAGCCGCGCGACCGCATTGCTGCTCTGAAGAGGCGCTATGCCTTTGAAGCGGGGGGTGCGCCAAGCCGCCAAGCTCAGAAGTTCCCGGAGCCTGATGGGCTTATCCCTTATCGTCACCTCGTCGGCTTCCTCGATGCCGTTGCAGGCCGGCAGCCGCTGACGGAAGTGCGCGACCGGCTACTGCTCGGCATTTCTCGCGCGGATGCGGTGCCCTTGGGTGCGGACAATACGGGGCTGGCCCTCCGGCTCACGGATGCTTCCAATGGCGAATTGGTGGTAATCAAGAAGTTTCCGCCGGACGAGTTTCGGATTCGCATCCCTACGATCCCCGCCCAAGCCGTGGAGGTACTGACGGACTACCTGGTATTGGAGCACGGGAGCGGCGTGCCACGCTTGGTTGTCGGTCTTGACCTCTTCGAGTATCTGTGCCGGTCGGCCGATGGCAGTGTCCCTGGGTCGGAAGAACAGCGTGCCTTGGTAGAGGACCTGGGCATCTTCAAGAATCAGTTGCTGACTCGCCCCACGCAGGAGGTCTTGATCCTTGAGGCTGGTCACCGATCACATCGCGTGTGCGTAGAAGACGGGCGAATCGTCCGGGAGGAGGCCACAACATGAAACTGGTGCTGCCGAAGGAAAGCCGGGGTTACCATTTCCCCCGTGTTTTTGCAGTCGAAATGAACGATTTCGACATCGAACGGCTGCTTCCGTCCTTGTTTTACCTCGTGATAACCAGCGGACACGGAAGAGGTGGGAGGCAGAACAAGCCCACGGAGTTCGATGCCTACCTGGACAGTCTCGCCAAGCATCCCAGATTGCAAGGCTTCGACGATCCGAAAATGCGCAGAACCCTCAGCCGATGGGTCAGGTCCGCGGTCGTTCAGATGGGAAGACTCGGGCGAGGCGGCGGGAAGGGCGAGCAAATCGAATACGCCTTGCCAAATACCATTCTGACCTACAAGACGGGGTTTCCCTCTGAGATCCGCCGACAACGCAACGTCCAGGTTTTTCTGTATCAGCTTCTGTGCGGCCTCCCCCTTGGTCGGTCGCCCGCGGAAATCCGCAATCGGCTGAACAATCTCTTCCGGAGCACATTTGGCTTTGGGGTCGACATCGGACCGGCGCCGGACTTCAACGGGAGCTACAACGGCAGCGCTCCGATTGATCTTCATACCCTTCTCTCAATCTGCTATCTGGACGGGTTCAAGCCGACACCGACAGCCAAACGGGAGGTTATTGATCCGCCCGACCCCGCTTTGCCTGTCGCCGCGCGCGTTGTTTCCTCCGACATCGTGTACTACCTGCTCGCCTACAAGGACAAGTTGCCAGTACCGGCGCTGACTCGGGGACTCATGGCGCTGTTGAACTTCGGGCTATTCGTGTACACGGTGAAGCTGATCCATGCCGTGAACGGACTCGTAAAAAAGGGTGAGGTCCCTCCAGCGATGAGCAACGATTCTGAGGTGCTCTCGCCACCGGAACTCTACGTGGATTTCATCCGCGATCGAGGCAGTGTTAGTGATGAGGTGGCAAGGGCGTGCGTGGATCGGGATCTCGAAGAACTCAGGATGTTCTACGAGTCGTCGATGCTCTTGCGGACGATTTATCGCTTCGCGGAGTTCCTGCCACGGATCAAAGACCGGTTGACCATCCTACGGACACCTGACTACCTATCTACGTTGTCCGGCTTGCGTGAAGATCCGGACATCAAAGCCCAGGCCCGCGCGGAAATTGCTCGAATCAAGGCGCACAGCCTGAACGCCTGCGGTGACAACGACACAGAACGAACGCTCGTCGAGGAGACGTTCACCGCCCTGGGAGTCCAAACCGGCGAGGTGGAGGCAGTTGTTGGACTCTTGGCAGATGCCCAGAGAAAGACCAGCGTCGAGAGCTACGTGAAGTGGTACTGGGCGGTGGGAGGGTTGCGAAAGCCATTCGGTCTCCTGTCCGGCAATATCACCGGCCGGCGCAACTGGAGATACGCGATGAGCGACGACCTCCTGACCACACTCGTCCAGGTAGCGATGGTGGAAGACCCAACCAACGACATGGCGCACGTCACGGCGCGCCCGGCGATTCGGCTTGGTGAGTTTGTGGACTTCCTGGAACGTCGGTACGGGGTGATCGTGAATCGCGCGCCGGCGTTCCTGAATGACGCCAGTTCTCGTACGGCAGCGGGGGCTAACTTCGAGGCCTTCAAGCGACGGCTTCGGCAGATGGGATTCTTCCAAGCCCTGTCCGACGATTTCAACGCGCAATACTTGCAGACGCCCGATGCACAGGAGGTGACGCAATGAACACTTCACCGCTGATTTGCGAGCGGCTTGCCCGAACCGTCGTACGAAGTCTCGACGACGCCGAGGTCGGCTATTGCCTCCGTGTGGACCACCTCGACGCGGAGGATGCAACCACGCTATGCCGCATGGTGCGAGATGGAATTACTTCCAGAGCTATGGAGGCATGGGTGCTGACGACGGCCGGAGAGGGCGATGGCCTGGAAATCACGCCCGAACGAGCGATCGAAGTCCGGAATCGCAAGCAGGTGCGTCTGGCACTTATCGTCCCGGCGGGCATCATGGATGTCGCAGCCAGCTCTCTGACCAACTCATTTGCCAGTTTCGACTTGCAGGACTTCTGGCGAGAAACGGCGAAGGATTTGCTCTCCGGCTTGCCGGAAAATTTGCAGTCGCTTGTCCGGCGCGTGCTAACGACCATGCGCGGTGTAATGGTTCCCCATATTGAGCAGCAAGCCGATTACTTGGCCGCGGTCGCCAGCAGTCCGACGCCAGAAACAGCGGGCGCCGAAATGTGGAGGGTCGGCCTGATACCAGACCTCGGCGGGGAAACGTGCGTTGATCGTCTGGAACGTAACCTGAAATGCGTTCGCGAGCTTGTTAGGCCCGCGCGATCGCACACATCCGCGGCGGAGCGCATTGGCGCATGCGACCTGCGGGATGGTCCCGTGAAAACCGAGCTGTTGACCTACCTCGGCCGCAAATGTCTTCGCGACTCACGTGCCTGGCTAGAGCCTTTGGCTCACGATCCACACCGTGGACGGATCACCTTTGAGACATGGACCTTCGTGCAAGGACAAGAATCGAACCTGGAGCGAATCGAGGTGTCGCCACTCCTGGACGATGAGGGACAGGTGCGGCCGAACACAGGGTTTCGCCAGAGCGAGCCGGGTACTCAGCCAGTGGCGCCGATCGGCCCGAAAAGCAAGATCAAAATCAAGTGGGAATCCACACCGAAGACCCCTTCCAACTTGAAACGGTGGAAGGCCGAGATTATCCCTTCTCGCGAGTGCTACAGTGAAGACGACGCCCCAGCGGTCGAACTGCCGCAAGCGCGGGTGTCCGCCAAGTCTCGCCAAGCATCCATTCCGTTGGACATTGAGCTACCGGAAGACACTTCTGTCGGCGCTCAGGTGCGCATCGTCGGCCTCGATGAGCACGACAACGAGCTGGCTGACGCCGAGAACGTGCCCATCGAAGGCTTGAGCGAAGAGTTTTGGCTCAGTTATGCCGACGCACCGCCTCCACCGGACGAGGGCGGCCGGCGCTCGACAGTGAGCAATCTTCCCATGGCGCGCCTGCATGCCGCACAAAGCCTTCCGATTGAGGCCATTGAGGAGGCTCCTGGTGAGTGGACGGTTCGCGATCTGCACTATTTCACGATCCGCCTTAATGGAAGGTATGCTGCCCGTCTTGGAGTCAGTCCAGTTCTCAGGAAAGTCGAGCAGCTCGCCGTCGAGAACACCGAAGGTGCTGGGTGTTTTCATGCCAGCGTTGAGGGCAACGGGACGCTCGATCCAGACACAGATTTGGAAGCGGTCAAGTTGGCGGCTTTAGAGAACGCTGAACTGGGGCGGCAGTTTCTTGATCGGAGAGGGAAATTTCTTCGCAAGCTCCGCGAACAGGAACATCGTGGATTGGTGGAGGTTGCCGACTGGACAAGCGACCTATCGCAGCGGGCGGTAGCCTGCGCGACGGCCTACGCCAAACTACTTGACGAGGAGACTTCGCCCGAAGTGCTTTGGGAGGCACTGCGCGTGGACTCGCTTCACTTGGAAATCGAAATAGGAGGACGCCTGGAACCGAGCGTGCTGATCCTCCCCACGCACCCACTTCGCTTGCTTTGGTATGCGGCCTACGTGGATTTGTTGCGTGCGTGGGAGGAAGACCTTCTCAAACACGAGAAGAAGGCCCGCGTTCGGGTGCTCGATCTGGACCTCCTCGGTCAGGTGGAACCGATGCACTGCCCAGCTTTCACGCACACTGGAACGAAAGATCTGTTCCTTTTCGCGCAGAATCTCCGCTTCTTTTGGGGAATCGCTCTGCCTTTGAGCGTCCGGAACCCGGCTCGTCGAGTCGCGAACATTGCGCAGGCACTTGCCCTGAGCGAAGACGAGGCTTCCATCACCGATCTGCCGCCGGAAAAGGTCAGCCAGGAGTTCTTTGCCTACCACGAGGTGCATCGCTATCTGGAGACGCTTCGCGTCAACGTCTGGAATCCGGGGGTCGGCACGTTCGCCGCTCAAGCGTTGCGAGGTTTCTATACGAGTGGGCGGAGCAAGGGACAATCGGACGAAGAGGGCGACGACGTTGCCGCCCCACCCCCGCGTTTGGAATTGTTTGCGCACGTTCCCCCTCCGGTTCCGGCAACACTCCCGGCACTCAGCAAGCTCCAACAGGAACTGTACGAAGCTCGTCCACGGGGGAGACATCACCATCTGGCGCCCTTCTTCTCGATCGCGATCCGCGAGGAAAACCAGGCCGACAAGATTCCAGGAGGTGATGTAAACCTCTCGCTTGTGATGGACCGGCTGCAACCAACGGTACGGCTGGTGGACGACGACGCCAGAGGCAGTAGTTGCTCTCTGTTCGGGCTGATGGTGCGCATGCTGCCACGGTTCGCTTCTGGCCCTGACGGCGTTCGCTGGGAGCACCGCTTGCAACCAGTCGTGGAGTCATCTACGGCGCGTCATCCGAACAAAGCGTACACTCCCGCCCTCGCGCATCTCCACTCCAGCATTCTGGCGGCAGTGGGGCGGGTGCTCGAACCCACCCTGAAGAAAGGGACGCCCGCTGTTGTGGTCGACCTGCCCGTGTCCGAGAGCAGGCTAATCGACGCCGTCCACAGCCTGTCCGATTGGGTGATCACGCTGGACCGCTTCTTCGGTGTTGAGTTCTACGACGCCCCCTCAGATCCTAGTCTCTCCGCCGTGGCACAGAAGTATCTCCTCGACTACGCACCGGAGTTTCTTGACGGCATGGGGCATCGCATGTTGGTCACGACCACCCACCGCGAGGAGGTGGAGGAGATTCTGGCTCGTGCGATGCGAGAACTGGGTTTCAAGGAGATTGAAGACAGCGTGGGTAAGGTCTTGCGCCATCTCAAGACCATTTCAGGCCGTTTGGCACTCCGAGTCCTCGGAGATGAAGGAAGAGCTAGGGAGGCCGTCAGCCTTGGAGTGGTGGCTGCGTATCTCGAATCTCAGGGCGAGTTGAATGACGCGATCCTCGTGCCGGTCGATTCGCACCCTGAGCTGTTCGGCCCCACGCGCAAGAATCGCAGCCCTCGTGATTCTGCCGCCCGCTGCGACCTGCTTCGTGTTCAGCTCCGGCAGAATCGACTTGTGGCTACGTTCGTGGAGGTCAAATCACGCAGTGGAGGTGGAAACTCAGAAGAGCTGGCTAATCGTATCGTGGATCAGATCGAGGCCACAGAGAAGGTCTTTCAAGACCTGTTCTTTCAAGATGACCCGCGTCGTATTGATCAGGTGTTGCAGCGAGCTCGCTTGGCGACAATTCTTCATTTCTACTTGCAGCGGGCGGTCAGGTACGGTTTGATCAATTCCGAAGAGATTCAGAGCAAGATGGAGGAGGCCATCGGGCGCCTGGAGTCGGGCATCGCCCAACTTCGAGTCCTTCGCTGGGGCTTCATCGTCAACCTCGAAGGTCAGCCGCAGCGACCTCTACATCTTCGCGATGCAGAGATACGCTTTCTCACAACTAGCGATGTGCTCGATGCGGGGTTCTCGGTTTCCCACGACGGGGGATCTGGAAAAGCAAGCCGAGATGTTGCCTCGAAAGCCGCGGGGGAGTTGCCCCCGCAGACACCGGCACCGCAGCAGCCTGTGGTACCGGTGCCACCGGCTCCTGCACCGGGGGGCGCAGGCAATGCTGTTGGACAGACGACGAAGTTGGTCGAGCCAAAGTCCCCGAAGGTGGGCCAGGTCCAAGAGACGCCAACGGGCGTGGGAAAGTCACCGCCCCCGTGTTCCCGCGAAATCGTCGAGGTGGAACTGGGGAACAATCTCGATGGCGAAGCCGTGGTTTGGCGGTCAAGTGTCCGCGGAAGTCCGCATCTGTTTATTGTAGGTATTCCGGGCCAAGGGAAGTCAGTTACGACCACTCGAATACTCTGCGAACTCGCGAGGCAAGGTCTTTCGGCACTCGTAATAGACTTCCACGGTCAGTTTGGCAACGCGGGGAGTCCATTCGCCAAGCGAGCGAGTCCTGCTGTGCTTGATGTGACAAAAGGGCTACCTTTCTCGCCGTTCGAGGCCGAAACGGATCAAAGCACGGGGGCAAGTTGGTGGCAGAACAACTGTTTTGCGGTTGCCGAGATCTTTGAATACGTCTGCGGGCTCGGTGATATGCAACGCGACGTAGTGTTTGAAGCCCTTCGCGATTGCTATATCGACCTGGGATTCCAGGAAGGATCGGCTCAGCGATTCCCCACGTTGGACGAGTTCCGTACGCGGTTGGAGGAGCTTGAAGAGGAGCGGGGCATACGGAACGTAATCCCTCGGTGTCGGCCGCTGCTGGAGTTTGGTCTCTTTCCTGCCGCGAAAACGGATGTCGAACTTGGTGATCTCCTCCAGCGCGGCTTGGTTGTCGACGTCAGCAACCTTGGAGTCGAGGCGCTCCAAATGGCATCGGGTGCCTTTGTCTT
>Ga0302241_1002017_pt1 | contig 13131 bp, 16 predicted proteins | sample AAG_UR_Arg_MG_FD_193532 | JGI IMG/M metagenome (GOLD analysis project Ga0302241, IMG submission 193532) | Enriched activated sludge microbial communities from anaerobic digester in WTTP, New Holstein, Wisconsin, United States - AAG_UR_Arg | ecosystem: Engineered > Bioreactor > Anaerobic >...
CTTACGCTGGGCCATCCCTTGCCCTCCCAATGCGATGTTCCGGACCTGAAAAACGCAACATCGCGGAGGGCGGGGTTTTCGGTCAAGATCAGTTTCTTGACTGGAACATTTCTCCTAAAGTGCAAAACCTGGAAAGCGAACGGCTAATTTGTTGCCATGAACTCAGAGAATGGACGCTCGACAACGCCATCGCCCCTCGATCCGTTCAGCCGGAAATTCGAGTACCGGCTGCTCTTCGGTTCGGCGGCGGTCTGCATGTTGCTGGGCGTCGTCGTCGCCACCGTTCTGGGCGCAAGCCCGCTTGCCGTCTCGGTCGTCAAGTACGTAGCCCCCGCTTGCGCAACCGTGGGCGCTGCGGCGGGCGCTCGGTATGGGTTCTTCTTCAACATCTCCAATCGTTGTAGAGGCGGGAGTGTGCTTTGGGCCTTGATCGGCAGCATACTGGCAGCAGCAGGCGGCACCCTGGCTATCGCATTGATGGCGGTGGTCGTGGGTGCGTTGGCGGGTTTTGCTTGCGGATTTTTCGCTCGAACTCTGCTGGCGAAGGACCGGCAAGTGGTCCTGCCACTGATCGGAGCAGGTGCGGGAGCCGTGGTCCAAGCAGGTTGGGCCGACCCGGTTGCGGCAGCGAGAATGGCGGCTTGGGGAGGGGCAGTCGGAGCGGTCACTGGCCCCTTGTTTCTGGCCATGTGTGCCGCCCTGGGGTACTTCGTGCTGCGTAGAATTCGGCCTCGGTCGTAAACTCGTCCGGGAGCACCTATCGCCGCAACAAGGCCAGCACCAAGCCGAGCAAGACACCGGCAACGATTAGCCCCAAGAGCGTCAACAAATCACGACGGCGTGTCGGATGTGTGATGGGGTAGCCTGGGGCCGTCGTCCGTCGCCGCAGCAAACCGGTGATCCTGCTCTTGAAACCAGCCGATTGAAGCGACTCGTGCAGCCAAGTCATGTACCAGTCCGAGAAGGTGACTTGCCTGCCCGCCTCATCCCGAAGGGGGCTGATGCCTCGGTGATCCGCCCGATAATCATTCCAGACAAATCCCTTTTGGTCGCCATTGACGACGAGCCACTGCCACAGACCGCAACCCAAGTGACAGATTGGGATTGCCCCGTTCATGATCGCCGAGTTGAAGTAGTGCTGCTGCTCAACCTTGTCCCATGCCTGCACCAGTCTGTCCTGCTCTTCCAGAGGCGTGTCTGGAGATATGTCGGGCTCCTGGTTCCAGAACGAAGCGGGCAAGTTCCATGCCTCGACGTGCGGGAACGGCTGCGCCACGTCCCCGACCAGATCGCCCTGCTCCCACAAGAGCCCGTCGTCTTGTTGTCCGAACGGGAAGAGTCCGTAGTACGGGCCAGCCCCTCCGTTCCCGATCTCGGTGATGAAGCAGCGGTAGTCTTCGGGGAGCCTGATCCCGTGCCGTGCCTCGAATTCCTCGATGGTCGAAACTGGGATGGGTGGGTTGAGTTTGTAGTCGTGGACTGGGGAGCCGAACACCGAGCGGTGACGGTCCTTTCGCCGCAGTTCCGAGAGTAGGTGAATGACGGTCGGTTTGTCGAACGACACGGGCATCTCCGCTATTCCTACGGCAGCACCTCCCAGTCGGAGCCATCGACGGTCACAGCACCTCGCTCGACGGCATCAGCTTCACTCGTGTCGAGACGGCGTGCAAGGCGATCAGGTGCAAGATCTCGCTGACGGTGGTGCAGCAGTCCACCAGGATCGCCACGCTGTACTTCTCCGCTGCCTTCGAGATCGCCGTGTGGGTCACGCAGTTCTGGGTCATCATGCCGCACACCAGCAACTCCGTGGCACCGAGCTTGGTCAGCGTTTCTTCAAGGGTCGTCCGCTCGAAGCCGTCGGCGAATTCCTTCACGACAATCGGTGCCTTGGGGGCGGCGGCGAGGATGCGGGGGTGGATTTCGGCACCAGCCGTGCCCTCGTTGAAGAAGGGCGCAATCCCCAGCTTGCTGTTGGCGACGTGCTGTATGACGACGACGGGGATGCCACGGGCATGGGCCTTCTCAATGGCCCCCACAATGTTGTCAAGCACAGCATCCGTGTTCCACAGGGGGAACTTGCCGCCTGGGAAGTAGTCGTTCTGGAGATCAATCACCAGCAGTGCTTTTGTCATGGGCACATCCCATCAGCGCAGTTCACGGATTGGTTCTTGGGGGCACCTTTCGCTCTTCCCCGACCTTCTTCCAGAAATCCTGGTAGTGCTTGACCTGCTCGTCCAGCTTGATCGGCCTCCCGTTCAGGTGCCGCCAAAAGGAATCCAAGATGATCCCCGACATGTCATCCGGGTGGCGGATGCCCTTCTCGTTGAACCACGTCGATAGCCGGGAGCCTTTCCACAAGCCCCAGTTGTTCCTGAGCCAAGTACCGAGCCCGTGGTAGTACTGGATCATGTCTTTCTCGGAGCCGTTCTTCATTTCTTCGACTTGAGCTTTCGGCAGCAGCTTCTTCAACTCGGCAAAGCAGTCGTCAAGGTCTTTGGGGACGTAGACCGCCTTCTCCGCCGCCTGCTCCACCAGTGTCATCTTCCGCTGCATGGCGTAGTCGAAGTCACCGATGAAGACCCACCAATTCGTCAGTGGCTGGCCGTTGTGCGAAAGTCCGTTGTCGGCACCGGGGATGTTCTGCATCCAGTACACGAACCATTTCAGGCTGTCGCCGCCCCAGCGGTCACAGTTGAGCCGTTGCTTCTTGCCAGTGCCGTCTGGTTTCCAGTCCTCGATGTCGGTGTCCACAAAACGCTTGTTGGCCCAGTCGTAATCGCCCAGAGCGTTGGGCGGGTAGTGCGCCCAACCACAACCGGGTCGGACAATCTTGTGGCTTCGGTCACTGCCGACGAACTTGCCCCAGAACAGCAGTTCGCCCCATTTATCGGGCGGCGTCCGATCCCGGCCATCCACGAAGTTCAGCACAGCTTCGATCTGGTGCATGTGGTCTTCGACGGCCTCAGATGCGCCCCGCTGGTAGTTGTAGTGGTACACGGTGTACGTGGACTTCAGCACGGGCAGGTCATTCGGATCACGGTTGCTGTTGCTGATGTCGCCGTAGGGGCTGGCCATGTTCGATTCCCAAAGGTCCAAAACGCCGCCGTGGTAGCCCCAAATCCAGACCTCCTTCACGCCCCGGTCATCCACCCACTTCCTGATCTGCACTCGCTCCATGATTTTCTTGTAGTCCGTCAATGGGACTCGATTGCCGGAACGGGGCAGGGTCGGCATAGGCTCAAGGTATTCGATCTCATCCAGCACTTCGTAGGCGAGGCTGGGCCGGGCCTGCGCATCCTTGTAGCCGTGATACCGGGAGCCCTCTTGGATCGCCTGGATCACGGCCTTGGTCAACTGGCCAGTCTTGGTCCGAGTTTCTTGGAGCGGAGCGCCCCAGTCGCCGGTCACGGCAATGTCGATCCGATCACCCTTCACCGGAAGATACCTGACGACCAGCACCGGGATTTTCATGGGCAGCGCCAGCGAACCGGTGTCGGCGAGTGCTTGGCTGCTGGCCGTGACCGTCGTCTGCGGTGCGACCTGTTGTGCGTGGGCAGCCACGGTGATGTACAGGACGGCACACGCCACCGCAATCAACCAGCCACACAGCCCGTTACGTCCTTCGCCAGTGCGCATGATGAGTTCTCCTGTGGCTCTGTGCTCCATTTGTCCGTTCGCCAATGACGACGGCGGTCAATACCACGGCTGTCGCCAAGCCCCAGCACCCGGCCTGTCGTAGCCGAGGGAGCCGTCTCACTCTGTCGGCGGTCCCTTGTGCCAATGGCGATGTTCAGCCACGAACCTCAGTTGCCATTTGGCTTGTTGTTTGGTCAGTACCAGCCATTGGCTGTAACCCCAGTGTTTGTATTGGACCCAGAATTCGACCAGAGCATGGTTGCCAGTCGAATCCACCAGCGGTTTGCCGAACGTGTTGAACGTCCGCTCTTCCGGCTTCTTTCCGGGGAAATGATGGTCAGCCCATTGGGTGCAGACCTCCGTAATCGTTTCACCGACCAACGTCTTCTTGGGAGACTCGATGTGCTTCTGATTCTTCAGCCATTTGCTGAATAACGGCTCATCGGCTGGATCGTACCAGTACGCAAGGAGAAAGCAGGCCGTCTCAGCCGGTGACGAGAATCGCCCGTCCTTTGCGTCAAATGCCTTGGATTGGACTAGTTGAAGCAGTTCTTCCCGCAGTGCCCCGATGTGCGGGAAGATGTCGTGCATCTCCGTTGAGAACTGTCGGTCCCCAACGATCTCCAGCAACATCCAGAGCCTTCGTTCTCCGTCACGTTCGGCGTTGCGGGCCTTCCAGAACGTGTCGTCGATCACTCGGTCGAGTCGAACTCGGCAGCCCACGATTCCGCCGTAAAGCCCGCCCATGGCCCAACGGTTGAAGCCGTCCTTCGTCACCGTCAGGGTCAGGCCCCTGTAGGACTGCGTGGATAGCGTGACCTCGAATTTCCCCGTTGCGTTTGTCGTCCCCTCGCCAAGGACTTCATCACTCGCCTCACGTTCGACCACAACTCGTGCCCCAGGAACTGTCGTCCCCTGACGATCCACGACGAGCCCTGTTGCCACCTTGGGCATCGGCAGCGTCTCCGATCGCATCGCTTTGGAATGACGCTCGTCCGACTTCTTCTCCGCCTCTGTGGCCTGCTGGACTTCAGCGTAGTATGCCTTTGCCACGGTCCCGTGCGTGTCGAACGATGGCTTCTGCGGTTCATCGGCGGCGACGATGGCCTTCCAAAATACGATCAGGATGGGTAGTAGTCCGCCCGATCTGTTCACGGCTGTATTGCTTCACTCCCCAAGTTCAAGCTCGAAGAACACCGCCCCCGGAATCGAATTGTGCGTGTAGGGCTGGGTTTCCACGAAACCGATTGAACGATACAGCCCGATGGTCTCTGTCATGGTGGAGATCGTGTCGAGCTTCATCCTGGTGTAGCCAATCTTCCGGGCCTCGTCGATGATCGCCAGTGCCAACTGCCGCCCGATGCCCTGGCCCTGGTGCCCTGGCCGCACAAAGAGCCGCTTCATCTCGCAGGCCCCGTTGCCCAGTGGCCGTAAGGCCACGCAACCAGCATTTCCCTCTGCATCCACGGCCAGTAGCAAGCATCCTTCGGGCGGGGCGTAGGAGCCGGGTAGTTCGGCAAGCTCCCGTTCGAACCCCTGAAAGCACAAATCGAAGCCCAGCGAGGCAGCGTACTCCAGGAAAAGTCCCCGCACCGCAAGGATCTGTTCCTCAGTTCGAACCGGCAGGATCGTGACCATTCCCACGTCGCCTTCTCCCGTCAGTCATGCAGCGGGAACAGAGGATCTGATTTCCGAGCGATCTTTCTGATGATTCTCTTTTCGTTTTCGTTGAGCGGCACCAGCGCTCCCGCCTGGGCGAGGTCAAGCGCCATCTTGAACAACTCCCAATGGCCGGGCGGAATCAGGGCATCTACCGGCAAGTACAACGTGAAGCGGAGGCCAAGGGCCGCCTTGTCAACGTCGTCGAACGGCTCGTACCACGCCTTCTCCCATGGCCGCTCGCTCTCCTTCAAGTCGTTCGGCCAGTTCTGGTGCATCATCGCCTTCAACGCCAGGATGCCCATGCCTGCCTTCTTCGCTCGCTTGTAGACCGATGGCCCGAACTTCCCCTTGATCCAGGCGGTAAAGCTCAGCGGAAACAGGATGGAGTCGAAGTCGAACCGATCCATTGCGGCGTGGGCCGCTTCCTCGCTGTGCGCCGAGAATCCGATGTAGCGGATATTCCCGTCCTTCTGGGCCTTCAGAAATGTCTCCATGGCCCCGCCGGGGCCGAACGCCTGCTCAACCTCGTCCACGTCGGTGAGGGCGTGCAGTTGGTAAAGGTCGAAATGGTCGGTCTTGAGCAACCGGAGCGACTGCTTCAGTTCCTTTGCAGCCCCGGCAGCGTCCCGTTCCAACGTCTTGCAGGCCAGAAAGCAGTTCTTGCGGTAGGGCTTCAGCGCAGGTCCGAGCCGCTGCTGGGCATTGCCGTAGAACGGTGCCACGTCGAAGTAGTTGATGCCGTGATCCACGGCCTGGGCGACGAAGTTGCCCTCCTGCTTCGGCGTCACGTCCTGCACGACCATCCCGCCGAAGCCGATCACGGAAAGTCGCTCATCGGTGCGCCCATACTGCCGCTTGGGTATGGGCTCGTCGAGGGCATTCCCCTCCGCCAGTTTCTCCCTGGCGGCGAGGTAGGCCGGATCGAGGCCCGGCATGGGGGCGGTTGCGACGGTGGCGAGGGGATCAGGGTGTTTCACGGACTGGCTCCTTGATTTGTCCACGATTCTACCCGGTTGGCGTGACGTTCGGGATTGCGCTGAGCCGCTACCAGATTTTCGGAATCAGCCTGAATCGGACACGCTCGGCGTACTCCTTGTATCCTTCGAGTTCGTTCTGGAGCGTCCGGTCCTCCAGTTGTGTTCGCACCACGAGCAGAACGGAAGCAACGGCGGCGGGAGCCAACGCCCAAAGAGAACCCAAAGCCAGAGCAGCCCCGGAGAACCAGAAGAAGGCAGCGGCGTAGCCCGGATGCCGCACGATGGCGTAGGGGCCGATGTCGATCACCTTGTGACCACGATCTCGCTGGATACGGACGGTTGGCTCGGCGAACTTGTTCACGCTTCCGACCCACGCCGAAATGAACATGCCGATGGCCAGCAGAGCGTATCCAGCCGCACAGGCCCAGTGCGGCAGCGGAAGCCAGTGAAACCGGCCATCGTCCAGCGCCGCAACGGGAAAGATCGCCATGATCGACGGACCAAAGAAGCACAAGAGAACCTTGTCCCATCGCTTGGTCCCAGTGTGACGACGACTACGAGCGTCGAGCAACTCGGGGTTTGTTCGCCAGACGTACAGGACTACGAGCGTCTCCAGAAGAAAGAACACGGCGATGAACAACCAGCCCCTCGCCCAAGTGAGCGTCCCGGCAGGAACGAACATGAAAAGGGCGAAGAAAGCTGGTAGTCCAAAAAGGAACAGGATGACTCGGCGAGTCGGGTCTGCTCTGGGGTTGCCACTCACGGCTCATGTTCCTTCTGCGTGGCGAGCGAGATTCTTGACGAGGCAACGTCGAACTGGCACCTCAGACGCCATTCTCCCACTGGCAAAGCTCGGCTACAAGTCGCTCAGAGTCCGCCGTGCCCAAGAGCACGAAAACCGACCCATCGCCCAACACTGCATCATCCCGTGGCGGCAAAGATCTAGTTGAGCGAATGATCGGCACTTGGATCAAGGCGAATGGGGGCTGCGTAGCTCGTGGTGTGGCTCATGGCTTCCTCCGCTCATGGTTTCTCCCTCGGCGACGTGGTGATGGCGTTCGGCGCTCACCAGGTCGAATTCTTCGCAGAAACGGAACCTGGGCAAGATGGCGATCTTCGGGAGCGCCGCTGCCCGTTTCCTGCGAGTCGCCCCTCAGCCGTCGCCGCCATCACCTGGAACACCAGCACCAGCAGCGTCAGGGTTGCCATGAATGGTCTACTTGTAGGTGGGGCCTGTCCAGGATGTATCCTGGCGTCATTTTACCAGAGTTTGCCCACTGCTGCGCCGCTGCCAAAAGGGAATCGAAAGCCAAGCCCAGGCCACGATTTACCCGGTAGGAACACTCCCCCGCAACTTCCCGGCGATCAGCGGCGCAAGCAGCAAGACGATCATGCCGAATGGCAGCAGCCCGCCTTCCAGCACGTTGTAGTCAACCGCCAGCCGCTCCCAAGGCAAGCCGATCAGGAGCCGTTAGAAGAAGTCACGCCTCATGGACGATCCGCCTAAGAAACGCCAACTGGTTCTTGCCGAGGGACAGGCGAGGTCGAGCCATTGTCAAAACCGCCACTGCCTCCTCCGCCGTCGCCGCATGTCCCTTGGCAATCAGCACGGCAGCGGCAACCAGACCTGTTCGACCGTGACCTTGGGCGCAGTGAATGTAAACCGCCCCCTGCCAGTCCGTTACGTGACGCACCAGTTGCCTGAAGTCGGCCTCGGACGGAACTCCGGTATCCAGCATCGGGAATGCCAAGTAGTGTCGTGCCGTCCGCACGGCTTCGACTTCGGCAAACTCCGAGGTCAAGTCCACGACCAAGGTCACGTCATCAGGCACTTCGTTTGCCAGCGGTCTTCGACCCACGTACAGCCCCGGCACGACATTGTTGCAGCATTCCTCGCTCGATATCAGGCGAGCAACGTGCCACGTCAGCCACGTCAGCAGGAGATATGGGAGCAGCAACGCTACGGCATACCAGCCCATCGTCTCATCAGGCCGCTTCCCAAAGACGCAAGGACCAAGCCCGAGATACGCAGCGGCCACCACAACGAAGCTCAGGCCCGGCCACACAAGAATCCAATACACGCCTCCGATCATCCCGGCCTGGAGGATCACGATGCCGCCCAAGATCAGGAACAGTATTCCGTACTTCATGGTCGATGAAGGAAGTCCTGCCGACGAACGGGCTGACCGATCCCGCACCGGATTGTACACCGGACCAGTGCCTTTTGGCTCTGGCGGCGAATCTCGTCGGGTGTTCGGCAGCCGCCACGACTACCAAGAAGGGCGCATAGGAGGCGTCAGTTCTGAAATCGCCATCGCTCAATCGGGTCTCTACTGGTATACGGCACACGGCCCCCTTTTTCTCCTTTGCTACCTCGTTTCCTCCGTGATTTTAGGATCTGCTTGGCAATGGCCTTTTCAGTGTCATCGTTGCCAGCCTCGGCAAGGCATCTGAGTTCTGAATCGCTTTTGCCGCAGAATGATGCATTGATTCGTTTCACGAAAGCCGCTTTGATCCAATCAGGTGGCCACTCCTTATCTCCCATACCAAGTCTCTGTCGGAGATCTTCAACTGCAATCTGATCTAGCTCCCGCATGGCGGCTCTTCTCTTGCGCCGTACCGCATGCCTCACGGAATCAAGAGGCCAATCCGAATCTGGTCTGCGCAACAGAATCTGTAGATCCGTCACCGACATCTTGTCGAGTTCTTCGGCAATGCGAGCCGCTATTGCGGAGTCAACCAGATCTTTCGGAATCTCAGCGCAAGACAACAGACGCTTTAGCTCGCTGAGCGACCTTGCCGCCAGATCAGATTTCGCCGCCTTTCGCCGTCTCTGCAACTCTCGTTTGGCCTCGGCCTGCTTTGTACCCTTTGCTTTCAAAGCATCGTGCTCCAAATCCGTGTACGGTATGAGGGACAATTGCTTGGCTCTCAGTGCTTCGAGCCGTTCCCCTGCCGCCTTGTGAACCTCGTCATATTTCTGTTCGTCGCTGAGGCGTTTCAATTCACATTCGTCCATTTCGCTAACGTCCTTGGCCGCCTGAAGCTCCCGCTCTCGACGACGAATTGCGTGCAAGGCCGTCGATTTTCGTTTCTGATTGCCAGCCCTTCGAATTGTCTTGGCTTTCCTTGTCATCGTTTCTCTCCGATGCGCCGATTGGGTCTTCGACTGCCTTTGTGGGTGAGCACGTTTCGAGAAGAAGCCGAGTTCCTTCAATCCTACTAGTATTGTGAAGCTTTTGCGACGTTACGGCAAGCGTTGGCCCATGCGTGTCTCGTCGCCCGTTCTAAGCCGTCGCCTTCGAATCAACGCCAACTTCTGCCGCCTTGTCAGTTTCTTGATGGCGGCTTCCCGCCGTAGCGCTAGACCCTGGCTCCGCTGCGGTTCCTGGTAGACCAGTTTGACTGGGCGGCGACTGCGGGTGTACCGGGAAGCGGTCCCGGCGTTGTGCTGCTTCGTCCTGCGGTCCAAGTCCGTGGTGATGCCGGTGTACAGCGTGCCATCAGCGCACCGCAGCATGTACACGTACCAGACTTCAGCGGCCCGCTTTGCCATGCCGTTTTCCCGCCAGTTCCCCATGCCGGAAACAATCGACGACGTGATCGTTGACCATGCCGACCGCCTGCATGAAGGCGTAGCAGATGGTGCTGCCGACGAACTTGAACCCACGCCGTTTCAGGTCGGCGCTCATGGCGTCGGACTCCACCGTCCGGGCAGGCACTTCTTTGATTGACGCCCAGGAGTTCGGTTTGGGTCGGCCTCCAACGAAGCCCCAGATGTACCGGTCAAAGCTGCCGAATTCCTGCGCCGTTGCCAGAAACGCTTGGGCGTTTTGGATGGCGGCGTCGATCTTCAGCCGGTTGCGGACGATCCCCGGATTTGCCAACAACGCCTGGCGCTTCTTCGCATCGTACTTGGCGACCAGCACCGGATCGAAGTTGTCAAAGGCTTGGCGGTAGTTCTCCCGCTTATTCAGGATCGTGGCCCAACTCAAACCGGCCTGCGCCCCCTCCAGCACCAGGAATTCGAACAGCAGCCGGTCGTCATGGACCGGCACGCCCCATTCTGTGTCGTGGTACTGGATGTAGTTGTCGCCCCTGGCCCAGGGGCAGCGGCGCAGTTCTATGCTGACGTGTGGCTTCTTGGTCATGTTCGCACGTTCCGTGCCTTCCCGGCGATCATGGCTAGTCGCCTCGGTAACCCCAGATCCCATCGGCGATCCGGTCGTATTCTCTGGGATATGATGGAGCTTAGCCCGGTCGGCCCACGATGATGCTCCAGTGGTAGAAGCCGCCACCATGCCCGAATGAGATGCGATCCTGGCTTGCGTCATCGGTCAGTATGACCATGTTGTAGTGCCCGGCGACTGTGCGGATGTCTTCGGGCAAATTGTCACGGTCCAGCATCACCCTGCCGTCTGCATCAGCAGGCGGTGGGTTGTCCAGCAGTTCCACGGCCCACCGCTGAAGCCGCTCGGTGCCGACGATCCAGACCACTCGATTTCGCAGGCTGGTGTACGGCCCCATGAATTGCAGGGCCAGCCACGCAGCCGCAAAGACTGCCAAGTAGCCCACGGCTCCAGCCTTCTTTCCCCGCATGATGCACCAGCCAGCGCACAGCACGACTACGGCGAAGAACAGGCCGGGGAATCCGGCGTACCGGATGAACAGCCACACGGCAGCCGCCACCACCGTCACGACGGCGAACATCGTCCGCAGCGTGAAGCGGAAGCGGGGCGGCGTTTCGGTCGAGTTGCTCATGGGGCGGCCTCGGTAGCGTTGTGATCGTCTCGCCGCACCTGCGGCGAGACGGTCCTGCGATGACGCAAAAATAGAAACAAGGCAATAGAATCATATTCGATTTATTCGATGGCAGGGCGGCAGGTGTTCTGGGTCGAGTTTCACAAAATCTTCATTCTCCGCTTATTCTGGGAATTGTTTTCTTATCCACCGGCCTGCCTTCCCCATCGCTGGGATGGCAAGACTGGTGTTCACGGCCTGTTCGCCCCAAAAAATCACGCCCAGCGTCACTACCTACTTGCATGGAAGAAATCTACATCGACGCACTACTTGCACAAAACTCCGACAGCTTGGTCGGCCTTGCCTTTCGACTGGCGGAAAGCGTGGAGGCGCTCAAGGGCGGTGGCCAAACTTCGGTCGCCCAAAATCCCGCAGTGAAAGCCCTGGTCTTCCGGCTGGCATGGCTGACAGGCATGACTGACGCCGAGGCGTACTACGAAGCCCTGGACGAGTGCTTGGCCGAACTCGACGACGACCATCAGCAGGCGGTGCTGGAATCCATGCAGACCGAAGCGGTCAGACGCATGGTGCGCCTCGGCTGACGAGATTCTTGGAAAATTGCCGCCCTCCAAAAACCGTCGCCGGTTCTTCTTGGCAGAAAGGAGAGCCAACCCCATGCTCAACACGCTCAAATCACTCGTTGCGAAGAGTTGGAAAGACGAGGACGCCGAACTCGAACCCGGCAAGCATTTCTTTGACGAAGAGTTCGTCGTCCGAGTGAGTGGTTCGGTCGAACAGCGTCCGGACGAACTGGTGGCCCCCACCGTCAGCATCCCCCTGATCCCGGCGCTGGCCCTGTTTTGGGAAAAGGCAGGCATCGCCCGTGGTCCTGCCCTGGAAATGCTGAAGCAGGCGTTGCTGGAGGCGATGGACAAGGGGACCAAAGAAGACCCCAACATCCAGGACCGCATGAAAGACGTGGAAGCGGCGACCAAGGCCATCCGCCAAGACCTGATCGCCAAGCTGCCGCCGATGAAGCGATCCGGAAAACTGCTGCTGAAAGACCTCGATGTGGAAATCGTACCGGTCGGTGCCTTGGCGGCTGCGTGAGTGTGGGGGAGCCCGCTCGGCCCGCAGGGCGGCCGAGCGGGCAGTTTTGTGTTGGTCCTGGAAAAGGTGGCCAAGTTCTTGCCACCTTTACACGGCTGCTGGAGCCGCAGTCCCAAATCTTCGAGCCAACGTCTGTTGCTCCGCATTCATCATGCGCTGTACTTGGGCCTGAAACTGTTCATCGCCGAACCGTGCAGCCAGTGCCTTGATTTCCTGAACGGCTTTCTTGACCTGATACGCCGATGGACTCATCACGTCGGGATTTCCGACTAGGTTCTTCACCTCCAGCCCGTCGAGCCTAGCGTCCAACACGGCCAGAGCAAGTGTGCCAAGTTCTTTCTGCACTTCGGCCCTGAACTTTTCCAGAATCTCTTCATCCCCAGGGGCAGCATGGATCGCCATCTCGACATCCTCCGGTGAAACATGGGGGAACCACCGTCTGCGGCGATTGTACTTTTCCAACCGGTTCAGGACGGCGTTTCTTACCGCCACCTTGAACCGTGCCAGGATCGGCTGGTCATGCCAGCCACGGAACAACGTGCCAGGAGACACGAGCAACTTGACCACGATGCCCTGCGTTTCGGGGTCGATTTCTTGGGTCGGCAGATTCGCATTCCGCAGGCTTTTAGCTATGTACGCCACCCAGTCGAAGCCCCTCGACTTCTCCAGCGATCTCCGGATGTCTGGCTGCGTGACCTGCCGCAGCAGCCGGTCGATCTGTTTGTCGAACAATTCGTTCACCTCCATCCGAGGAAACTCGGTGCTTACTTCCAGCAGACGAAGCAGGGCTTCGGCATCTGCGTTGATCCAGTTATTAAATGATTGCCATGTCATACGAGTATTTATCCTGGCCCGAACATTTTTCTCGCCTTCGGTCGGCTTGCACTTTAGGAGAAATGTTCCAGTCAAGAAACTGATCTTGACCGAAAACCCCGCCCTCCGCGATGTTGCGTTTTTCAGGTCCGGAACATCGCATTGGGAGGGCAAGGGATGGCCCAGCGTAAGC
>Ga0302241_1002027_pt1 | contig 13074 bp, 6 predicted proteins | sample AAG_UR_Arg_MG_FD_193532 | JGI IMG/M metagenome (GOLD analysis project Ga0302241, IMG submission 193532) | Enriched activated sludge microbial communities from anaerobic digester in WTTP, New Holstein, Wisconsin, United States - AAG_UR_Arg | ecosystem: Engineered > Bioreactor > Anaerobic >...
GACGACGGCCGCACAGCCTTCCCAGCCGGAAGTAACTCCCTATCGGAGAACCGGTTAAGCAACTCCAAGTCTTGGCGGCGGATACTGGCGAGCTAATTGGCCTGGGGGTAAATTAGTCCATGGTTCAGGCGAAGGAATCGGGTTGCGATGAGCGAACGGCACGGCGCTAGGCGCCGGTGGTATTCCGAACCGGGGGCTAGCGCCCTGCCGCTCACAACCCGCGTTTTGTACATGTACGTGGTGACGGGATGAAGCAATTGACGCCGCCCCCCGAAGTTGGACAGGCTGTGCGTGTCCGCAATCGGCTGGCGACGGTCCGGGCGGTGGAACCTTACGACAGCCGTACGGCTCAGGGACGGCTGCACGTCGTCGAAGTCGAATACCTGGACGACTTCCGGTATCCCGAAGCCGAGCAACTGCTGTGGGAAGTCGAAGCGACGGCCCAGCCGCTCGGGAAAACGAACCTGCCCAGCGTGGATGCCAACCGGCCCGACAGCCCGCAGGCCCTCCAGGCGTTCGTCAATGCTCACCGCTGGACCCGGCTGAACCGGCTGCGGGAATCGGAGGGGATCGAAGATGAGCCCCTGCTCGGCGTCTGGAACTCGGCGATCCAGGTTCACCCGTACCAGTTGGAGCCGGTGATTCGAGCCCTATCCATGCCTCGCGTCAGTTTGCTGCTGGCCGATACCGTGGGCTTGGGCAAGACGATTCAATGCGGCTTGGTACAGGAAGAGCTGCTCCTGCGTCGCCGGATTCGGCGAATCCTGGTCATCTGCCCGGCAATGCTCCAGCGGCAGTGGCGGTACGAGATGCGGCGGAAGTTCAACCTGGATTTCGAGGTGATCGACTCCGACTCGACGTTCCAGCTTCGCCGCCGCATGGGCATCGACACGAATCCCTGGAAGGCGTTTCCCCGGATCATCACGTCGATGGACTACCTGCGGATGCCGGACGTGCTCCAACAGTTCCTGCAGGCGTCCGGGGCGGGACCAGACGCCGAAACCAACGGCCACCGCACCACGACCCACGCTCCGTGGGACTTGCTGGTCGTAGACGAATGCCACCACTTCGCCCCGCAGAGCGGCGGCCGGGCCAGTCAGCGGACGCGGATGCTGCGGGAAATCCGGTTCCTGTTCGAGCATCGTATCTTCGCCTCGGCCACGCCACACAACGGCAAGACCGTCTGTTTCACCGGGTTGCTGGAATTGCTCGATCCCGTCCGCTTCCAGATGACGGTCCAGATGGACGAGCAGGACAAGGCAAATCTCGGCGAGATTCGGATTCGCCGGCTGAAGGAGGACATCAACAAGCAGTCGCTTCGCCCGCCGTTTGCCGAACAGTTGCCGCCGGAAGAGTTGCCGATCCGATTGACGGTGGCGGAATCGGCCCTGTACGAAGCGCTCCGGGAGTACCGTAAGAAGGGACACGCCAACCTCGCCAATTCCTCCTCCAAGGAACGGTGGCTCGGACAGTTCATCTATTCGCTGCTCACGAAACGTCTGCTGTCGTGTCCGTACGCCTTTGCCCGGACCTGGTGGCGGCACCTGGAGCAAGACAGCGACGCCGACACGCCCACGCTGTTCGACATGGCTCGTGTGGCCGCGGAGCGTGCGGAGGAACAGACCAAAAGCGACGACGAACGCACGGTGCTGGAAGAAGACGCCGCTCGCCACAGTGGTGCCTGGTTCCGCACGCAGGGCAAGACGGTGGAAGACCTGCAACGCCGAGTGAACAAGGCCCTCGAAGCTCTCGGTTACGACCGCCGGACGGTTGAAAATGCCGACAAGCTGGTCGTCCTCGCCAAGAAGTCCGACTCCAAGACCGAAGCCCTCGTTGCCTGGATCAAGAAGCACCTGTTCCAGCCAGCGGCTCCGCGAAAAGGGGACGGGAGTGATTTGCCGGAACGGCCCGGAGGGTGCTGCGCACAAATTACTCCCGTCCCCTTTTCGCGGAAGCTCCGGGACGACGAGCGGCTGAGCGTGTTCACCGAGTACAAGGAAACGCTGTTCTACCTGGAGCAGCGGCTGCTCTTGGAAGGTTTCGATAAGAACACGTTGCGGCTGCTGTACGGCGGCTTGGACCTGGACGAATTCGAGGCTGTAAAGTCCGAATTTGAAGACCCGGCCGCCAGCGTCCGGCTGCTGTTGGCCACCGACGCGGCCTCCGAAGGCATCAACATGCAGGAGTGCTGCCGGTGGGTCGTCCATTACGACATCCCCTGGTCGCCCTCGAAGCTCCAGCAACGCAACGGCCGCGTTTCCCGGCACGGGCAAGTGCGGGACGTGAGTGTCTACTACTTCCGCTGCGATGAAGAAGAGGACATGGACTTCCTCTTCCGCGTGGCTCAGAAGGTTGAGCAGGTCCGCCAGGACCTGGGCAGTGTCGAGCGGGTCTTCGACGCCGCCGTCCAGCGGCATTTCCAGGGCAAGAAGACGCCGCTGGAGCAGGTGGACCTGTTCGTCAAGCAGCGGCTGGAATCGAGCCCTGAGAAAGCCGACCTGGGCTGCAACTCGCCGGCCCAGATCGCGGACCTGACCCGCCGGGCCAGCGAGCTGCTGGAAAGCACCGACACGCGGCTGGGCATTTCTCCGCAGGCCCTCGTGGACATCCTGCGGGCAGCCATCGCCGTGGAGGGGCACGGTTCCCTGGAAGACATCCCTGGACGCCCCGGCTTCTACCGCCTGAAGCCGCCGGCCCGCTGGGAAAGCCTGGCCCGACAGACGCTCACCGTGGGCTCCCGCACCGACCGCATGGAATTGGTGTTCGATGCGGCTCTGGTCGAGGACGAAGTTGGCAATTACCGGGTCATGCGGCTCAAGAAGCACCAGGTGCTGCTGCGGCTCGGCCATCCGATCATGCGTCAGGCGATGGGCACTCTGTGCCGCCAGTTGCACGATCCCGAAGGTCAGAACGCCGTGTTCCGCTGGTCGATTGCCGGCCTGCACCGTTCGGGCTTCGAGGCCCTGTCGGTATTCCACTACACCGTGACGGCCATCAACGAACTCCTGGAGCCGCTGCACGACGAAGTGATGGCCACGGTGTTCCGTGTCGAGGGCGACCGGCTGGTCCCCGTGGAAGACGATTTCGCCGAGATCGTCTTGCGGAGTGAGTTCCACCCGCTCAAATCGGCCAAACGTCGCGAGGATTGGGTTCGCACGATCCGGGGTCACTGGTTCCAGCACAAGGGCGAATTGGAAGCCTTCCTGCGTCAGCAGGAGGCCGACCAGCGGAAGGTGCTCACCCGCCGGGCCAAAGCCACCCTCCGCCGGGAACTCGACGCGGCCAAGGAAAGCTACCGGTACCGGCTGAAGGAATTGCAGGACCGCAGTCGCGAACAGGAACTTGGCAAGCTGGCCAAGGAACTGCTGCGGGAACAGGCGGAGGCCCAGCAGCCCATGCTGTTTGAGGAATTCGAGGAAGAGGCCAAGTTCCGTGTGCAGGAGATCGAAGAGCAGATGGCCGTCCTCCGACAGGACGTAGAGCGAACCCGCGAACTGCTGACCAAGGAACGAGATCACCGGTTGAATGTCGTGCTGCCCAAGCGATTCGAGGTCCGTGAGGTGCGGCTCTTGCCGCTGGCGTTGACCTACCTTGTGCCAGCTTCGGCGGAGGATATCTTCGTTTAGTGGCCTCCGACTGCCGGGTGGGGGCCGACGGTGGGTGCGGGACGTCGAACTGAGAAGAGGCATTGACAGACGAGCTGTTTTGTCGGGAAATAACAGATGGACGATCCGCTGGATTTCGTCGACATGACGGATGTTGCCGTTCACGGCGATCCCGGCACGTGGAGGTTTCAGGGCCGGAAGCAAGGCAGTCCTACGCCAGCCACCTCGCCGAACGCTCCGCCCGGCACGATGAAGAACTACGATCTGTATGTTGACGAGTTCGGACTGAAGATCGAACTCCATTACTTCCGTTATACTGACGGGACGGTTGATGATGTAAGGGTTAAGCCTCGCACCTAACGCGGCTCGATCCGGAATCGGGCGAGAACATGCCTACGCAAACAATCGCTTTGAACGAATTTCTCCGGCAGCTTAGGAGCGGCCGGTTCCCTGTTTCCGATGCAGCGTCCTTAGAAGCCCTCTCCGCGCGCGAACTCATGGCCGATCTCCAACGCCTCTACCCGGTCAAGTTCCAGGAACGCGACATCGGTCGCAAACACGAGGTCGCTCTGGCCCGCTCGATCCGTTACGAATTGGGCTTTGGGAACCGCGGTCTTTCGATTTTCTCACCGATCCGGCTGCTTCCTGTGCTGCGCAGTTGTGTCTTCGCCGGCTGCTACGGCGATTCCCTCAGTGACATCACCACGGCCACGTCCGTCTATGTCAAACCGACCCGGAAACCCGTGAAGGGCCTGATCCTGAGAATGGGACGCGGCTTCAAGCTGGACAAAGGTCCGGACGGCTGGGCTCTCAATCCCATTGAGGGGCGAGCCGTCAACCTCTCCCTGGAATTCCTTGAAAAGCGCGGTTGGCAGTTTGACCTCTTTCTCCCTTTCCGGAACATCGTGCCGGAAGCGGCGGCTGAACTGAGTCATGAACGCTAGTCCCGCCGCCCACGCCTGGTGGTCCCGTTTGCGGCATCAAGGGCTGCTGCTTTCGCCCGTGGTGATGGTCGAGCGGTACCCCTCGGCACCCGAGCCAATCTCATTCTCCGCCCTGGGCAAGCTCCGGGATGCCCACACTCGCTTCGCCACCAAAGCGAAGGCCCAGGCCGATGGGGACGGGGGACGGGTCGGAGACCCATCCTACGACCAGGGAGACCAGGCCGCCATCCTGGGATTCGTGGATGCCGTTTTCGAGAATCTGCTGGGTCACACGGGAACGCGACTCGCCAAGCAGCACAACATCCCCGAAAAGCTCACGGTCGCGATCCGCATCGGCAGCCGGTCGGACACCATCCGTCCGCACCGGGTCATCTTTGCCGACGAAGCCGGCCAAACGCCGGCTCTGCTCGTCATGGCAGACCCGTCGCCGCAGGTCGGTCGGAGGCGGGGCCGCACGAAATACGCCCAGATGCTCGAACTGCTGCGGGGCACCGGCCAGCGGCTCGGCGTGCTGACCAACGGCCAGCAGTTCCGGCTGGTGTACGCGGGCCTGGACTTCGAGTCCTGGTGCGAATGGGAAAGCGACCGCTGGTTTGACGATGGCCTCATCTACGAGGGGTTGCTCGACTACCGCGTGAAGCGAACGGACGAACAGATCGGTCCCCAGGTGTTCCTCAATCTCGGTCGCGAGCCGGTCCTGCCGCTCTCCCGGTTGCAGGACATGCTGGCGGGCGACCGCAAGGGCCTCAAGGACCTGTTGACGACGCTGCGGAAGGAGAAGGTCACGGCATCCGCCGCCGAGGAAGAAGAGGAGGCAGAGGAGGAAGCCGAGGACGCCGATCAGGACGAAGCGGAAGCCGCCGAGGAACCAGCCGTCGAAGCCGAAACCGCCGACCACCAATCACCAATCACTACCCACCAATCACTCCCCGATTACCTTGACGCCGTAGAATCGGCCAGGCGTTGGGCGAGGGAAGCGGTCGTCCTGGCCGGTTTGGTGCGGAAGCAGGGCAAGAAGGAATCCGACAGCCAGTACCAGCAGGAAGTCGAGGCGGAGGCCAACCGGCTCATCAAACGGGTCGTGGCCACGGGCGAATTCTACCTGGTCCGTGCCGGGAACACCCGCAAGGGAACCGGTACGTTTTATACGCGGCCTCAACTGGCGGTTCCCGTCGTCCACCGCACGTTGGCGCCGCTGTGCTTCGTTCGCGACGCGGCAGAGGAAACCACGAAAGTCACGAAGGACACGAAAGCGGAAGTGGTTCCGGTCCCCGCCGAGTACGCCATTGCCGCGGAAGCGCCGGAGGGGTACGCATCAGGTAGGTCCCGCGAGCCGAGTAGGTCCCGCGAGCCGAGCGGGACCGGACGCACGAAAGACGCCAGCGGCGCCCCGGTCCGGCTCGGCTCGCCGGACCTACCCCGGACCCCAGACGAAATCCTTTCGCTGAAGGTCTGCGATCCGGCCTGCGGCAGTGCCTCGTTCTTGGTCGCGGCCCTGCACTACCTGACGGACGCTCTTTACAAATCCCTCTGTCACCACTGCCAGCTCGACGACCCCGCCAAGTCCAAGAAGATCACGCTGCCCTACGGTCGCCCCCGCACTGGCAAGGACGGGGAGGAACTCGTTCCTTTTCCGCCCGATGATCCGCAGCGGGGCCACACGTTCGAGGATCGCATCAAAGCCCTGCTCCGGCGGCACGTAGTCGAGCGGTGCATCTACGGCGTGGACATCAACCCGCTGGCCGTGGAGCTGGCCCGCGTCTCGCTGTGGGTCGAAACCCTCGATCCGGAGCTGCCGTTCTCGTTCCTGGACCACAAGATCAAGGTCGGCAATTCGCTCGTCGGGTGTTGGCTGGACCGGGTGGAAGAATATCCGCTCAAAGCCTGGGAGCGTGAGGGCGGCGACGGCAAGAACGGCCCCCGGACGCAACGCATCGAGGAATTCCTGAAGGGCGAAAAGGTCGGCAACCGTCGCACTGGTGACGGCCGGATCAAGCGAGAAATGCGGCAGGTGATCGAGGGCCGGTTCAGCCAACAGCCTGAGCTATTCCCCAGGGAACATTACACGGCGGGCCAGGTCGTCGCCCAGGCTCGTGCCGAATACGAGCGACTGCACGAACTGCCAGCTACCGACCCGGACGAACGGGAGCAGTACTACCGGAGCCACATCGAAGGCAGCCAGACCCTCCGCACACTCAAGGCTGCGATGGACGAATGGTGTGCCATCTGGTTTTGGCCGACGGACGAGAAGTCGCTCTGCCATGTTCCCACGCCGCTCACCTTCCACAAGCCGTCGCCAGAGAGAGCTTCGATCGTGGCACGTCTGGCGATGGACATGAAGTTCTTCCATTGGGAAATGGAGTTCCCCGATGTCTTCACACCGGACCGAAGCGGCTTCGACGCCATGATCGGCAATCCGCCGTGGGACGTCATGAAGCCCGACTCGCAGGACTTCTTCACCGAGTTCGATCCCTTGTACCGCACCTACGACAAGCAAGCTGCACTGCGGCGACAAAAGGACCTGTTCGAGTCCCTGCCCGGCGTAGCAGGCCAATGGCACGGCTACAACGGTCGCTTCAAGGCCCTCGGCAATTGGGTGAGGAATGTCGCCGAACCGTTCGACCTGATCCTGGTGCGTGGCAAGCAAGGCGAGGGGCTCGTGAGCCTGTGGTCTAGGCACCGCAGTGAACACGTCTGTTACGCGGATGGCCAGCATCCGTTCCGACTGCAGGGCAGTGCTGACCTGAATTCCTACAAGATGTTCACTGAGGTGTTCTGGCGACTGCTTCGCACTGACGGCCGCATCGGCGTCATCCTGCCCACCGGCATTTATTCGGACTTCGGCACGAGGGACTTACGGGAGGAGCTTCTCCAACGTGGACGCATCGACCTGCTGTATGCGTTTCAGAACGAGAAGCGAGTATTCTCTGCGGCTCATCATTGGTTCAAGCAAGTCGCACTCATCGGAACACGTGGCGGATGCACGACGACCTTTCGGACACGGTTCAGAATGGGCGTGGGTGATTCACCGGTCGCACACGAGATACCCGACGATATCTTGCATGCTGCTTACGCTGCGATGCCGGTTACCCCTGACGACATCCGCTTGTACAGTCCGAAGTCACTTAGCCTGGTTGAACTCAAGACCCCTCGCGACCTGAGTGTGTTCCGAAAAATCTATGCAAATTCGGTTCGAATGGGCGATAGTGTTCACGGGTGGGAAATCACCTACGCGACCGAGTTCCACATGACGAACGATTCCAAGCTCTTTCCGCCGAGGGAAGTCTGGGAGGCAAAGGGCTACAAACCTGACGATTTTGGCCGTTGGTTGGGGCCAGAAGGTGACGTGGCGTTGCCGTTTTATCAGGGAACCTCCGTAGGCCAGTTTGACTTCTCCCAAGCCATGTGGGTCTCCGGTCTTGGTCGTTCAGCTCAGTGGCTGAAAATGAGCTACGACGCAAAGCAGTTTGGTCCGAAGTTTCTGATCGCGGAAGAGACAATGCGAACTTGGCCAAAGTTCTTTCGCGGCATGAAACTTGGGCAGAGAAGGGTGACGAATTCGACGAACACTCGCACTCTGGTGGCCTGCGTGGTGTGCGGATTCGCCTGTGGCGACAAACTGGCCAACCTGATTGCAAATCATGGAGATGTACCTTCTACACTGTCGCTCGCTGCCGTCTCCAGCAGTCTCACTCTGGATTTCGTCGTGCGGGCGAAGATTGGGGGCCTCAGCCTCGATTGGTATATCATTGAAACACTCCCTGTTCCTAAACCTGTGGTCACAGCGACATCAACGACGGCTTCCTCGCAAGTACACAATCTAGCCGTCTACGCTGCTCGTCTTTCTCTTCTTCATCGTCGTTTCGCCCCCGAGTGGCTGAAGCTACGGCATCTAACTTCCGAACTGGCAGAGCGAGAATGGAAGCACTGGTGGGCAGTCACCGAGGCCGACCGTCTTCGGCTACGGCTGGAGATCGACGCGTTTTGTGCAGAACTTTACGGATTGGACCCCGACGACTTCGACTGGATCGTGCGGGATGACCCTCGTGACGCCAAGGGCTTTTACCGTGTAGACCGCCAGCTTCCGTTCCGGGAGCGACTCACCGGTCTTGCTGCCGCCGCGTTCCGGGCGTTGAAGGACGGCAAGTGGTCTGCCGAGTCCGCCGCATCGCTGTCCAACGACGAGTTCTTCGAGATGCTCGGCATCCCGGAACTGACCAACGCGGCGGCTGCCGCGGCCAAGGGGCTTCCTGGACCGCTGATCCTGAAACGAGAGGGTTGCCACGTCTGGAAGCCGGAGAACTTCCCTGCCGACGATCCCCGCCACGGCTGGACCTGGGACCACTGCTGGCAAGACGCCGTGGCCCTGTTGGGCAGCGAAGATGCCGTTCGCCGGTACATCGAGGACCAACCGGCGAAGCCCACGACAGCGGAGCCGGAGCACACAGGACCCAAGGACCTTTTTGGCGACCCGCTGCCGGTGAAACCGAGGCAGAAGAAGTTGTTTTGAGACATCGTCCAGCAAGATGAACGGAAACGACGCATGCCCGATACATTCAACATCTACTGTGACGAAAGCTGTCACCTGGAAAACGACCGGCAGAAGGCGATGGTGCTCGGGGCGGTGTGGGCTCCCCAAAGTCAGGTTGCGGAGCTTGCCCGTGTCGCTCGGAAGCTGAAGACCGATTTCGGTCTGCCTTCTTCGTGGGAACTGAAATGGGGCAAGGTCTCCAAGGGGCGGCTGGACTACTACACGGCGGTCTTGGACTGGTTCTGGCGGACTTCGGACCTGCATTTCCGTGCGTTGATCGTGCCGGACAAGAGCAAGCTGGATCACGCGACCCACAATCAGACGCACGACGACTGGTACTACAAAATGTACTTCGATCTGCTCAAGGTCGTTATCGACCCGCAGCAGCAGTACAACATCTACGTGGACATCAAAGATACGCGGGGAGGGCGGAAAGTTGACAAGCTCCACGAGGTCCTAAGTAACGCTCAGTACGACTTCCGCCGGTCGATCATCCAACGCATTCAGCTCGTCCGTTCGCACGAGGTCGAATTGCTGCAAGTGGCAGACTTCCTGATTGGGCTGGTCGCCTACGTCAATCGTTCTCTGTCGGACAGTGCCGCGAAAACGAGCTTGGTGCAACGTCTTCGCTCCTACAGCGGCTACAGCTTGACGCACTCGACCCTGCTGAGGGAGAACAAGATCAATCTGTTTCGGTGGCACGCACGGGAGGACGTATGAGCAACACGTTGCCCGCCTGGCTGCCCGGACTGATCGACACCAACGGTTCGTGGGACGAGATTCTCGGCCGTCTGTATTCGGTGTTCGAGGCCGACTTCAACTTCGGCAGACCGACATGGAACGGGTTGCCCGTGTGGTGGGATCGCCGCTGTCTCGACGGTGACCCGCATGAGGAGGGGTTCTGGCACTTGGTGACACGCGACGACAAGCAGACGGGCGAGCGGTTACTGGACACGCCGCGTGCCCAACGTCTACGGTGGTGTCGGGCCGTCATCGACCACGGCAGCGGGCCGGACGTCCGCGTGTTCGACTACGTGGAGGGCAGCGGCAAGGTGCGTACCTACCTCTGAGGCCACCAGTTCGACTACGTGGTGATACTGGAGAAGCTCAGCCGGAAGGGGAGGGACATCGCCTACAGCCTGATCACGGCGTTCTGCCTCGACGGGCCGTCCAGGAGGCGAGCAATGCAGCAGAAATATGACAGCCGAAAGACGTAGAAATGCAATCGCCGCCCCGGAGGACGGCGAATGATCTCCTTCCACACGTGGTGGATGAGGCTTGACGAATTGTATACCAGACGATCTCGGCTGTCAAAGAATCGGCCCCACAATGCGGGTTCTTGAAGAAAACTGCGACCGGGAAACAAGTTAAGGCAGAATTGCCATGCCGGTAAACCCCGTCCAATTCGCTCACGGCGTCTGCGACGAGTTCTTCCGGTACTTGTTCTCGGCGTTCCCGCTGTCGGACCCGGATTTGGCCGGCCAAGCCCGGACGCTCCTGGAAGGCCCGTCGTCGCTCGACATCCCGCTGGTCAAGGGGCCGTTCGTCTCGTTGTCGGAGTCGTTTGCCAAGGGCGAGTCCATCCAGAAGCTGGCCCAGGACGGCATCCTGCATCCGGTGATGCCGGGGCTGATCGGCTACCCGACGATGTACCTGCACCAGCAGCAGGTGTTCGAGGCCGTGCGGGCCGGGCACCACGTGCTGGTTGCGACCGGCACCGGCTCCGGGAAGACCGAGTCGTTCCTGTACCCCATCGTGGACGATCTGCTGCGGCAACGGGACCAGGGCGTCACATCCGGTCTGGCGGCGATCCTGGTGTATCCCATGAACGCCCTGGCCAACGATCAATTGGACCGGCTGCGGGACATGCTCGGCGGCACCGGCATCACGTTTGGCCAATGGGTCGGCACCACCCCCGACAAGGAATCCGAGGCAATCGTCGAACGCTTCCGGGGATCGTCCCGGCAAGCGTACCTGGAGGAGCGAAAGCGGCGGCGGGAAGAGGCTGCCCAGGAAGATCGGGCCGTCCGGCCGCTGGCACCGCTCGAAGAGTGCTGTTCGGAAGAGGATATCCGGTCCCGCCAACCCCGCATCCTGCTCACGAACTACCGGCAATTGGAAGTCCTGGCCACTCGTCTACCCGATGTGACACTCTTTGCTGAGGCCCCGATCAAGTACCTGGTGTTCGACGAGGCCCACACCTACGCCGGGGCCACCGGGGCAGAAGTCGGCTGCCTGGTGCGGCGACTGCGGGCATTGGCCGGTAAGACGCCCGACGAAATCACCTGCATTGGGACGTCGGCCACGCTGTCGGACCCGACCAAGAAAGACCGCGACGACGGTGAGACGGCCCGCCGATTCGCCTCGCGGTTCTTTGGCGTGGACGCGGACAAGGTGACGTTGGTGGGCGAATCGTACGTCAGCCGCCAGTGGCCACAGCAACGCTACAAGCCAGCCGCCCCGCTTGGCGATGGTATGGAACGGCTGGGGCGGATTCTGCACGCCGTCACGGAGCCGGTGCAGGTCGAAGTCGTCAAGAGCGTGGTCGAGGAACTGACGGGCCAGATGTTCGATCCCGGCGAGAACTGGCGGGATTCCCTGTTCGACCATCTGGTCACCAACGAATACGTCTACCAGACGACACAGATACTCAAGCAGCCGAAGTGGTTGAACGCCGCGGCGTGGCAGACTTCGCAGCGGCTGGCATCTGGCCGGCTGCCCGAAGGCGACCGGGCGACCGCCGAACTGCTCTGCTACCTGGTGCTCGGTGCTGCTGCTCAGAAGGGCGGCGATTCTCTGCTGCGGCCCAAGGTCCACTTCTTCATCCGCGGCCTGGACGAAATGGTTGTGGCCCTCGATGGCGGCGAGTCCGGGCTCGTAGTGCCGCCTTTAGGCGGTCGGGACCGGCTAAAGCCGGCACTACAAGCGGGGATGGACGGGTCGGAGACCCATCCTACGATCCGGCTGTATCTGTCGTTGGCCGATGCTAAGGAACAGTTTGGCACCCGCCATGACGACGCCTTCTTCCCCGTGCTCACCTGCCGGAGCTGCGGCCAGCACTTTTTCGAGAAGTGGTACACCGACTTGAAGCTCGGCACGGGAGCCAAGAAGCAATTCAAGGATTTCGACGACGGCAATGCCACGCAGAACGACGACGGCAGCGAAAACGCCTGGTGGGCCACCTCGCCCGCCGAGACGGGAACGCGGTTGCTGCTCACGAACCGCCTGCTGGAAGAGGCGGACGGAGGCGCGTCTGCGAAATCGAGCCGTTGGCCGAAAGCCTGGTTCTGCCGGCAGTGCGGGGCCATGCACCGCAATCCCTCGCCGCGATGCCTGGCGGACGGCTGCGGACACAAGGAGCCGCTGCTGCCGTTGATGGCGTTCGGTTCACGGCTCTCGGCCTGCCCGTCCTGCAGTTCGATTTCGTTCCGCATCGGCGGCCGGGAAATCGAACCGGCCAGGAAGGTCGGGGCGGTGACCGTGGCCGACGTTCACATCTTGGCCCAGGCGATGATCAACGCGGCTCCGGACGGGCACAAGAAACTCATCATCTTTGCCGACAGCCGGCAAGATGCCGCGTTCCAGGCGGGCTGGATGCAGGACCACGCTCGCCGCATCCGCCTGCGGCACATGATGCACGTGGTCATCACGGGCGGCGGCACAGCCCTGCCGCTGGACGGAATCACCGACAAGCTGATGGAGGCGTTCCGCAAAGACCCCAACCTGATCGACGCTTTGCTGCCGGAACTGACAGGCGAAGAGGCCCCCGCGACCTTCGGCCACAACAAATGGGTGCCGGTCCACAAGGCCCTGCGGTACATGGTGCTGCGTGAATTCACCACCGGCGTCCGCCGCACGGACTGCCTGGAGTCGATGGGCTTGGCACGGGTCGTCTACCAGGGTGTCCACGCAGACAGCAAGGGTTTGAGTGATCTGGCTGTCGCATTGGGCATTTCCCCGGCAGCCGTTGTGGAAGGCGTATGTCTGATCCTGG
>Ga0302241_1002028_pt1 | contig 13071 bp, 10 predicted proteins | sample AAG_UR_Arg_MG_FD_193532 | JGI IMG/M metagenome (GOLD analysis project Ga0302241, IMG submission 193532) | Enriched activated sludge microbial communities from anaerobic digester in WTTP, New Holstein, Wisconsin, United States - AAG_UR_Arg | ecosystem: Engineered > Bioreactor > Anaerobic >...
CGCAGCACCTGGCGAAGGCATGGTTTGCGTCAAAGACAGCCGCCCAAGGGAAAAGGACAAAAGCAACATCCCGCGCCTCGGCGGCGGAACACGCTCAAAAATCGGCCGCTCTCTACCGCGAGTGCGGCATGGGACTCAGATCCCTATGGATAGAGGATAAGTTCGGCCCTTTTGAACGATAAGCGCAAAGCGCTGTTATATCAGCGCGATTCACGCTTTTTGGCGCGCTCGAGGACAGCTTTGACGTCCGAATCGTCCAGCTGCTCGAACGATCTGTAGTATGCGCCGACCGCGCCCATGAACGCAGGGTCGACGACTACGGCCGCGACTTCGTCCGCCATCCTGCCCAGCTCTTTTGCGGTTTCGTACGGTGCAACAGGGATCGCCGCAACGGCCTTGGCCGCCCCTCTTCGCCTGATATCGGCGATAGCCGCCATCATCGTAAGACCGGTTGCGATACCGTCGTCCGCTATGATGGCGATCTTTCCGCGTATGGCGCGCGGCGGCCTGCCGCCCATATACTCCTCTCTGCGGCGCCTTATCTCAAGGCGCGCGCGCCTTACCTCGTCCTCGAGCCACTCTCTGCCTAAAGCGCCGACCTCTGACGCGCTGCACACTGGGTCCCCGTCCTCGGCAACCGCCCCTATCGCGTACTCCCTGTTCGCGGAATGCCCTATCTTTTTGACTATCACAAGGTCAAGCGGGGCCATGAGGTACTCGGCTATCTTATCGCCTATCACGACGCCGCCCCTCGGCAGCGCGAACACCACGACATCCTGTCCCTTGTACTTCCCGAGCTTTTCCGCAAGCTTAGCGCCAGCTTCGTCCCTGTCCTTGAAAATCATGCCGCCGCCCCCTTCGCGTTCTTTTGTGATATGAGCGCGGGTGTTTTGCGCCCTATTTAAAATTATTTTTAAGTTTTGTCGGATATTTTACACAATGATATTATAACATCTGTGGCGTAAGCGTCATCGCGCAGACAGCAACGCCGGGGCTGCTTTGTTGACTCGCGCCTGATGAGCGGCTATAATAAAAAATCAACCTACAGATGGAACGGGTGAAATAAATATATGACAGATCTGCTTGCGCTGCCCCTTGCTGGATTTTTGATAGGGGCGCTTATAATATCCGTCGGCGGCGGAGGGGGAATTTTTTACGTAGGGATCCTGACCGTGATTTTTAATGTCCCGCCCGCCACAGCCGCCGCCACGTCTCTTGCCACAATCGTCCCAACTGCGCTTATTGGCTCTTTCAGCCACTGGAGAGCCGGCAACGTGAACATCAGGTTAGGCGTGACGATGATGTTTGCCGCGATAGCGGGTACTGTCATCGGGTCGTTCTCGTCCGGTTTCCTGCCGCAGAGCATTTACAGCAAGATCACAGGGGCGATGCTGCTCTATTTCGGGGCAAGGATGCTGGTTTCTTACATCAGAAGCGGCCGCGGCGAGAAACCGCGGCAGGAGACCGAGGCCAGCGGCTTAAGCCACAGGGACAGAGCGAAAGCCGCGCTGTTCGGATTTCTCGGCGGGGCGATGTCCGGGCTCGTCGGGCTCAGCGGCACTCCGCCGATAATAGCCGGTCTTGACGCTCTTGGCTGCGCGCCGCTAGAGATAGTCGGGACGTCCGTCTTCGTGATAACCGGCATATCGTCGGTTGGGTTCGCCATGCACGCGGGCCTGGGCAACGTCGCATGGCGCCTGGTCCTCCTTCTGGCCGCCGGGACCGCGTCCGGCGCGTTCCTGGCACCCGCGGTCCTCTCCCGCATCGGCAGGGGAAAAATAGATAAAATCCTCCCGCCGCTCTTCGTCCTCATGACGCTGCTCATGGGCGCTTTGGAGTTTTTTAAATAGAGGCGATTTTGATATTACCAGGGTATACCTAAATAAGCCCGGATTAATCTTAAATCCCGGCTGAAATAGCTTGTGCGGCAAAACCGGCCGGAAAAGACGAAAGGGCGGAGGAACCCCTCCGCCCTTTTATGCATGCGGCGCTACTTTGCGGGGTAGAAGCCGGAAGGAGCCTCGCTTAGGTTTATCATTATGTTCTTCTGCTGCGTGTAGTGTTCGAGGATGACCTTATGGGTCTCGCGCCCTATGCCGGAGGCCTTGTAGCCGCCGAAGGGAGCGCCTGCGGGGATGCTGTTGTACGTGTTGACCCACATGCGGCCAGTCTCTATGCCGCGGCATACGCGGATGGCGCGGTTTATGTCCCTGGTCCAGACCGCGCCGCCAAGCCCGTATTTGTTGTCGTTGGCCATTTTGATTACCTCTTCCTCGGTTTTGAACTTTATGACCACGGCCACAGGGCCGAATATCTCCTCTTGGGCGATTTTCATGTCGTTTCTGACATCAGTGAGGAGCGTGGGTTCCATAAAGCAGCCCCTCGCGAACTCCCCGTGCGTGAGGCGATGGCCGCCCACGGCTATCGTGGCACCTTCTTTAACTCCGGACTCAATGTCCGCCAGTATATCCTCGAGGTGCGCCTCGTATATCTGAGATCCCATCTGGGTCTCCATATCCCACGGCATTCCGACTTTGACTTTTTTGAAAGCCTCGACGGCGTCTTTGATGAACCTGTCGTATATGTCCTCATGCACGAAGACGCGCGAACCGGCGCAGCACACCTGACCCTGGTTGAACAGGATGCCTAGCTCGAGCCCGTCTATCGCCATGTCCCACTTGCAGTCCGGGAAGTAGATGTTCGCGGATTTGCCTCCCAGCTCAAGCGTCGACGGTATCAGCTTTTCAGCCGCGGCCTTGGCTACGGATACGCCGACGTCTGTCGACCCCGTGAACGCGAGCTTGCGGAAACCGCGATGCTCCAATATATAGTTGCCGGTCTTCGAGCCCTTGCCTGTCACAACGTTGAACACTCCGGCGGGCAGCACGTCCTGAATGAGACGCGCAAGCTCGAGCACGGAAAGCGACGTGTAGCTGGAAGGCTTAAACACTGTGCAGTCGCCAGCGGCAAGGACAGGGGCCAATTTCCATGCCGCCATGAGGAACGGGAAGTTCCAAGGCACTATCTGCCCGACAACTCCTATTGGCTCGCGCAGTATGATAGAGAGCGTGTTGTTGTCCAGCATTGAGGCGCTTCCTTCCTCCGCGCGGACGGCCGCCGCGAAGTAGCGGAAGTGGTCAGAGCTGAAGGGGATGTCGATGTTCATCGTCTCTCTGATGGGTTTGCCGTTGTCGAGGCTCTCTATCATAGCAAGGCGCTCGGCGTTGGCGTCTATGATGTCCGCTATTTTCATGAGGATATCCGCGCGTTTGGCCGGTTCCACGTCTTTCCACTTTTCCCATGCCTTCCACGCGGCCTTCACTGCGTTGTCTATATCCTGCCTCGTCGCTTCGGCGCAGAAGGCCAGATGTTCGCCGTTTGCCGGGCATGTCGTCTCGAATGTCGCGCCGTCCGAGGCATCTCTCCACTTACCGTCGATAAAAAGTCCGTATTTGCTCTCGAGTCCTACGTTTGGCATAACCATAACAATATTACTCCTTTCGGTTTTGGAAGTTGGAAGTAAGCTCTCTTGCCAGCAGGCCGCAGTCAGACGCTGTTTTTGCCGTATTCGCCCCCTTTGCCGTTCCTTTTGGCGCACTTGTCTGATGAGTTGGAATGCGTCGGTTTTTTTGTAAACGCCGATAAGCGGAAGCTAAAATTAAAAATTAAAATACTTTGGTATGTAATGAGTAATTTTAGTGTATAAATTATAACTCTATATTCGGCAAGATACAAGTAAATGCAAATTAGTTGCAGATAATACGGGAGTGAGGCAAGTTATGGGACACAGACGGCGTCTTAACATCCATTAAAAAAACATTATAATAGGAGCGTTTGTTGCGTAAGGTTTGGGTGCCGCTTAGTTTTTCAGAAAACTTAATGCGGATAAAATTGCACTGTGCCGGCCGTTTGGGAGCGGCTCGCACGAAATATACGGATGAGATGAGGAGTGGACCGATATGGCTAAGGATTGCAGCGGCGAGTGCGCAAGCTGCGGCGAAGAGTGCGCCGACAGAAAGGACATTAAGGAGTCCCTTGCCGCAGATCTGCACGAGCTGAGCAGCGTGAAGAGGGTCATAGGGGTGGTGAGCGGCAAGGGCGGCGTCGGCAAATCGCTTGTTACCGCTATGCTGGCTGTGAGCGCAAACAGGATGGGGCTTAAGACCGCTGTTTTGGACGCGGATGTCACGGGTCCGTCAATACCTAAGATGTTCGGCGTCAGGGACAAGGCGGAAAACAACGGCCTTGGGATATGTCCCGCAAAAAGCGTCACCGGCATAGAGATCATGTCTGTGAATCTTCTGCTTGAGAATGACTCTGACCCGGTAGTATGGAGGGGGCCCCTCGTAGGCGGCGTGGTAAGGCAGTTCTGGACGGATGTGATATGGGACGGGATTGACGTCATGTTCATAGATATGCCGCCGGGAACGGGCGACGTCTCTCTGACTGTGTTCCAGTCCATTCCAGTAGACGGCATCGTGATAGTCACATCGCCGCAGGAGCTGGTCTCCATGATAGTCGGCAAGGCAGTAAAGATGGCGGAGATGATGAACATACCCATACTGGGCATAATTGAGAATATGTCATATTTCACTTGCCCGGACAACGGGAAGGACTACAAGATATTCGGCGAAAGCCACATAGAGGATACCGCCGCTAAATACGGGCTTAAAGTCCTTGGCAAGCTGCCAATAGACCCCAGGATAGCCGCGGCGTGCGACGAGGGGCTGATAGAGCATTACGACGACAGTTTGTTCTACCCGGCTGCAAAGCTGATATTGGATAGTTTTAAGTGATATTGAGCCGAGATACGGGCATTACGGTGTAATGCCCGTATCTCGGCTTACCGCCTACATCTCGCCCAACATCAGGAATAGCGTGAGAGCTATGCCCAGCAGAAAAGCGGCGTAAGAATGTTCGTGCTCCTCTTTGTCGGTCTCGGGCAGCAGGTGGGACGCTGAAAGGTAGATAAGCACGCCTGCGACGCAGCCAAGCGCCAGGCCCATCACCGAATCGCTGAGCCTGCTTACGAACGGATATGCCACGAAAGCCCCGACCGGAGTGGTCAGCCCCGCCACTAAAAACGCCCAGAACACGGCTTTCCTTTCCGTTATGCCGCCTTTTATCATGGCTGAGAACGTGATTATGCCCTCCGTGAACTCATGGACCATGAGCCCCGTGCCGGCGAGCAGACCGACCATTATGCTGGAGCTGAAGGTTATAGCGTATGTAATGCCGTCTATAAAAGAGTGTATGCCTATGCCTATCAGTATGGTGACGCTGAACGCTACGTCCGGCTGTCTTGTCTTGTATTTTATGTATTTATTGCTGAAGAACATGAACATGAACCCCGCAAGGGCGGCAAAGCCCGCGTGCGCGTTCTTTCCGACGGCCTCCGGCATTGCCATCAGAAGCGGGGACGCGATGAGCACTCCGGCCGCAAAGCACATGAAGTAGTTCTTTATTTTTTTCACATTTTCTCTGTATTTATAGACAAACATTATGCCGGCGCTGTTTATAACCATCGCGCTTATTGAGAAAACGGCTATCCATTTGAATTCTTCGCTCATGAACAGTCCCGTGCCCCTTTGCTATCAGATGAGCGGCGTCATGCTTGCATACCGCCGGAAGTCCGGCTGAAATCCAAAGCGAGCCGCTTTTTAAGTAAGCTTCACTCTCGTCATAAAACAAAAAACCTTCCCTGTCTTCGAAGACAAAGAAGGAGATATGCCATGAACCGACGTTTTGAGATAATGGTGGAGCTGAGGCGATTTGAACGCCCGACCCCTTCCGTGCGAGGGAAGTGCTCTCCCGCTGAGCTACAGCCCCATACCACAAAACCACGCAGGTAATTCTATCACGTAGTGGCCTCTTGTCAACATCAAGCCGCAGCAATAGGCCGTGCTTTTTAGGATATAATAATCCAAGCCGTTTTTTTTCGGCAACGGCACACATTGGCGGTGATATTGATGTCTTTTGGTCCGGAGCTTGTCTGGCTGTGCTGCATGGATTTGAAGGGTTTGGAGGGTAAGGCCGTAAGGCGCGTCGACGGCGGAGACGGCTGGGTGGCGCTTACTATGTCAAATAAAGAGGTGCTGCTGCTTTCATGGAAAGCGCAGAACTGCGGGGCCGCGCGCATATCCGAGTCCGAAAAGAGGGATCTTGCGTCGATGTCGACGCTGACGCCGCCTGTCGTTAACGCGCTTAAAAAGAACATCAAAGACGCCGAGCTTGTCTTGGTGGAGCAGGTGCGTCGCGACAGGATCTTGAGGCTTTCTTTCAGGAAAACGGTAGGCGCCGGTTTTTCATCCGTAAGTCACGTCGTCCTTGAAGCGATGGACAGATACGCCAACCTCATACTTACCGACGAAAACGGCGTGGTGCTTGAGACCGCAAGGCATGTACACCCTGAAGAGAACAGGTTTCGTTCCGTGCTGCCCGCGCAGCCCTACGTCATGCCGCCGGCTTTCGAGGGGCAGCCGCTTGAGGAGCTGCTCGCCCGGCCGGCGCTCGAAGGGCTTATAAGGACGGCCGGGTTTGGCAGGCCGCTGCTTGAGGCCGTATCTAACCTCGGCGCAAACGAGGCGCGACGCTTTCTTGCCTGTTTTTACGGCGAAGCCGTGCCGGAGGAGATGGTCTTTCAAAAGCTTGGCAGGTATGTCACCGCGTTTCCCGTACAGCTTTGCGGCGCTGAAATTATTGACGGCGCGCGCGCGCGCGACGTATGGCGCGATATCACGATCATATCTATGCTCGGCGCCTCTTTGGCGTCAAGACGCAAGGCTCTCTGTGACCGCATAGCGCGCGAGATCAAGAGGCGAGAGCGTCAAAGGGACGACATAATGAGGCTGCTCTCAGAGGAGGACCCCGGCAAATACAGGCACTGGGGCGAAATCGTCGTCTCGAACCTGCATCAGATAAAGCCGGGCGCCTCCGATGCCGAGATAGAGTTCTGGGATGAGTCCGGAACGCTGAAAAAGGAGGCGGTCAGGCTTGACCCGTCAAAGACGCCCGCCCGGAACGCCGACATGTTCTTTGCCAGATACAGGAAGATATCGGCGGCGCAGCAGAGGGCGTCTGTCTTGTTGGACAAGGTCGATTCGGAACTGCGCGAACTTGACGAGCTTTTGGCGATCGCGTCAGCGTCGCGCGGGGACTTTGAGCTTTCGTCGATCGAATCCGAGCTTGGCATTGGCAAAAAAAGGCCGGTCCCGGGCGGCGCTAAAAAAACAGCCGAGCATCTGCCGCCGCACAGACGTTTCGACCTTGGCTTCGCCCTGGTGTTTGTCGGTCTTTCGTCAAAGGGCAACAGGTACGTCACGTTTCGTTTGGCAACGCCGGACGACCTGTGGTTTCACGCTCAGGGGGTCCCAGGCTCGCACGTCGTCTTAAGATATACGGCCGCTCCGTCGCCGGAGGATGAGGAGAAGGCCGTGATGTTCTGCGCGTCGCTTGCGGCGAACTACAGCAAGGGCGGCGGGGACGACGCGAGGAGGGTTGACTATGCGCCGCGAAAGTACGTGTCTCCCATCAAGGGCAAGGAAGCCGGCGTGACTTACAGGAACTTCAAATCGATCATGGCGGACCCGCGCTGCTGGCGCAGCTTCGATGAGCGGCAAGCCTGACATTGATGCTCTAAACCGACCTTGCGGAACTGAATTAAGGTGGAATTTAGCGAAAGACTAACCTTCGAATGGGACCGCCTCATATGGAATTTAGTATTTCAATTAACAAACGTTCTTGCTCGTCTTCTTTTGACATGGCGCGCCTTGACACCTGCGCTCAATGAGTGCTATCATTCCTTGCGTCGCGTGCGGAAATAGCTCAGTTGGCAGAGCGATGGCCTTCCAAGCCGTAGGTCGCGGGTTCGAGTCCCGTTTTCCGCTCCATTAAAAATAACTCCCCAATGGCGATGCCTTGGGGAGTCTTTTTTTCCGCGCTCCGAACAGCGCAATAATCGGCTGTGACAGTCGTGCCGATGTCGTCACTTAACGAGCGTTCCGTTGTCGATCATCTTTATCTCACGTTTTTTGGGCACAACCCTTACCTCTATCTCTTTCGTGCCGCCAGGGAGAAGGATAATATCTTCCTGCGGGTTTTGGATGTAGTGATAGGACGGGATGTTGTTCCCGTAGGCTGTAAACCGCCATGCTCCGGGGCGCAGATCCGCGAAAGAGAACTCGCCGTTTTCATCGGAAAGGGTCCGCAAAACTTCGTCTTCGCGAGAGATCTCCACCAGAACTCCTCTGATTTTATCTGGCGGTTTCGAGGAACCGCCCAGCGGTTTGCCAACCACGGTAAGTCTTCCTTTTGTTTCGGTGTCACTGTTTGATGTCAGTACGACGCGGCCGCGCAAGGTTGCCGCTTTGACGATGTTCAGCTCGATGTTCAACGTCTTGCCTGATTCCACGGCCACCTTCATTGGAAGTTTTTCCGACGCTCTGTTCCCGATGCCCACGGAGGAGCGTCGAATGTTCAAAAGGTAGTCGCCGGGAGGAGCCGAGAGCGAAAACCTGCCAGAAGCATCCGTGACGGCCATGCCGCCGCTGATCGTTACGATTGCGTTTGCAAGCGGGAATCTGCCTTCGTCGGTTTGTTCCCAAACTTTTCCCGCAACCGCGCCCAAGGATTTTTTCTTCCCAACCGGTATGCCGATAGGTATTGAATAGGAAAGCACATAATCGGTTTCTATGTCACGCACGTTTTCCATGTCGTACCGCCGCGCTTCTACGGACCAAGTCCGCTCGCCCTCAGTGATGTACCTTAACTCAACATCATATTGATTGCTTTCAGGATTGTTTGAGTTGAAGTTGTACTTCGTATACCAGCCGCTCAGAGTTATATTGTCAGTCAATGTCCATCGGAAGGATACGCCAAGGTTGCTCTGGTCTGAAAGCAGCCTGCTCCCCTCCAGCGCGTCGTCGTCGCCAAAGCCGCCGTAAAATGTAAAGAAAAGTTTACCCGATGGCGCGTAGGATGCGTAGAAACTGTAATTCCACAAGGACGCGCTCAACCCGTCTTTTTTGTCGTCCTGGTCGGCACGTCGAGCCTCGATCCTATAGTTAAGTTTCCCGGCGCTTCTGCCTATGCTAAGCCTCCAAGCCTTTTCTTCGAAGTCGTACTCCGCGGGCAGCATGACGTCTTTTTTTCTGAAACCGTCATATGCCAATTGCGCGTACCAGCCGTTTTGAAAGCTATAGTTAACGCCCGTCTGAAACAGCTTTTCCTCTGTGGATGCCGTCCCCTTGTCGGTCCTTTTGTCAATGTTGGTTTCGTATGCGCTATACGATATGAATCCTCCCGTATGTTTTGAAAAAGGTATGTTAAGCGAGCCTGACATATAGTCGCTGTCGTTGTAGTAGCCGTGAAAATCAGGCCCGGCATGGTTTTTGTTCAAATAATAACGTGCCGTCCCGATGTTCCCATAGAGCTCGGCCCTGTAGGCGTCGTCATTGAGTTTCTGCGACGATGCCTCGCGCTCGCTCTTCGCGTATTCTACGGTAAGCTTAGAGTCCTTCGTTGGATTGAACGTCCCTTCTATGCTGCAGATATTGTCCTGTATTTTGGGGGACGTGTTATATCTGTCGTATTCTTTCTGCAGATAGTTAAATTTCAGTTTTGACCATGCGAAAATCGAGGACTCGGCATACGCGCCGTTTTCCTTCCAGTCCGGCACCAAAAACCGGCTTTTTACAGCGTAGCCGCCGACGCCGAATCTGCTTGTCTTGGGGTGATACTTTATTTCTGCGCCTCTTCCGTATCTTGCGTAGGAAGTCAGAAGCGACAGTCCGTAACTTTGATCGCCAAGCCTTATGTCAAGCCCCGGATCATAGTAGTTCATATAATATTCGTCCCTTTCGCCGTAAAGCCCCTTATCGTTTGTGTCTGGACCGGAGAAAAGAAATTCCATATGTCTGCGGCCGCTCTCATCGATAGCGCCTCCGCCTTCCAGCCGAGCGTCCCAGCCGTTTGAGCCAGTGTTGTTTCTCCGTCCCATCGCGCGGAGCGTCAATTCCGCGGGAATGCGGTGATAGAGGTCTATCTCCGCTCTTCTGGATAAGATATCGGTAGACGCGTAAATGGCGGCCCGCACAGATGGGTCGTCTTTTGCTGAAGCGATCAGGGAGACTGTATTTCTTGCATTTTTCATAAAGCCGGATGGTATTTTTACTGAAACGGTCACCTGCGCGTTGCCGCCTGCCGGTAAGGTGGTCTCTTGGGGCGATAATTCAATCTGAAAATTTTCCGCGCTTTTTGCCGAGAGTGTTACTGATACGGGTGAATTACCATCATTTGCTATCCTTGCGTTTATTTCGTAACTTTCACCCCCCGCCGCAGTGTCCGGAGCGCTCTCGATAAAAAGCCTGATCCCCTTTTTCTGGGCGACCGAAACGCGCAATTCTGCCTCATCGCTTATTGCCGGATCCCGTTTTGAGCGCACATAGTATGCAACCCTGAACTCCCCGGCAGGGGCCGAGCGCGGGACCTGAAACGCCAATATCCTAACCGTATTCTGTTTTGCGCCGAGCCTGAAAACGTCCGCCGGCGTTATAAGAAGCCAGCCGTCTGGAACGGATAGGCGCTCCTCAAATGTGTCGTCCGCCGCCTCGTTCTCGACGACGAAGCTCACGCTGACTATCTCGCCGGGTCTTGCGTCTATTGCAGGCGGCGTCATAAGGTGTACCTGTACGCCGTGGCCCTTGCCCTGAGCGCAGGCATCTCCTGCGAGAGACAAGAGCAGCTGTGCAATCAAAATAAATGCGTACGCACATCTATTTGACCTCGAGTGTATATTTTGCCCCAAAGACATCTTCTTCGCCCGCGTCAGCCACGACCAGCGCGCTATATGTGCCATGTTTGAGCTGTCCGAGGTCGACAGTGTAGCGCACCGAACAGCCTGGGTATATCCTGAACTTGCCGCCATAGCTGCGTTTCGCCTGTCCGTTCGAATCGAACAGGTCTACGTAGAGCTCAGGCACAAGCCACCTTTCGCCTGTGTTCTTAGCGTCGATGATCAAAAATGTCTTGCCTTTTTCGCTTTTTAGTTTTTTGGACGTGAACTCAAGCGCCTTAACGCCGGTGTCGCCGATGTTGACAATAACCTGAACCGCATGCCGGAAAACGGCCTGAACCCCTATGGACGCCTTGCCCTTTTCGGGAGAAGGGGGAGTGAGCGATGCGTCAGGCACAGGTTCTACCATTATCACGCTCCAGTATGTGCCGCGAAGATTCTTGTCGTCCGGCACGGATATTTTATACGATATTTCCGCGCTTCCCTTAGGAGGTGCCACTATCTGATTTGAAGACAACGTTATCCAATTCGCGCAGGAGCGGGGGGTGCTTCCTGGTTTCCCGAACTCGTTCCTGCCGTCGGCGCTGAATGTGTAATCCGTTGGGTATATGCGGATCGTTTTCGCAGTGGTCTCGCTGTTCAAAATAACTATGCTGCCGGAAGCGCTCCCGTTTGGCAGTATTGTTTTTTCTATCGTGAGCCCGCCTGGAAGCGATATGGCCAAGGCTGGGCTTGCAAAAGCCGCCAGTATTAAAAAACATGCCGACAAAACCGGCGTTATTCTCTTATTCATATGTCCACCACCGTAAAAGTTATAGACGCGCCGTAAACAGCAGGAGACAGAGTAGCAGCTACTCCGGAAATTTTGTACTGAACCAGAATCGAAGTTCTGTCGCCGCTCCCGTCAAAAAAATCGACATATGAGCCGCTTATGTCCGTGTAGGACGTCCCTCCGTTTATCGCGCCTCCGCCGTTGCCGTCGTCGGTTCTTTTAAGTGACACCGTCACGCCCTCAGGCCATGAACCGTCGTTTTTTCTTACTCGCACCAGCCACGCATCTTTGCCGTCGGCAGTGCCTGTTATGTCCAGAATGGTCGCGTCCGCTCTGCTTTCATAACTCCTTAGCCTGTTTTCTCCCGCGCTTAAGCCCGACGAATCGACTAAAAGCTCAACCCATCCGCCTGACGCAGTTATATCAACGGCGTAAGCCCGACACTTGCAAAACATAAGAAAAGCCGCCAAGACAGCGGCGAAGATCGTTTTCTGCAGCTCAAATCACTCCTGCCGGACAAAAAAGAAAGGGCGGGCGATCAGGCGCTCCGCCCTTGAACAAAACGATGTTATTATGCTGCGTCAGTTATTGTGAACGTAACGGTTTTGGTGCCGGAAACAGTTCCTGCCTCGGGCGTTGCCGAGAAAGTATAGGTGATAGTCTGCGCGCTGTCGGTGCACTTGCTAAGTCCTGTTACAACATCAACTTCCGCGCCTGTGGTAGCGTTTGAAATATCAACTTCTCCGGCTGAAGTAGCCTTTGAGCTCGCAAGCTCCACGGAAAGAGCGGTTCCCGTCGGCATGACGGTGTCAATGCCGGCCGTGATCTTCTTGCCCTCTTCGTTTGTGGTGACAGAGTATGTCGTGGAACTGTCCGTCGCCGGCTCAAGAGCTCCTCCGGCGGTGACAGAGTTGATAACGAGGTTAACCGAACTGTCGCTCACCGTGATATCGTTTATCGCCTGCACTTCAAACGTTACGGTCTGATTGGCGCTGTCTGCCGCGTAAGCGGCGGCAGCCATGCAAAGCAATGCCGCGATAACAAAAAGAATCGCGAAGGTCTTTCTTGTCTTCATCATTAGTTCACCTCCTTTCATTATGGCATTTACCTTAAAAACCAGAATGCTAAATACCCGGCTTGAAAGCTAAAAAAAAAAACAGTGATTTTTTTATGTTTTGCCGCAGTGATGATAACTCATTTTTTCTGTGGCGTTAAAACGAACATAACCCATCCGCTTGTACGCACCAATTTTTAGTGCTAAACGGCACTTCGCCAAAGATACGCCTTTGAAGCTTCGTTAAATTATTATAAATTATAACAATTTTAAATTAAGTCTTATTACTAATATAACTAATTTGTTGGATTATTATAGCATAAATATCACACGTGTCCAAGATAGGAAAATGAAATAGTAAAGCCTCCGGAATTGGGATATCATTTAGTTGCGAAACCAAAAATTCCCAAAGAAAACACGGAGGCAATACAATGATAAAGTGCATGAGCCTGT
>Ga0302241_1002042_pt1 | contig 13012 bp, 9 predicted proteins | sample AAG_UR_Arg_MG_FD_193532 | JGI IMG/M metagenome (GOLD analysis project Ga0302241, IMG submission 193532) | Enriched activated sludge microbial communities from anaerobic digester in WTTP, New Holstein, Wisconsin, United States - AAG_UR_Arg | ecosystem: Engineered > Bioreactor > Anaerobic >...
CGCAAAATCTATGATCCTGTTACAATGAAATCTGTTATTACAGAATATACAGTTTTGCATTTATTTAAGTTATAACTTTCTCCTTTGACGGCATATCTTTTGCTCCAGAGCCCGGACAGGGACAGGTATATATATTTTTTGGATACTTTTTTACCTGGAGCGGTACTTAGAAAATCTTTTCCACCTTTATTTCTCCTCCGGAAAGTGAAAGTAGCTGTATCCAGAATAGCATGGAGATACTGTGCCTTAAGACCCGGTTTACTTCTGCCCTTTCTTATATTATTAATTTCAAAAGCCTTTCCGGTTAAGGTAGAAAAAGCCAGGGTATTTCTGACAATCTGTCCGCCACCTTCACCGTAAGAACCATCTAGAGAAATCATATATGCGTGATGCGTGATTGGTAATATCACTCTTCACTCTTCACTTTTCACCTCCTATGAATTCCTTATGAAGTGCTTCTATAGACTTTTTCTCATCATAACTATGGACAAGAAAAGCAATAGTTATATGAGAATCAGTGGAACAGAGAACCTTAATACCTTCTTTTCTTAGAGCACTGAAAGCTCTGTTCATCACACCGGGCATACCTCTCATACCTGCACCCACTGCTGAAACCTTGGAACAATTTGGAACAAAACTGAAAGAACAATTCATTTCTTTAAGAACAGTCGTAGCTTTCTCTAAAAGTTTCATATCAACAATAAAGATGAGATCATTGGGATTAAGGGCTATAAAATCGAGACTTACTCCATTAAAGGAAAGGGCATTAAATATTTCTTCTATCTTTCCACCGTTTGTTTCAACGGGGAGTTCTATATGTATCTGAGCAACATTGCTGATATGAGCTATTGCTGTAACAGGACTGGTAAAACAAACCGTATTTTTTTCATTTATGGATGTTCCTCTGTTATCGGGATTAAAGGTATTCTTTACAACCAGAGGCACATCAAGCCTTCGTGCCATTTCAATAGAAGAAGATTCAAGTACCCTGGAACCACAGCAGGTCATTTCTCCAACTTCTTCATAACTGATTTTATCAAGTTTTACAGAAGAAGGAACAATATAGGGATCAGCAGTCATAATACCGTCTACTTCCTTATAAAATTCTACATTCCTGGCCTTGAAGGCATGACACAGGGCAACAGCCGTTATATCAGAACCACCCCGGCCAAGAGTGGTTATATCACCTGTCTCTGTAACACCCTGAAATCCTGCTACTACAGGAATTACACCTTTATTTATCCAGTGATTAAGGAATTGTGTATCAATCCTTTTTATACACGCTTTACCAAATCGTTCATCAGTAATTATACCTGCCTGGAAAGCAGAAAAAGATCTGGCCTGGTGGCCACATTTTGTAAGATGCATTGCCACAAGAGCACAGGCTATAAGTTCTCCGCAGGATGAAAGGAGATCTATTTCTCTTAAATCTCCGGAATCTATAAAATCTTCTGCCAGTTTAAGAAGTGCATCTGTAGAATAAGGACATCTGTCATATCTGAGAGCAGATACCACAACCAGCGGAAAAAGACCTTCTTCTTTAGTTTTTATTATCTTTTCTACAACCTGTGATCTAAAAGACGGCCTGGCTACAGAGGTGCCTCCAAACTTTTGAATTATTAAATCCATATAACCTCCCTGTTAAAGTTCCAGTAATTTATCAAGACCGAAGGTTAAACCCGGCAGTAAAGTCTTTACCTTTTTTATAGCAAGAATTACACCGGGCATAAAGGCTTCCCGCCCTATAGTGTCGTGACGGATAGTAAGAACTTCCCCGGTTCCTCCCATAAGTACCTCCTGATGGGCTATAAGGCCGGGAAGACGAATACTGTGTATTTTAATACCATCTATATTACCTCCCCGGACTCCCGGAATTAATTCTTTTTCAATTACAGGAGAAGGTATGGGTGAAAAATTTTTCATCATTCCCCTTGCTGTAGTTATAGAAGTTCCTGAAGGAGCATCCTTTTTTCTATTATGATGAAGTTCTATTATCTCAGCCGATAAAAAATAACGAGAAGCCATACAGGCAAACTTCATCATTAAAACAGCTCCTATAGCAAAATTAGGAGCTATAAATAAAGGAATACCTTTTTCTCTGGCTTTTTTATCAAAACTCTGTAATTCCTCTTCATTAAAACCGGTAGTACCAACTACAGATGGAATAGCTTTTTTAATAGCTATTTCTATATTCTCACATGCCCCTTCATGGCAGGTAAAATCCACCATAATATCTACCTGCATTTTTTCAAGAAATTCTTCCAGTTCAGATGTTACTTTTAATCCAATCTCCTGAAGACCTGCCAGAACTCCCGCATCAATTCCAAGATTATTTCGATCTATCACTCCTACTAAATCTAATTCTCCATCCTCCTGAAATGAACGTATAAGCTGTTTGCCCATCTGACCGCAACCACCGGTGAGTACTATTTTTACAGGATCCATAATTACCTCCTTTACAATAAACAAAAAGAAAAGTTATTTCTTAGAAAGTCTATAATGAGTGAGAGGTGAGAGATGAGAAATGAAGAATAAAAGGTCTTTACTTGGTTTTTACCTGTCACTTTTCATTTTTCACTTTGCCTGCTTTGCAGGGACTTCGTTTCACTTTTCACTTCTTAATGAAGAGCATCTTCTAAAAATTGTGGTTAAACTATGAAGGACTTATAAATTCAGAAAAATCTATATTATTATCTATAGGACCAAGGAGGCATATAGAAAGATTATTTCTGTCAAAAATAGAATGTGCCAGTTCTAAAACATCATCTCTGGTTACAAGATTAATCTTTTCTAGAACCTCCTCTACAGAAATCAAACGATTATAAACAAGTTCCGATTTAGCTATTCTAAACATCCTGTTACTTGTACTTTCAAGACCTAAAATCATATTTCCATTAATAAAATCTTTGGCTATCTGCAATTCCTGTTCTGTAACACCGGAGGTACATATATCTTCAATCTCATTCAGTATAATCTTTATAACTTGTTTTATATTTTCTAATGACATACCTGCATAAAATGAAAAAATTCCACAGTCCAGGAAATTATGCTGAAAAGAATATACTGTATATACAAGTCCCAGGTCTTCACGTATTTTTTGAAATAATCTGGAACTTGCCGTTCCTCCAAGAATATTATCCAGAATTGTAGCAGTATATCTTCTATCATCCTTTAAAGAAATACCGGGATAACCCATACAGAGATGAACCTGACCGCAATCCTTAAAATGTACATCCAGACGGGATTTAAAAGAAGGTAGGTATGAAGGTAATGTAACAGGATTACCTTTAAATTTTCCCATACAGGATGTTAAAAGTTTTGCCACATAATGATGTTTTATATTACCCGCTACTGATAAAATAATATTAGATGGCACATAATTTGTATAAAAATATGATAATATCTGATCCCTTTTAAGATGCATTACAGAATCTTTGTCACCTGATGTCATAATTGCAAGAGGATGGTCATCCATCATGGTTTTCATATAGAGATCAAAAATAAAATCACCTGGAGAATCTTCTATGGATTTAATCTCTTCCAGAATAACTGTTCTTTCTTTTTCTACATCCTCAGGATTAAAAAGAGAATTTAAAAACATATCTGAAAGTACATCCAGTGCAAGAGGTAAATCCTTATCCACTACTTTAGCATAAAAACAGGTAAATTCTTTCCCACATGATCCATTGATAATACCTCCAACAGCATCTATAGCTGTAGAAATCTCTTTTGCAGTTCTATTTTTAGTACCTTTAAAAAGAAGATGTTCAAGAAAATGGGAAACTCCCATTTCAAAAGATTGCTCATAACGGCTCCCCACATTCAGAGAGAATCCTACAGATACTGATCTGAAATGAGGTACTTCCTCAGTAACGAGAACAATCCCATTTTCTAATACTTCTTTAGAATAAACATCTATACTCTCTTTAGATTTTCTACCGGAAGGTTTATCTTTTTTATGTGTCATTATTTTTCCTTAGTATCAAGAGTTAACGATAGCGGCTATTAACTGGCCCCCATCTGTCATCTCGCTCTCGTCCAAATCCTCCTCTGCCCCTGCGATCACGATCTCTATCCCCTCTGTTCCGATCTCTATCCCGATCCCGATCAAAACCTCTGGAGTCTCTTTCTCTCCGCTGGGGTCTCGGTTGCACAATAGGGGTTTTTAAATCCAGATTTATTTTACCCTGGTAATCAATTTCTGCTACTTTAACTTCTAAGTCCTGACCAATAGAAACTACTTCCTCAGTTCTGGCACCTCTCCTGGAAGAAAGTTTAGAAATGTGGAGAAGACCTTCTTTACCTGGAGATATTTCAACAAATGCTCCAAAAGAAGCTATTTTAACAACTCTGGCTTTATATTCTTCTCCCACTACAACATCTCTTATTATACCTTCAATTATAGTTTTAGCCTTGATACCACCTTCCATATCAGGAGAATAAATAAATACCCTGCCATCATCTTCAAGATCAATCTTAACACCTGTCTCAGCAATGATCTTGTTTATCATTTTTCCACCGGGCCCTATAACATCACGTATTTTATCGGGATGAACATTCATTGTGATAATTCTGGGCGCGTATGGAGATAGTTCTTCTCTGGGCCTGGATATTACCTTCTCAATAGCATCAAGTATATAAAGGCGAGCCTTTTTAGCTTTCTCTAAAGCCTCTTTCATAAGTTCTCTTGATATACCCTGTAACTTTATATCCATCTGTAATGCATTAATACCCTCTCTTGTACCTGCCACCTTAAAATCCATCTCTCCGAAGGCATCTTCAAAACCCTGAATATCTGTTAAGATAACATGTTTTTCTCCATCAGATATCATACCCATAGCTATGCCTGCAACAGGTGCTTTAATTGGTATACCTCCATCCATAAGTGCAAGGGTACTGCCACATACACTTGCCATAGATGAAGAACCATTTGATTCAAGTACTTCAGATACAAGCCTTATTGTATATGGAAATTCTTCTTCTGATGGTATAACACATTCCAGAGCCTTTTCTGCCAGAGCGCCGTGACCTATTTCTCTTCGTCCCGGTCCACGCATACCACCGGTCTCTCCCACACAGAAAGGCAAAAAATTATACTGATGCATAAATCTTTTTGATTCTTCCAGTCGAAGGTCATCTATTATCTGTACCTCACTTATGGTACCAAGAGTAAGAACACTTAAAACCTGTGTTTCACCACGGGTAAAAAGGCCTGTACCATGAGTTCTGGGCAGGATACCAATCTTTACATCAAGAGGTCTTATATCATCAAAGCCCCGTCCATCAGGACGTTTCTCTTCTCGAAGAACAAGTGCCCTGAGTTGTTCCTCTTTTAACATATCAAGAACAGTATCAAAATCTACAGACTTTTCAGCAGTAAGTAATTCAAGAAGTAAAGCTCTCTCATTTTCATCTTCAATTTTTTCAACAAATGGTATAAGACGTTCAGGGGTAAGCTTATCTATAGCATTAAGGCGTTCCTGTTTCTTTAATATCTGCATGGATTTTTTAAGTTCCTGAGTAAAATGCTCTCTCATAAGTTTTTCAAGTGTCTTATTATGCTCATAAAGAGGAAAAGTTCCTTTAGGTTTACCGGCGAGAACGATCAGTCTTTCCTGTAATCTTACAATATCTTTTATAACTTCATGAGCTTTTTCAATAGCCTTTATAATTACTTCCTCCGACACCTGGTCTCCTCTGGCTTCAACCATAGTTATATCATCTTTTGTCCCTGCCACTACCAGTTCAAGTTTACTCTCTTTGAGTTGTTCACTGGTTGGATTTATTACAAATTCATTATTTATAAGCCCTATTCTAACTGCTCCCACAGGTCCATAAAAGGGTATATCAGAAATAGAAAGAGCCGCAGAAGCAGCAATTAGAGCTACAATATCCGGTTCATTTGCATCTCTTGAAAGTACAAGTGTAACAACTTGAACCTCATTACGAAGGCCTTCAGGAAATAGAGGCCTTATGGATCTATCGATTAAACGACAGGACAGTATGGAATCTTCACTGGGCTTACCTTCCCTCTTAAAAAAACCCCCCGGTATCTTACCGGCAGCATATAATTTAGCTTCATAATTAACTGTAAACGGGAAAAAATCAACCTCTTTAGGCTCATCATCCGCCACGGCAGTAGCCAGTATTAAACTATCTTCATATCTGACCACAACAGAACCATTGGCCTGTTTTGCAAGAGTTCCTGTTTCTAACATCAAACTTCTACCTGCTATTTTAGCCTCAACAAATACTGCATTGCCATTAGTTGCTTCTTCTATATGTATTTCTTTTGAAGGGGCTATTTCTATTTTTTCTTGAGTATCCTGATTTTCATTTTGAACTTCTTCTAACATAATTAACTACAAATAAAACTCGAGTCACTTTTTCTTTAAAATAAAATATTTTCGAGTTTACCTCCTTCTAAACTAAAAAGTTATTTTTTTATTCGTTACCTGAAATCATTTTCCTTCTTAATCTTACTAAGATTAGATAAATAAAGATAAGCATTCACTCTTTACCTATCAACTATCAGCTAAAATTTACGAGGCTGTTTAAATTACTAAAAAATAAGATAATGATATTTCTTATGTAATTCCTGTAAAAACTGACTTCTCACTGCTGATACCTGAAAGCTTATAAATAAAGCTGGTATAGGTTGGAATAATATTAAAACCATACCAGCCTTTGTCTTATTTTCTTAAACCCAGTTTCTTTATAAGAAAACGGTATTTTTCTAAATTCACTCTTCTAAGATAATTTAATAGGCGTCTTCTACGTCCAACTTTCATTAGAAGACCTCTACGAGAATGATGATCTTTCTTAAAACTAGATAAATGTTCAGTAAGTTTATTTATCTGCTTTGTAAGCAAAGCAATCTGTACATCTGCAGAACCAGTATCACGCTCGTGTATTTTATACTCATCAATAATTACCTGTTTTTCTTCTTTAAGAAGTGACATTTTACCCACCTCCCCCCTGATAACTGTTAATAATAAAGGTCTGAATCTCCAACTTCTAAAATAATAGCTTCTCCTGTATTATTTAAAGAGACTATACTCTCCACTCTGACTTCCTGACCTTCTGAAAGATCTTTAAAACTTAATTTTTCTCCACATTCCCAATCAAAAATAATAGTATCTGAAGTAATTGCAAAGCTCAGTTTCTCATGAGGAGAAACTTTTACTTCAATTATCTGGTTTTTACTATCCAGTGAAGAGATAACTCCACCAAAGGTACCAATTTCTCTCTCCACAGGTAATACATCAGATTTACCAACTTCAATATAAAAGACTCTCAATATCTGGTCTTTCTTATAATAACCAATAGCTTCCAGAGGCATATCTTTTTTCAAACTTTCCCAGGAAAAGTCGGTTTTCTGAAATTTATCTCCATGAGAAAAAAATAATATATCCTTCATAATATATAAATCTTCTATTCCACTCTCTGTGAGGATACTTACAATACGATCTTTTTTAATAACTTCCTTAACAGTCCCAAAAACAGTTTGTTTTTCACCATAAAAAATCTTTTCCAGCTCAGGCAAAACATCACTAAAAGAACCATCAGAAATAGCAAACCCACTTTTAATGTCCATAAGAGCAAGTAATTTTTTCGATGTATCAAAAGTATTATAAAAACAATATACCCTGTTTCCCGGGAAAAACTCTTCAGCAGATGATAAAAGATTATCCCTGATAAAAATAGTATCTTCTAAGATAGAAAATAAAATCTCCTTCTCATCTACTTTTATGATAATTTCATTAGAGTCAATCTTCGCTATAATTCCTTTCAAAGAAACAGGTTCCTCAATCTGTGCTGCCAGGGGAGAAATAATTGAAAAAATCATTATTATTGAAATGACTGCAAAGTAGTTATACTTATTCATAAAGCCTTTAATTATTAAATATCCTGTGTAGAATAAATTGTTTCTCCAGTATAAGTTATCTCAAAGAAAAAGTCAATCTTCTTTAGAATATGATTTTTTTGATAGAAAGTCTCTTATTTCATTTACCAGCCTATCAGGTTGAAAAGGTTTATTTATTATTTTATCAAAAGAATAAAGAACTGTCTTATCCATATCCTCTTCTGTAATTCTTGCTGTAAATGCTATAATTGGTATATCTTTTGTTCTGGAAATAGACTTTATAATTTTAGTAGTCTCATAGCCATCCATATTGGGTAGAGCAAGATCCATAAGTATAAGATCAGGAGAATGTCGCAGGGTTTCAGAAAGACCTTCAATACCATCTCTGGCAAATATAAACTCAAATTCATCTCTAAATAAAAATTCCACCATTTTTCTTATACCTACTTCATCTTCAACAAGTAAAATAGTATTTTTTTTCTTCTCTTCCAGTGGTTTTAACCCGGAAGGAACTATTGTAACAGGAACTATAGCAGGTGTAGATGGAATTGTACTAGATTTTTCTGTATATATATGTTCCCTGGGAAGCCTTATAGTAAAGGTACTACCTCTGGCTAACTCACTTTCAAGTAAAATCTCTCCTCCATGAAGCTCAACAAGTTGTTTGGTAATAGAAAGACCAAGACCGGTACCACGAAACTTTCTTATTCCACCTCCCAGTTGTCGAAATTGCTCAAAAACTGATGCTTGATCTTCTTGTTTAATACCTATACCCGTATCTAAAACTTTTATTACCAAAAATTCCTTTTCATCCTGAAGAAAAATCTTAACAGATCCTCCTTCTCTGTTATATTTTACCGCATTTGTCACAAGATTTAATATTATCTGTCTCATTCTATCAGGATCTACATATACATTTGGAAAATGATCATCGAAATATTTCTCAATTGTCACACTTATCTCATCTGCCATTATCCTGACAGTAGTTATAACTTCATCAATTATTACTTGTAAATTTGTTTCTCTTTTATTTAAATTTATCTTTTTAGCCTGCAGTTTGGAGAGATCTAATAAGTCCTCCACAAGATGTAACATATTCTGTGCACTGGTAAGCACATCCTCTATCAATTCCATCTGAATAGGAGAAACTGAACCTATACGTCCTCCTTTGAGAAGATAGGAAAATCCTATAATTGCCGTCAGGGGAGTTCGTAATTCATGGCTTATATTTCCAATATATTCATCTTTCAGTTTATTGGCTTCCTTTAATTTAATAACCATCTCTTTTTCTCTCTGATATAGAAGAGTACGGGAAAAAGCTATAGCAACCTGTTTTGCCACAGCAGTAACAAGTCTTACATGGTCATGTGTAAAATAATTCTTTTTATTACTGGCAAGACCTATTATTCCAAAACACTTATCCTGGTACAACATAGGAACATAGCAAAGAGAAGCCGGTATTTCATAATTTTCATTATCCGGAAAACGAATCCTTTCATCAGTAGATACGTCATTTACAAGAAGAGTAGACTTATTCTTTATAACCCAACCGGGATGACGATTTAATACTTCTTCCTGACTTATTTCACGTTCCTTTCCCTCTACTCCTTTGGCATCAACAAGTTTGAGACTGTTTCTTTCTTCATTATAAAGATACAGTCCCGCGTAAGGAAAAGAAATCACCTTATCTAATTCCTCTATGACACACCTGCTTAGCTTATCAAGTTCCATAGCTGAAGATATTACCTGGCCAATCTGAACAAGAGCAGAAATATCAGCAGCACTTTTTCTGGCTTCATTATATAATCTGGAGCTTTCTATTGCAATAGAAAGCAAACCTGATAATTGTTGCATTATCAACATTTCTCTTCTGGAATATTTATTTTTTTCCTCACTCCACAAACTAAAAGTTCCAATACCTTTATTATTGCAATAAATAGGAACACATATACAGGAATATATATATCTTGAACTTTCTATAACAGCACTTAGAGGAAAACCTTCTTCTGACTTTAAATCACCTGAAAGAAATGGTTTCCTCTGTGAAAAAACCAGACCTGAAACAGTTCCTTCAAAAGGACTACTTATACTATTATCAAATTCAAACTCTTTATGTTCATTGGATATAACAAATTGTAATGTTTTCTGGTCTTCATTACTAAATGCCACACAGGCCTGATGAAAAGCGATATAATTTTCTATAGTTAATAGAAAATATGTTAATATCTTACCTGTATCACTGGAAAGATTTGAAGAAAGAACATCTGTAACCGATCTGGTTATTGCAATTAATTCCTCATTCCATTTTTGTTCTAACTGTAAATCCATATACAAAAATGACCTTCTCTCAATAAGTAATCAGCTATCAACCATAAGCTTTCAGCTTTTATTCCTTAAGCTGCTCGTTTATTGCTGATTGCTGATAGGTTTAAACATAAAAGGTTTATTTTTACTGAAGTTAATAATTTAACAATAATAAAAATTCCGATGCATATTAAATTATTACTTAAGTTTTTATTTTACCATAATTTTTAGCTATTTTAAACAATTTTTATTAAAATTTTATGATTTATTTTAAGCATTCACCTTTTCAGGGTTCAGCTATCAGCTAAGTACCGCTCCAGGTAAAAAAGTATCCAAAAAATTTTAAATATACACATCTGTCCCTTGAAAGTTGACTGCTGACTACTGATAGCTGAATGTTAAACGGTATCAGTATTGACATAAAAATCAAAAGTAATACCGAAAATATTAGAGATAATCCTCATTTTTAAAACAGACTTTATTAATCTTCCTATTTCATAATCAAAATAATTTATTTCTTTACCCTGAAACTTACCCACCTTATTTTCTTCAGGTGAATAGAATACATTATTTATTACTGCACAAATTTTATCATCTTCGTAAAGTTCAAACTTCTCAAGAGAAGAACGAATTATAAAATCAATTGGCCTGGGAAAGAATGGCAATTCCATTCTCATAGGGTTTTCCCAGGAATCTCCAATTGAAATAAAACGTTGTGGAAAAATCAACCTGCCTTCTATACCGGCTTTTACAGGTTCACCCTCAACAAGGGTTATTTCTCCATCCTGAGAAAGCCTGACAATTCCTGAAGTAAGAGGAACTTCTTTAATATCTCCTGAAACTATATAACTGGCCTTTTCATTCCGAAAACTTAATTCCATTAACCCTTCCTGAATAATCTTAACAAGTTCTATAGAAATTATCAGGATAAAGTTAGCTTCAGTAGTTTGATGGGAAGGAAAATTAACTTTTTTAGTTATTTTTCCTGTAGTCTCATAACGAACTTCCCTCTCAAAAGCTTTAGGCTTGAACTTCAAGGCAACCTTCAAATTATTAATCTCTTCGGTAATCTAAATCAACCTCCCATAAATTCGTGAAAGGTGAATCGTAGATCGTGAGGCGATTAATTTCTTCCTTGCCTTCTTCCGAGGGACGAACTTGAATATTTCATCTTTCACGATTTACAATTTATAAAAAATTATACTGTTAGCTATATTTTAACATGAATTAATATCAAAGTTAAGGCTTTTTTTATTTAAAAATATTATTAAATTATTATTAGCTTTCAGCTTTTTTCCTTAAGCTGATAGCTTTAAACATAAAAGGTTTATTTTTACTGAAGCTAATAATTTAACAATAATGAAAATTCCGATGCATTTTAATTTAACTTATGATATAATGTTGTTTATTAAAGATTGGGAGTTAGGTGTTCTACAATCCAACACTCATAACTCCAATTTACAGAAAGGAAACCTTCAATGAAACTAACAAAATTATCTATAATAACAGCTCTCATATTCTTATTGATTTCTTATCCTGCCAGTTCAGATGAACTTGAGGATCACATATCCAGAGGTAAAAAATATATAAATGACCAGAACTGGCATGCGGCTATAGAAGAATTCTCCTCAGCATTAAAGCTATCAAGAAACAATATTGAATGCAAACGTTCTCTTGGTTATGCTTATCAGATGATAGGAAAACTTGACGAAGCAGAGAGAGAATACAAAGAAATTATAGAAGGAGCTCCGCAAAATTTTGAAGCTCACTTTTTTCTTGGAAAAATTTATGCAGCAAAAAAAGCATATAATCTGGCAGAAAACAGTTATAGACAGGCTATAATGATAAAACCTGATGACCTGGATGTATATCTATCCATAGGCGAATTATATAAATTACAGAATAAACTTGATTGGGCAGAAAGAGAATATGAAAGGGCTCTTCAGATATCTCCCAGAAGTTCCCGGGTATACCTGGAACTTGCGAGAATTTATACTGCCGGTAAACAATATAAAAGAGCACAGGAAACATATAAAATAGTTCTGGAACTTGATCCTCTGAACTGGAAAGCTGTTGAGGAATATGCCTGGACGCTTTTTATTGATGGTAATCTGGAGAATGCTCTTAAACAATATGAAAGAGCAAGTCAGCTCAATCCCAAAAGTCCCACATTATATTTAAATCTGGGTTCTGTTTATGATTACCAGAGAAAAACGGATAAGGCCATAGAATATTATAAAAAAGCTCTTTCACTGGATCCAGCTTTAAGTCAGGCAAGAGATAAACTCATAAAATGCTATGAATCTTTAAATATGAAAGAAAAAGCACTGGAAGAATACAGAGAAGCTATTAAAAATAATCCCAACAATCCTGAAGTTTATGTTGCTCTGGCAAAAGCCTATATAAAATATGAAGAGGAACAAAAAGCTATAGAACCACTAAAAAAATCTATAGCAATTGCCCCATCTAATTGGGAAAGTTACAGACTTCTTATAGGAGTATACAGAGATGAAGGACGATTGGACGATGCAGTAAACATATGTGAGGAAGCATTAAAAAATGATTCCAACAGTGCTTATTTTTATAATATGCTGGGAGATCTCTATTATCAAAAGAGAGATGTTAAAACAAGTGCAGATTATTATGAAAAAGCCATTAAGCTAAATCCAAAAGAATTGACTTATTATATAAACCTGGGAGATGTTTATCATCAGGAAATGCTTTTTGATAAAGCCATGGAAGCCTACGATAGAGGCTTAAAAATTTCTCCTGCTTCAGCAGATTTTACAAGAAAAATGGGAGAAGTTTATCTGGAAAAAAAAGATTATGATAAAGCAAAAG